>JAEEGH010019495.1_pt1 | contig 14217 bp, 14 predicted proteins | sample 9134181 | NCBI WGS metagenome assembly JAEEGH01 (sample SAMN16246544, study PRJNA631951) | gut metagenome | biome: gut microbiome; feature: rumen; material: DP-attached | host: Bos | place: Iran: Karaj | collected 2018-10 | reverse complement strand
GAGACTATTAAAGCGATTTTCTTAATCTCTTTCTCCGCCATAGATACGTTTGACCTTTCTTAAGATAGAACCAACTAAAACAATGTTATAGTTGACTAAGTAAATAAGTGATAAACCAAATGAACCAAAAACGAGAATCTCACTTGTTAAGAATAAAGGAGTTGTTTCAGCACCCTTATAGTCTAATAGCAAGAATTGGAAAGGAATCTTTGCCAAATTAACAGCTCCAACGTGATCGATTTGGTATTCAATGTTGTATTTGTTGACTAATGAGAAAACAAACAAAACTAAGGCAATAATGAAATGGAGTACGAATATAACTTCGGTAAAAATTGGTCTCATTTTTGATTTTCTTAAGAAAATAACAAATGTTGAAACCACTGCTGTAAGGATTAGATATCCTGGGATGATTAAGGCTGGGAAATATGCACGTGCATCAAATACGCCTTTAATTGCGCATAGTCCACAAGCGAGTAAAAGATAGCCTAACAAGAACAAATCCATCTTCTCTAACGAAGAAATAAGACTTCCTTTCTTGCTGGAGCAAACATCCACGACTGTTAATGATCCAAATAAAACGAAATAAGACCATAACGAAATGGCAAATTTAAAATCTAAGTACCAATCTAATAAGAATGAAAGCACGAATAAGTTAACAACAAACACGATAACAATTGTCCTGATTGATGCAGAGAAATTGTGACCTAAGTTAACTCTGGTTCTAATACCTTCAAAGTCTTCTTCATTGGTGTGACCGCAGTAAGGGCAGCGGTAGAAATCCCTATTTGATATAAATCCACATTTTGAGCATTTCATAGTGTTCACCTTAATATTTATTTTATTTTAATACACCATGATACATTTTGTATAAAAATGTTCATCTCGGCATAAATTTTCGCATATTGTTTACTAACTAATAGAAACTGTGAGCAAAGTATATATAATATATGCAGTATGAATTTTGAAATTATCTTAGCCACAAACAACAAACACAAATTACAAGAGGTCAGACAAATCCTTGCTCCTCATGGTATGACCATTTATGGTCTTAACGATTTAAATCTCAAACCAGAGGATGTCGAAGAGAATGCTCCTGACTACTTTGGAAACGCATTAATCAAAGCGCAAGCTGTGGCTAAACTCACCACTATGCCAATCATCGCTGATGACTCCGGATTAGAGATTGAGGCTATGGATAACAAGCCAGGCATCAAATCCGCAAGATTTGCTGAAGAATGCGGAGGTCATGATAAAGCGATTGAGACTATCCTACAATTCTTGAAAGACAAAGATAATAGAAAAGCGAGATTTGTCTGTAATATTGTTTTATTAAATATGGATGATAAACCACTACGATTTGAAGGAATTGCTCCTGGAACAATCGCTATGGAACCATATGGCGAAGGCGGATTCGGATATGATCCAATCTTCGTATCAGATGAATTAAAGAAAACTTTCGCTGAAGCCGGACAAGATGAAAAAAATAAGGCTTCCCATAGAGGTAAAGCCTTAACTAAATTACTTACTTATTTAAAGATTAATGGAAAAGCCAGGTAGTTAGAACCTTGGCTTTTTTAACATGAGTCCAAAGAAGATTCTCATACCTATGAATGATAATCCAATTAATGCAAAGAAAATAACAAGCGATAAAATGTATGGAGCGCACGCTAATTTTATAAAAATAAAATAGAACACTAAGAATGTGATAGCGATTGCTATGTTAACGACAAACAAAGGAATGGCAACTTCACTTGTTCTAAATGCACGTGAATAGAAAACAGGGAAAGCTCTTTCAGGAATGACGTTGAGTTTCTTTTTATTATTCACATCAAGCGTGGACATTCTATAACGAGATAAGTGTGTATCTTCTTGTTTCACACCATTGACGATAATTGGTTCACCATTTTTAGCAAAGTGAGCTAAGGAATGGTCTTGTCCATCCACTGTAAAACATGTCGCATTATATTCTTTTTCTAATGCTTTTGTTTCTTCGGTAATGATAGATAAGTTTGCAGAAACACCGATAAGCATAAGTTCGGACATAATTAACCTTCTAAGTTCAATAACATCCTTGATGTGTTTAAAGTATAATTTGATGCAATCCACATCGAAGAAATAGCCCTTTAATGTAAGTGCTTTCTTCACGTTGATGAGATATGTTTCTGTGCAGTTTTCTAAGTGAATTAAAAATTCATTGTATTGTTCATGAGCAAATTGTTTGTCATGGAATTGATCTTTTTCGATTTCTAAAAGTTGTAAAACTTCGATGAATCTATTTCTTCTCACTGTGGAGAGGAATCCTAAAGAAAGAAGTCTACCAAGTTTTGCGGTTCTATTTGTTGGTTCAAGATCTAAAACGTAGGCATATAAGTTATACGCATATTGGAATTCCGCAGCGTTGCTTAAGAAGAAACGAGCTCTGCGTAAGTATCTTGTGATGGTACGTTGATAGTTTGCAATAGCTACTCTTGGACGATATTTTTTACCGCAGTGTGGGCAGTAGCAGAATCTGGTATCGCTGTTCACATCGAAAATACGACGACCTTCGTTGTCTTTGTTACAGTTTGTGCAATAACCTTTTACCATTGCCATACTATTTTTCCAAAAGTCCTTTTTCTATTCTCTCGCCAATTTTAGCGCATTTATCATAGATATCGTTAACATTTTCATTAACGAAGAATTTACCATCTCTATAGAGAATTTTACCATTAATCATCGTTAACTTAACGTTTTCTTTGCTACCACTATAGACAATATTGTTAACGATATTGTTGATTGGTTGCATATTTGGTCTAGATAAATCTATTTCAATAATATCAGCTTTCTTGCCGACTTCTAAAACATCACAGTCTTTAAGTCCCATAGCAATCGCACCATTAACAGTGGCCATTTTGAGAAGTTCAAATGCTGGTAAAGCAGTTGGATCTCTTAATGTCACTTTTTGAAGTGCATATGTTAATGTCATCTCTTTGAACATATCTAAAGAGTTATTACTTGCAGGTCCATCTGTTCCAATAGCGACTCTTAAACCATTTTGTAAATATTTACAAATTGGTGCGATACCACTAGCGAGTTTTGTATTACTTCCTGGGCAAGTCACCACTGTGCAATCATGTTTCTTGAAGATTTTAATATCTTCATCATTAAACCAGCAGCAATGATAACCACCACCGCCATAATCATAAGCACCCATCTTTTCAAAATAGGCAACTGGTGTCATACCACATTTAGCAATGCATTCTTTCACTTCCTTTTCAGTTTCTGAAATATGTGTATAGAATGGAGCCTTTAAGATGTGGCAGGCTTCTACGACTTTGTCAAGTTCGCCTTCGCCTAATGTGTATTCAGCGTGTACGCCTAGGCAATAACGGACAAGTCCGTCTTTGTCATTGAATTCACGATAGAAGTCCACTAGTTTTTGAACTGAATCAAATTCCTTGTTATAGGTGCCGAGTAAAACAATTCTCATCCCCATCTCTTCTGCGGATTTCGCGCTTTCAAGTGGTGAATAATATTGATCAAAGCAAGCGGTAATACCACTTGTTAAATATTCTAAGAATGAAACTTTAGCAAGTTCATAGACATCGCCAGGTTGCAATAATGCTTCTCTTGGAAGAACAACATTGAATAACCAATCTTGTAATGTATGGTCATCAGTCTTGCTTCTTAAGAAAGACATCGCACTATGAGTGTGAGCGTTTTTAAAACCAGGCATGAGTACATTGCCATTGCAATCAATCACTTCATCGATATCTTTATCTGTTGGTAATTGTTCACCAATATAGGCAATGCGGTCATCCTTAACTAGCAAATGACCAATGATAATACTTTCATCGGTCATTTTTAGTATACGAGCGTTTTTAAAAAGCGTTTTCATATTCTTTAATTATTATAATTAACATATTTTAAGAAACAAAACCATAATTTTATTTTGTAAATAAAAGTTTGAATATCACCAAAAGATAATTAAAAATAATTATGTATATGCAAGTCGCAGTCTCAAAAGTTCCAACAAAAAAGAAAAGTAAAGCTGGATGGGTAATTCTTTCCCTTTTCCTTATTTTTGTTGTTGGGCCAATCGCTTTGATTTATGGTCTTTTCTACGACGCTACAAGCAAGCGTGTTGAACTTCAAGAAGACTTCACTTTCATGAATGTCGCTAATAGATTAATCGTTGACTCATTAGACTATGCACCTACTGATGCCAAGATTGATATCAAAGTTACAGAAAACGATGTTGATAATGTTTTACATTTAGCGATGCAATCCATCACATCAAAAACACCATATGTCAAAAAGGCTTATGTCATTGTGAGAGGTAATAAGTACTTCTTCTACATCGACCTTGATGGCGTCATCATCAAGAGTAGAGTGAAAATCACTACTGAATTAGAAATCGCTGATGATAACGAACACTTCATCTTTAAGATTAGAGATATTGCTGTCGGTAGAGTAAGTGGTATCTTAAGTCCTGCGAAGATGCTCATTGAAAGATTCTTCACATACGATAAAATTGATGAACTTTTAGCCAATACTCAAACAGACTTAACATTTGATAGAGAAAAATATGCTTTAGTGTATCCAAAGTCTTCTTTAATTAAAGACTTAGGCAAATTAACCAATAACTCCGCAGTCGGATTATATTTTGACGTTATGCAAACTATGGTCCACGACAACATGATGCAATTCGAATTCAATGATAACAATGTCATTGAAGGTATTGTTGACCTAGAACGTTTACAAACAAATGACTTAGTTACTGATGACGCTCAACACATTAGAATTCATAGTGAAGATGTTCAAACCATTCGTGATAATCTAGTTTATCTCATAGAGAACGGCACAATTGATCCCGCTAACCAAGATCTTCCATTCCACGCTTTTGACTTTATGTTTGGTGGATGGCAGTCCTTATCTCCAGTCGCTCAAGAAGCACTTAGTGGTATCGACTTCACTTTAGTGGGTATCCCAGATAAGACAACATATGAAGGTTTTGGTTTATATGATGCCGAAGCAAAACTTATCGATAAGATGAAGGACACTGTTGATGCGGAAAAGTTAATTGATAAGCATCTCAATCCACGTTATACAAAATTATGCACGCTTTCTGAAGCGGATATTAACGAATACATTGCTAGTAGAAATATCGTTGGTTACACATCTTTGCTACATAGAGAAACACCTGAAGGTTACAAAGTAAATTACATCACCATCGAAAACTTCTACATGAATATTTATAAGAATTCCGACAATAAAAATATTGCGGAAATGGTTTGTAAGATTGACGTTAATGGATATGTCACATCATTAACATTCGCTACTGAAATGTCTACTGGTGGATTTGATGGTAGCAAATTAGTGTTCGCAGTTAAGGATATTCAATTCGGACAAAGCGACGCTGATAATTTAAAAGAAGAGTTCTTTGATATCATTTATGATGCCTTAAATAACGAAGGAGATCACTCCTTACAAGCAGATAAAGAGAACTACACTATTTCTGTGGATTTCGCTGACATTATGGATTATGCCAGACAAGAAGCGGAACAAAGCATTGAAATTGCCACAGGAAATCATTATGATTTGACTACATACTTCGCAATGTCAAACATCTCATTTGAGATTACAGGCAACAATCGTAATGACAACGGGTCAATGGAACTTAGTTTGCTAAATCCAATCGACTACGAAGAATAAAAGCGATGAAGGAAACAAGTAGATAGGATCTTCTTATTAAGAGAGTATCCGGTTGGTGAAAGGATATATAAGAAACCTATTGAATACATTCCAGAGCTGCTTCCTGAACTAATAGTAGGGATAGACGGGTCCGCCCGAAACAGCGGAGTGTACAAAGTACACGTTAAGGGATAACTTGTGAGAGTTATCTAAAAAGAGGTGGTACCACGATACTCATCGTCCTCTAATCTAGTTTTTGGATTAGGGGATTTTATTTTTCTAGGAGGAATAGATTATGGGAATCTATGAAGAACTACAAGAAAGAGGCTTATTAGCCCAAGTTACAGACGAAAAAGAAATTAGAGAATTAATCAACTCCGGCAAAGCCACATTCTATATCGGTTTTGACTGCACTGCCGATTCTTTAACTGCGGGTCACTTTATGACACTCGTTTTAATGAAGAGACTTCAACAAGCCGGAAATAGACCAATCGCATTAATCGGTGGAGGCACCACAATGATCGGTGACCCATCAGGTAGAAGTGATATGCGTAAGATGCTCACTATCGAAGATATTAGACATAACGCAGCCTGTTTTAAGAAACAAATGGAGAGATTCATTGAATTCGGTGAAGGCAAAGCCATGATGGTCAATAACGCTGACTGGATTTTAAATCTCAATTATATTGATTTACTTAGAGAAGTCGGTCCATGTTTCTCTGTTAACAAAATGTTAGCAGCAGAATGCTACAAGCAAAGAATGGAAAAAGGCTTATCATTCTTAGAATTTAACTACATGATTATGCAATCCTATGACTTCTATCACTTATTTAAAGAATATGGTTGCAGCTTACAATTTGGTGGAGATGATCAATGGTCCAATATGCTCGGTGGTACCGAATTAATTAGAAGAAAACTCGGTAAAGATGCATATGCATTAACCATTACACTATTAACAGACTCCAACGGTGTGAAGATGGGTAAGACCGCAGGTAACGCTGTTTGGTTAGACGCTAATAAAACATCACCATTTGATTTCTATCAATATTGGAGAAATGTCGGTGACGCAGACGTCATGAAATGTTTAAAGATGTTAACATTCATTCCTGTTCCAGTTTTAAAAGAAATGGAACAATGGGATGATTCTCGTATTAACGAGAAGAAGATGATTCTCGCTCACGAATTAACCGAAATGGTTCATGGCAAAGAAGAAGCCGATAAAGCGGAAGCCGCAGCCAAAGCATTATTCTCTGGCGAAGGTGATGATAACAACATGCCAACCACAGAACTTGAAAACATTCCAGAAGAAGGCATCCAATTATTAGACGCAATGGTCACCGCAAAATTAATCGCTTCTAAAGGTGAAGGCAGAAGACTCATCGAACAAGGTGGCGTTTCCGTAAATAACGAAAAAGTTACCGACGTCTATATGGTCTTAACTAAAGCTATGCTTCAAGAAGGCGTGAAGATCAAGAAAGGTAAGAAAATATTTCATAAGGTCGTCCTTGCCTCATAATGGAAAGGAGGATGGCTTATGAGAACCATCAAAAAGAAAAAGTCTAAGAGACCAAATCGAACCACCATCAAAGCTTTAAAAGAGTTAGATGAGATGGAAAGAAATAAAGAAAAGTATCGTAGATACGATTCGGTCAATGAGATATTGAAATCTTAGATAAAAAAAGCCGGAGCTCATAACTCCGGTTTTAAATTGCTTTATTAACTTTTTCTGCGGACGCTAATGCCCACATAATGTTATACCCACCACAAATGGCATCGACATCCACTACTTCACCAATGAAATAGACATTCTTTTCTATCTTGGAAGATAGGTCAATATTTAATTCACTAACTTTAAGACCTCCAGAAGTCACTTGGCTATTTTCATAACCATAGAAATCTTTGAAGGAAAATATGGTGTTATGAATGTCTAATTTATTATTTAATAAATACTCTGCGATTTTTGGGTTAATAAGAGAATCGTATTCACCACTTAATCCTTTAGCGAAATCTATATGAATTGTAATGTTTTTCTTATCACTTAGTGTGTTAATGAAATGGGTTAAATTAAAGATAACCATTCCGGAGAGTCCATCTTTCTTAAATAAGAGTTCACCATCTTCTTCATGAATGAGTTTGTTTCCTTGACATAAAGAAGCACTAACTTTGCTTCTAAGACCCTCCACCATTTTGGTGTTTTCTTTTGTTTTAATTGGACATAAAGATGGATAGCATTCTTTAAAAGAATATCCGTGTCTCACTAAGACATTATGGAAATCACCCGTAGAGCCGAGTTTAGGCGAGGATTTGCCACCCACTGAAATAATTAACGCATCATAAGGATATTCGCCTGAATTAGTCGAAATGAGGCCGTTACGATAGTCTTTTACTTCATCATTAAGATGAACTTCAATGTTAAGTTCTTTAATTTTCTTTAATAAGTGGTTCGCCACTGTTTCAGCGGATTCACTATATGGATAAAATAAATCACCCACTGCTTTGGTTTTAATACCAATACTTTCAAAGTAATTTACTATTTGTTCTGAGTTAAATTCTTTAACGATAGGCAAGACAAAAGATTCATTACTATATTTGTTTTCTAATGATCCTTTGTTTGCGAAGTTACACTTACCATTACCGGTTGCGTAAATCTTCTTTAGAAGTTTATCGTTATGTTCAAAGATAGAGATTTTATAGTCTGGATGGCACTCCTTAAAACGGATTGCCGCAAAGCAACCAGAAATGCCCCCTCCTATAATGACTACTTTTTTCATTTATCTTTTAGTGTAGGTGATGTTCACTGTAAAGGCAGTGCCATCAACATCTCCTTTAATATATTCTGGATTAGAATTATTAGAAAAGATAGATAATTGATTATTATCTTTGAGTTCTTTTTCGTAGTTAATTAAGAAATGTTTGATTCTATTTTTCTTATAGAAATCACTATCATGGATGTCCACGATATAGTCGATGTATTTGGTGTTATTTAAATGACCATTAAGATCGATATCGCTATAGCGAACTTTACGGGTTTCCACTAGTTGATATTCGCCTGTTTGACACTTCGCTGGTAATGGTTGTTCGCCATCTAAATGTTCTGTTGGTGATTTAAAACCAGGGAATGGGTTTAAGCAAATACGATGCGTTTCACGAGAAAGCACCATCCATGTTGAACTTGCTTTAATAAGCACTCTGCCTTTTTCATCTTCAAGTTGAAAATATCTTGGGAAGATGAAACGCATATCATCACCAGGATATGTTTTCATGGTGACTGTTTGTAAATATTTAGGCATATCGATAATATCGATTTCGATACGGGTAATAACCCAGTATAAACCTTTATCGATTGTGTTAGCTTTACCGATATTAAATTCTTCTGCGTGTTCGGTCGCAGCATCTTGCATCATCTTAAAAAATGATGGAAGTTTGAGTTCTAGGAATTGGTCGACATCATTACTGCCGATATAATAGTTCTTCTTATACATATGAAACTATCTTATAGATAAATGCTGATGATTACAATATAAAACCATTAGTTAGGCTGCAAGTAAAACACGATTGATTCTGAATCTTGTGTAATAATCTAAAACATATTCGACATTGTGTTTGTTGTTGTCGATTGCGTATTCCTCTTCAACTTGTAAATCGTTGTTGAAGTTTCTACGTTCAAAATAAGTGAACGCATAACGGATCGCTTTATCTCTAGATTTGAATTTTTTATTTACTTTAACGGTCGCACCGTTGTTGATTGTTTCTAAAACGTAATATTTCATATACAAGTACCTCCTAAGCCTTTTTACGTCTTGCCGGGGACGGGGCACTCGTATTTGAGATTATATATATTAGACCTTTTTTATAGATTGTCAAGGGCATCATCAAAAAAGAATACACTTTAGTGTATCCCTTCTTTTTCATTAAAAATTCTTAATTATTTTTTGTCTTTTCTAAGCCAGAACCTTAGTGCATCCGGCAATTGTTTTGCCCATGCGCGTTCGTTATGTTCCGCGTCCGTATCAATAACCATACGCACTCTATCGTTACTATATCCGATGGTTTGGAAATGGAAATATGAATATAAGACATCTTTTAAGAATTCACCTTCAAAGCCAGTTCCACCACAATATAAGAAACACTTACCTTCTTCAGTAGGTTTGACGTTATATGACATAGCGATATTTAACCAGTCTTTTTCTTCGTAGAAGAATAAGGCAGGCGAGAAAGATAAGATAAAGCTAAATGCCTCTGGATGAATCATCGCTGCGAAGAATGACATTAAGCCACCCATAGAGGAACCACCAATCGCGGTATTTTTTCTATCAGATAAGGTATGGAATGTTTTATCAATAACTGGCTTTAAATTATAAATAATGAAACGAATAAACTTATCACCATAGGTGTGTGCGAGTTCTGGTCCTTCTTTTAAGACAATTTCTTTCTTAGGAACAAATGGAGGACAGAGTTCTCTAGTTCTTTCAATTGGATTTTTTGGACAATCAATACCCACCGCGATGACTCCTGGGAGTCCTTCGTTCATTATTTTGTGAACCGCTTGGTCAAACTTCCATGAATCGCCAAAGGCGGCAATTTTATCATCCACTAGGTTATGACCATCACTCATATATATGACTGGGTACTTTTTGTTTGGATTATCAAAGTCATAATCTTCTGGCAACCAAACGCGCACCATTCTCTTGCTTTCATTGGCAAATGGAAGAGTCATAACTAAGTTATAGTAATAACCAAATTCCATTGTTGTATCTTTAGATACATATCTTTTGAATGGTCCAATCTTTGATGGTACAGTTTGTCTTTTTTTAGAGATGTTATCTTCAGCAAATAATTCGTTAGCGTCAACATCAAACTTTTGGATAAATAAAAGCATCTTCTCATAGGTCATATCAGAATCACCATTTTCGATATGTGCAATCATGGATTTATCCTTATAGCCTAAAGCTTCCGCTAAGTCGGTTTGAGTTAAATGTTTTCTTTTTCTAATGGTTTTGATTTTCGATCCGATATTATTTGCCATAAAAAGACCTCTTATTCTATGAATAATTATATATTAAAGGTGAAATATATTCAACTAAGGTAAATATAGGTTTATTAGAACAATAAAATTGTTTTAATAATTACATTATTTAAGTAAAATATGAGCGAGGGCAGATATATGAAAAAGAATGGTTTATTTGTATTAGTACCTTTCCTTCTCGTTTCCCTTACTGGATGTCCATCTGGCGAGAAATATGATAAGGAAGCTTTTGACACCTCTAGAAGTGACTATTACGAAAACGTCGAAAGAAGAAATAAATTCGATCAAGATAACGAACTTAACTTCAACGATGACATCACTAATGGTTTAGATGATTCAGTATGGAATACACTAGATGGTTATTGGGAAAACGGTGGCACCACTCCACATAATGGTGTTCGTAGAAGAAATCTTTTCTACACCAAAGATAGTTCAGGCAATGGCTATGTTGCTTTAAAAGCGCGTGGTCTATATAACCGTGAAGATCCAGCCAATGCCGGTAAACCAGAAGGTTCATGTATCGAAACCAAAAACTCATTAGGCCCTGGTAGATACGAAGTATATATGGCCGCCATGCCAAGAGAAGGCGGTGTCACTGCTGCTTGGACATATAAATGTGAAAGCAGCGAAGAAGTAAGCCAAAACGAAATCGATATTGAAATCGGGGGTTCTGGACAATACACCAATTTATGGTGCACATCTTGGACAAAGAAAACAAATAAAGCCACACATTCACCCGATGTCACTGACATCTGCTACATGAATGATGGAAAGATTCATAAATACACATTTGACTGGTATACCGATTATGGTAAATCCAATGCTGGTCGAGTTGACTGGTTCATCGATGGACAATACGTCTATAGCATTACAGGCGGAACAGTTACAGATATCGATATGCCATTATGGATTGGTGTTTGGATGCCTTCATGGGCCGGTAACGCAACTTGGGTTGAAGACTATATTATCGTAGATAAAGTCCAATACACAGCATTTGATGAAAACCAATATTACACACCTAAACGTGCATATAATACATACGCACCAAAAGATCCATCTAAATCCAGCATCCAAACTGTGGACTTCGCATCCATCACTACTGGATTAAATAAGTTGTCTAATCCTGGATTTGAAATAAATGAAGCCTTTGAAGCAAACGATTACTATGGATGGAACAAGTTCAATCCAGATTCATTCACAGGCACACATGCATTTGATAGCACAGACGCATTTGGAAACTACGCTTTCAAAATTACACAAGGTTCCTCAGAAACCAATAAAGATGGTTACTACTATCAAAGGATTAGCTGTTCATACGAAGGATTCAAATATCAATTCAATATTGACGCTAAGCTATTAGACGCTAGTTCCGAAGCAGAAATCATCCTCTGGCAAAGAAACAAAGCTGGTACCGGAAGAATTAAACAAGACATCATCACTATCACTGGAACAACATATCAAACATATAGCCAAGAAGTGACAATGGCACCAAACGCATGTATGCTTGATGTCTTCCTCCACGTGAGAAGCGGATCAGCGTTATTCGATAACGCCGAGTTATTTAGAAAATAAGAGTGGCACTTCACCACTCTTTTTTATTCTTCAATTCTCTCTTTAGGAGTTAGTCCTTTTCGATATATCTCTGGATAGTCTTCATTAATTGTTAAATCGAATATCGCATGAGAATATATGGAGAAGACAAACACTTCAAATTCGAAATAGAAGAGAATACAAATCGCTAAGAAGATGTATTGAATCAAGAACAAATTAGCGGGCAAATACGAAGTTACTTCAATAACGATAAATGATAATAAAACGATTAAGAACATTAATAAGTTCCAACCAAACATACCAAAGGTAAACTTCACTGCATTCATCATTAATTGACCAGTTGTACCGACATATAAAACACTTTGTGTTAAATAAAAGGCAATTACCATTGAGATAACCATAAAGGCTACATACATAAGTCCAATAAGGACACCTTTTAATATTGGGGTGAGTTCACTGAACATAATGATGACTTTTCCATAGGAAAGTGCAAAATACATTAAGCCAATAATGAAGAAACCTAATAATGCTGGTTTGATGTTTTTGCCAATACCATAGAAAAAGTCTTTGCTGGCGTTTGCACCTTCACCAAAGGCTAAGCGTTTTGAGTAATAAAGCGCACCCACTACACCTAAACCAAATATCATCGCTAATGGGATGTATGGAGCATAGGCCATAAGAGATGTTAAAAGATAGTTTTCTTCTGTAGGAATAAATGCGGTTGAGTTATTAATTAAAACAATCCAAACAACGTATGGGATAAGGAATAAACCCATAAGCAAAGATACGAGCATAAAATCAAAGAATCTCGTCTTAAGACGATCGCCTAATAGCTCAAATCTAGTTTCTGGAGTTTTAATGTTATTTTCCATATGAGAAATTATACCTTCTTATATGGTCATGTCATATAAAAAGTACGATAGTACTGAATAACCTAATGTATGTTTGTTTTCTTTATCGAAGTTTGGTGAACCATTATCAATAAGTAAGTAGTAAGATTCGTTATCTTTTCCTTCCTTAGTGAATTCGATAAAGTCTTTGAATTTGTATTTATTGTTATATGCATCGTTTGTGGCGTCAAAAACCTTAATGCCATAAGCGGTTCCTTCATAATCATATGTTTCAAATGATTTAACTGATTCCACGGTGTCTTCAATAGAAGAAAGTGGCACATAGTTTGCAGGAACATATTCTTTCATATCGTTGATGTTTGTCTCTGAGAAGATAACAAAATCAGCGTTTTCACCATTCGCAGAGAAGTAGTCAAAAACATTAATATCATCTTCCAAATAGGAATAGATATTCATCTCTATAAGGCCACCCGCTTTGAATTCCTTTTTAATCTTATTTGCGTACTCATAATCTTTTAATCCAAATGCAGCGATGAACATCTCAATTCTTTGAGTTCTTTTAACTGCGAAGATGTTTTGGAAGATAAAGAAGAAAAGTAAAAAGAATCCCGCGATGAAAACTAATATGGTCCAACCATAGTAGTAAAAATATGATTTCGCTTTTGTTTGGTCCTTATAAATCTTCATAGCTTGTAATTACTGATTGATAGGTGGTAAAAAGGAAGTCTTTGTCTTTGACAATTCCACGACTTTCGTTTTGTTCAACATAGAAGGTGTATTGTTTGTTCTCTTCTTCTAAATCGATAACTTTGACTTCTCTAACCGCAACGCCTCTATAATGGGGGACTTTTTCTGCGACTTCGAGGACATGTCCTTTTGTGGAGAACTTAGTGGGACCACTAGAAAGAGCGGAGAGTTTAATGTAGTTATTAAGTGGCACTAAAGACACCACGACCATATATAAAATGAATGATGCTTCCACTGTGCATATTACGGCTAAGATAAACGCAAATAGATACTTAGTATCTCTTGTAGCGAGTAAGAAAAGAGGAACACATCCTCCAAGAGCCACAACTAAAGAGATGATAATGCTCCCGATTATATTAATGCGTCTTG
>JAEEGH010019494.1_pt1 | contig 14218 bp, 15 predicted proteins | sample 9134181 | NCBI WGS metagenome assembly JAEEGH01 (sample SAMN16246544, study PRJNA631951) | gut metagenome | biome: gut microbiome; feature: rumen; material: DP-attached | host: Bos | place: Iran: Karaj | collected 2018-10 | reverse complement strand
TTCCGTGGCGCATGGCTGCGAGACCGATATGATAAGAGGCTTCGCGTCCTTTTCGACCATCGCCTTCGTCTTCTTGTCCCTCTTCAGCACGGGAACTGTCTCCTGAGCCAAAATATCGCCCGTTTCGAATGGGCTGCACGGAAGATCGACGATATACTCGGCCGCAAACGTAAACGCCGACAGGTTCTTCTTGTCGAGCGGTATGCGCCTGCATCCGGTAAAAGCAAGCCCCGCCGGCATAGCCGCGTTAAGCCTTTCGCAGAGGGTCTCGGTATCCTGCTCGCTGAGGCATTCCATCTCGAAATACTCGCATTCGGATTCGAACCCGAGGGACAGCGGCTGCACGATATTGATCTTCGGATGCGGGTTGAAACCCTTTGTGAAGTCGACGTCGATGCCGGCCCTGTATAGTACGCGCTTAAAGAGCCTCTGAAGGTCGAGATGCGATATGAAGCGCATGTTGCCGCGCTTGTAAAAGCGCAGGACGTATCTGAAGTTGCCTTCCGTCATCGCGCCGCCTCCGATCCTTCCTTAACGGCCGTCAGAGAGCCGGCGAACCTGCACGTCGCGTGCGCGTTTATGCCGCAGTCGTTGCAGCCGTATCTGCAGTCGGGCGTCGTCTCGCCGCGCTGGGCCCTCTCCCACTCGCGCAGGAAGAACTCCTTCTTTATGCCGCAGTCGATGATCTCCCAGGGCTGCGGATCCGCGGGATCCAGTGGTCCGTAAGCGGGATCGTCCTCGCCGATGCCGCACTCGCGGAGCGCGCTCTTCCAGCCCTGTATGTTGAAGCTCTCCGTCCACGCATCGAAGAAGCATCCGTACTTCTCGAACGCGCACAGGAGCGCTCCGCAAAGATATCTTCCGCCTCTTGCCAGAAGTGCCTCCAGATGGCTGCCGTAGCTTCCGTGATATCTGTAATTGACGCCCTTTATCTTTCTGAGCCTGTCGCGCAGATAGACGTGCTTCTTCTCGAACTCCTCCTCGGTGTTCTGGGCGCACCACATGAAAGGCGTATCGGGCTTCGGGACGAAATTCGACACGCTTATGTTGACGTTGAACCTTCCGTGCGTGAACTCGCGCTTCTCCTTCGCCAGCTCCATGATCCTCGAAGCGAGATCGACGATGCCGTCGAGATCCTCGTATGTCTCGGTCGGAAGCCCCATCATGAAGTATATCTTCACGGCGTTCCAGCCCATCTCCATGGCCCTGGAAAGAGCCGTCATGATGTGCTCCTCCGTGACGTTCTTGTTTATAACGTCGCGCAGCCTCTGCGTGCCCGCCTCGGCCGCGAACGTGAGCCCGGTCTTGCGCACGCCCTGAAGCTCGTCGAGTATCCTGAAGCTGAAATTGTCCATGCGCAGCGAGGGAAGCGAGATCCCTATCTGACGCGGACGGCAGTAATCCATTAGTTCCAGCACCATCGGCTCGAACTCGGAGTAATCCGAAGTCGAGAGCGACAGGACGGACACCTCCTGATGACCGCTGTCGGCAAGCTGGTCCTTTGCTATGCTGACCACCTCGTCCTTCGAGCGCTCGCGCACCGGGCGGTAGTTCATGCCCGCCTGGCAGAACCTGCAGCCTCTGATGCAGCCTCTCATGATCTCCAAAGTAACCCTGTCCTGTGTAACCTTGATATAAGGAACCACGGGCTTTGTGGGATAATATGCCTCTGAAAGATCAAGGCACATTTCCTTTTCTATCGTCCTTGGAATATCATCAAAAATGGGCTCCATTGAGAGTATTGTCCCATCTTCCTTATACTTCACTTCGTAAAATGCAGGTACATACATGCCGGGAATCTTTGCCGCTTCGTGCAGGAAATCCTCCCTTGTCATGCCGTCTTTTTTAGCCTTTTTATATAAATCAAACAGCTCTCTGTATCTGGTCTCGCCTTCACCTATATAAAACAGGTCAAAAAAGTCTGCAATCGGCTCAGGATTGTAACTGCATGGTCCACCGCCGATGACAATCGGGTCATCCCATGTTCTCTCAGAAGCTAAAAATGGAACGCCGGACAGGTCAAGAATCTGCAGTATATTCGTGTAACACATCTCATACTGCAAAGTGAATCCAAGAAAATCAAAATCCTTCACCGGTTCCTGCGATTCAAGCGCAAAAAGCGGAATGTTATCCCTCCTCATGACAGCGTCCATATCCATCCACGGTGAATAGACCCTCTCACACCACACATCGTCGTAGGAGTTAAACATTCCGTAAAGTATCTGAATGCCAAGATGAGACATTCCTATCTCATAGACATCCGGAAAGCAGAAGGCAAATCTGATGTCCACCTGCTCTTTGTCCTTCATTACGCAGTTGACCTCGTTGCCAATGTATCTCTCCGGCTTTTCTATGCTAAGGAGTGTCTCATCTGAAAGTGCTAAGTTTAAATTCATTCCATCTTCCCTTATCTTCGTGACAATTCGTCAGTAATATCCTCCCAGCTGACATTTTTCACAGCCATGAGGACCATCATATGATACAGGAAATCTGACATTTCGTAAATAACCTCGTTGTCATTGGGGTTCTTGGCGGCGATGACCATCTCGGTGGCCTCTTCGCCAACCTTCTTGAGGATCTTGTCGATACCCTTTTCGTAGAGGTAATTTGTATAGGAACCTTCCCTTGGGTGTTCCTTTCTATCCTTTATTACTTCGTATACGCTGTCCAGAACCTTCTGAGGATTCTTTTCACTGTAATCCTTCTTCGCTATCTCATTAAAGAAACATGAGTAGCTTCCTGTGTGACACGCAGCGCCTACCTGCTTAACTTTCGCCAATATGGTATCAAGATCGCAGTCAGCGGTCAGACTCTTGACATACTGATAGTGAGAACTTGTCTCGCCCTTGATCCACAGTTCGTTCCTGCTTCTGCTGAAGTATGTCATCTTGCCTGTTCTCATGGTGGTCTCATAGGCTTCTTCATTCATATAAGCCAGCATCAGCACTTCATCTGTTCTGTAGTCCTGAACTATCACAGGCACCATTCCGTCTGAATTCTTTTTGAGTTCAGCCCAGGTGAACTTAGGCTCAAGAGCACAGATCTTAAGTCCTTTCTCGAGGCACTTTTTCTTGCAGTCATCGATAACAGCACTGTTATCACTCACAAGACTTCCTGTAATGCCGTCCACTTCAGGGTTACTGATAAAGAATTCGTCAGGTCTTGAATAGCCGTCCTCAGCTCCAAGAACTACAGTCAAAGGCAGATCTATGGGGGCTGCAAAAGAATCTTTATTCTTAGGGAAAAGAATCAGCTCAGTAGCAAACTCTTTTACCGCATCCTGATTATCTGTTACAGTCTTATCATCCTCGTAGCAGATGCAGATCTTATTCTTACCGAACTTCTCAGAAACTTCCTTCAGAATCTCAATATTTCCTTCTTTTCTGAAGTTCAGGGCAGCCCTCTTGCAGCCTGCGTAAAGAAGCTTTTTGATGTCCTCCATTCTCTTTACGCTTCCGGCTCCCATTACAGGAACGTCAACTGCCTTGCATATATCCTTTATTACATCCAGAGCCTCTTCATGGGCCTTGTCATTGCCGCTTTCAGAGAGATCAAATACATATATCTCATCCACATTGGAATCCGAAAGCTTCTCAGCATAGAGAACGGGATCCTCAGCGACAATCTCGGTATTTTCCGTGCCCTTTACAGCCTTTTTATTCAAAAGATATATGGCACCAATAAACTTTTTTGCAGTATCTTTCATTATCAGAGAGCTCCTTTTGTGCTAAGTACGTCTGAAATCCTTGGATCCGGCGTTGTTGCCTCGTCCAGCGCCTTTGCAAAGGCCTTAAACATGGCTTCGATCTTGTGGTGGTCATTCATTCCTGTGATAACTCTGAGGTGAATGTTCATGGCAGCTGAGTATGAAACCGCGTAAAAGAACTCACGGACCAGCTGAGTATCAAAATCACCCACCATTGGTGATGAAAACTCAGCATCCATCACAAAATATGGTCTGCCGCACAGGTCTACAGCACTTATGACCAGGCTTTCGTCCATTGGAAGAATCATGCTTCCGTATCTCTTAATGCCCTTTTTATCTCCCAGAGCTTTTGCTATGGCCTGTCCGATAACGATTCCCGTGTCTTCGACAGTGTGGTGTCCATCCACGTTAAGATCGCCTTTTACAGTGACATCCATGTCAAAAAAACCGTGTTTTGCAAATCCGGCCAACATGTGATCGAAGAAACCGATACCTGTTGAGATGTTTGAGGTTCCTTTTCCGTCCAGATTGATGGAAACTTTTATTTCTGTTTCTTGCGTTTTTCGCTCTACCACTGCCTCTCTGTTTGCCATAGCTTGTGTCTCCTTGTTTAATAACGCTATATGTTGTGAAAAAATATTATAAATATTGTATAAAATGCAATTTATACGCAGTTTAGAAAGAATTCTTTCATTATATGGAAGATTCTGAACGATTACAGGTGTAATTAAACACCGTGTCATTTCTTTTGACCAATCAGGTTAATGCTATTAACCCAGTTGGTCATTGTTCAAACCTGACAGCGATGGAATTTGCGTGTGCTGTAAGCCCTTCTTCCTTCGCAAACAGTTCAATATCACAGTGTACTTTTTCAAGCGCTTCCCTTGAATACGAAATAATACTTGTTTTCTTTACGAAATCATCAACTGAAAGCGGTGAAAAGAACCTTGCTGTCCTGTTTGTGGGAAGAATGTGGTTGGGACCTGCATAGTAGTCTCCAAGAGGCTCTGAGGAGTAATCTCCCAAAAAGATAGCGCCTGCATTCTTAATTTTGGTCATGATCTCATAAGGATTTCTGGTTATGATCTCAAGGTGTTCGGAAGCAACTGCATTTGCAGCTTCGATAGCATCTTCCATATCCTGTGCTACGAATATATAACCATAGTTATCTAGAGATTTATTTATAATTTCTGCTCTTGAAAGAGTCTTCAAAAAGCCGTCAATCTCTTCTGATACTTTCTCAGCCACTTCTCTTGATGTTGTCACAAGAATAGCACTTGCCATTTCATCGTGCTCTGCCTGGGACAAGAGGTCAGCTGCAACGTATCTGGGATTTGCGCTGTCATCACACAAAACCAGTATTTCACTGGGGCCTGCGATAGAATCAATAGACACGTGACCGAAACATGCCTTCTTGGCAAGGGCTACAAATATGTTTCCGGGACCGGTGATCTTATCCACTTTCGGAATCGATTCTGTACCAAAAGCCATAGCTGCAATTGCCTGTGCTCCACCCACTTTATACATTTCAGTAACACCTGCTATGTCTGCTGCAACAAGAGTTCCGGGATTTACTTTTCCATCCTTTCCGGGAGGCGTACACATTACAATTCTCTCAACTCCTGCAACTTTTGCAGGAATAACATTCATAAGAACGCTTGAAGGATATGCAGCCTTTCCTCCGGGAACATAAACTCCGCTGATCTCAATAGGAAGTATTCTCTGTCCAAGAATGGTTCCGTCTTCCTTTGTATCTATCCAGGTATTCCTAAGCTGCTTCCTGTGAAAGTCCTTAATATTTGAAGCACTCTTCACAATTACTTCCACAAACTCAGGTGAAAGAGCTTCATAAGCTTCCTTTATTTCATCATCTGTTATTCTGACAGTTGAACTGTCCAGATCACATTTATCAAATTTGGAAGTGTAGCTGAACAAAGCCTTGTCACCATTATTTCGAATATCATCTATTATGTCATTTACGGTCTTCTCATATTCGCCGTAGCTTCCGGGATTTCTGTTCAGGAGATTTCCCAGAAGTTCTTTTTTCGTTTCTTCAGTAAGATCTACAATTCGCATGGCTTATAAATTCTCCTTTATATCACTGATAAGTTTCCTTATCCGCTCTGTCTCCATCTGCATGCTCACCTGATTAACTATCATTCTTGCAGACAGGGGACAGATCTCCTCCAGTACCTCCAGGCCGTTCTCCCTAAGAGTGGACCCGGTCTCGACTATATCAACAATAACATCTGATAGGTTTACAATAGGCCCCAGTTCTACGGAACCGTTCAGTTTTATTATATCTACTGTCTGATGCTTTTTGTTGAAGAAATAATCCTTTGCGATGTTGGGATATTTGCTGGCTACCCTTATCATCTCACGGTGTTCCAGAAGCTCTTTCGCCTCATGAGGTCCGCAAACGCACATCCTGCACTTTCCAAAGCCCAGATCCAGGACTTCATATACCCTTCTGTTCTCCTCAAGAATGGTGTCAGCTCCAACAATTCCTATATCAGCGGCGCCGTATTCAACATAAGTTGGAACATCGGGACCTTTTGCCAGGAAGAATTTAAGTTTCAGCTCTTCATTGGTGAAGATCAGCTTTCTTGTCTTCTTATCCAGAATCTCCTCGCATTCAATGCCGCATTTATTCAGTATTTCCATTGTCTGGTTCACAAGTCTTCCCTTGCCCAGAGCAAAAGTAAGATATCTCATTATGTCACCCTTAGCCTTTCCTCAATTTGAGAGCCACTTTCCTGCCCTCGGCTCTCAGCTTTGATGCTTCCTCAAGAGCCTTCACAAATTCACTTTCAGCATATTCCAGAACAGTTGTCTCCTCCTCATGTTCAATGGAGACATTCTGTCTGTAAAGGGCTGACATTAGATCGTCAACTATGATAACAAAACCAATGGCCGGTGCGTCTTTTCCGTATTTTCCAAGCAGGGAATCATAGCGTCCACCCTTGGCTATTGCGTCGCCCACGCCATAGGTATATGCGCTGAAGATAACTCCGGTGTAATAATTGAACTTACTGAGCATTCCAAGGTCAAAGGAAACATATTCAGCAGCTCCGTAAGCTTCAAGCACCTGATACAGCCTCTGAAGTCTTGAAATAGCGCTTAATGACCTCTCATTGCTAACCTGTGCCTTTGCTTTTAAAAGAGCCTCATCTGAGCCTATAAACTCCGAAAAACGCACTATCAGATCCTTGTACTTATCCGGAACCTCCCTCTGAGTCATGATATTCTCGGCTGCGAAGTAGTTCTTTTGCAGGATCTGCTCTCTGACCATCTCCTCGGTCTCTTCATCTATTCCGGCTTCTTCACACAGTCCCTTGTAGTAGTCCGCATCACCGATGCTGACCTGGAAATCCGTCAATCCGGAGGTCTTAAGTGACTCGATCAAAAGAGCTATCATCTCCGCGTCAGCGTAAACCGAGGTCTCTCCGTACAGCTCAACTCCGATATTATCTGTTTCCTTGAGTTTTCCCTGAAGATTTGAGGTGTTCAGGAACGATTTCCCCTGATATACAACCCTTACAGGGTCATCACCCTCAAGCATGACCTTCGATGCACATCTTGCAATCTGAGGGGTGAAATCAGGTCTTAAAACCAGCGTATTTCCCTCTTTATCAAAGAACTTGTACAGCTCTTTTGCCGCTGATGCGTTGATTTCTTCAGCAAACACATCAAAAAACTCAAATGTCGGAGTATCAATATCCTGATAGCCGAAGCTCTTCATCTTCCCATGGATCTTTTCCTTAACAAGGAGTCTGTCGCTGCATTCTGTTCCATAGATGTCTCTTACTCCCTCAGGAGTATGTAATAGAATTTTGTTCATTTATGCCTCACTTTAGTAATGCGCAGTGCTACTATGATAATTCGCTACTATAGTAGAGAGTGTACCTAAAGATAGTTCTTTTGTCAAACATTTTATTCACGGGTTTCAAGATCTATGGACATTGCGTCAAGATACGGAACAAGAATTCCCGCATCCTTTGTGGGCGCTATGATGTATTTTTCGTCCAGTTCATCGTGTCTGAAGCTCTTTCTTCCGCCGTTCTTCGCCCTGTCCCAGAACACCTTAAGATCTCTGAAAGGCAGGTAGTAAAACTCGTCACGGGAGCTGTAATAGATCAGAAAGAAGGCAACACCATCCTGCTTCTCAAAGCTGTCCATGAAGAAAACCTGATGCTCATGAATATTCTCAAGTGCAAAGGTATCCTGAGCGCACTCCTTGGCGTCAAAGCACACAGGTATCCCCTGTACTGCGCCTATATAGTCCACAGTACTCTTCTGATCAAAATAAGCCAGCGTAATGTGCCTTGTTTCTTTTTCTATATTGATTGGTGTTATGGGTGTTGGAATCTTCTGAATGAGGGCAAGCCCCAGCTCCTGGTATCTCTCGTTGGTCCTGTTTACCAGTTCTTCAAGTGTTGATCCTCTAAGTCCCCTTGATTTCCAGGTCGGCATGTCAACCTCTCTTTAGTATCTCTGTGAATACTGCAGGTAATTCTGCGATAAACTTTTTTCCCGACAGCTCTTTGCAGGGTTCCTTCATATCCTCCGGGAATTCCAGCCGGTAACTGTGAAGCAGCTGGTAATTAAGCTTCCCATACTTTTTACCACCGTATTTGATGTCTCCGATTATCGGATGACCGATGCTCGATAAGTGAGCCCTGATCTGGTGCGGTTTTCCTGTTATGAGCTTTATCTCCATAAGAGTCAGATTCTCATTTGGCAGATACTGAAGCGGATTATATTCCGTCTCAATATATGAATATCTGTCATCACCGGGATCTGTAGCTTTGATGCTGACTTTGTTGCTACTCTCGTCTTTATACAGGTACCCCTTCAAAAGAAGTCCTTTATCAACACGCCCATAGACAATGGTCCTGTAGAATTTATCCACTCCTCTGTCCCTTATGAGCTCGTTCATATATCTTGCTCCGGCAAGGTTTTTGGCACAAACCACCAGTCCACTGGTGTTGCGGTCAAGCCTGTTACATATCGAGGGTCTGTAGGTCTCAAGGCTCTCAGCTGAAATCTCGCCCTTCTGAAGCAGATACTCGATAAGCCATTCGTTGAGGCTAAGATCCTCAGGCTTTGCCTTTTGGGAAAGAACTCCTGCCGGCTTATTTACCAGGACAATGTTTTCATCTTCATATATGACAGGAAGTTCGCCAAACTTTTCTGTAACGCTGCACGAGTTTTTGCTTCGGGTGTCTTTTGATGCGCCCTTCATCTTTTCATAGGTCTCATCAGAAAAAAAGATCCTGATCGAATCACCCTGTGACAGCTTTTCTTTTCCCTCAGCCTTTTTGCCGTTCAGAGTAATATTCTTCTTCCTCAGCATCTTATAGATAAAGCCTTTGGAGGCCTCCTTTAAAACACCTGTAAGGAAGCCGTCCAGTCTTTTTCCCTCTTCATTTGGGCCTACAATGATCTCTTTCATAAACCGTCCTACAGTGATATTGACAAAAGAACTGACGCAGCAGTCTCCTGTGTTCCGGGAACCCAGGCGTCCTCGATGGCTCTTGGATCTATGTCTCTTTCGCTCCTTAGCTTCTCAAGCTGGTCCAGGCGGTTGCAGAATTCTTTCAGAGATTCAAAAGCTTTTATGCTATAGCTTGAATACCCGTTCTGAGCCATCATCTTTTTGATGTGTTTCTCAAGGTCGGAGGCATCATAACTCTTATCTTCCACCAAAAGACAGATATTACCATTCAGAACTGTTGATGCAGATACATTGAAGTTCTTGTCGTAAGAAGTGACTACATGGTCATATCTCATAAGAAGACCGCCCTGATGGGCACAGATTTCATCGTAAGCAGCCTTGCTGCAGGGCTTTGCGCGAAGGAACATGATGAGGTTCACAGCACTCCAGCCTGTAGGAAGGCACCCGAGTGCAGCCACAATACTTAATATATTCTTTGTTGATCCTGCATAGATCAGACCTGTAAAGAAAAGGATCAATGTTACCGCAAGACATATACCTGTTCTGATGATCGCAATTTTCTTCCTGTATTCAATATATCCGTAATCACCTTTGTATTTCTTACTCATTTACAAGTCCCCAAAAATCTTCTATGTAATAGTCGGCAAGCTCTCTCTTTTCCTCATCGCTGTGCCTTGAATAGTCATCGCTCACGGCGATGACAGTCATATTGGCGTTTTTACCGGCTATTATTCCATCCACCAGATCCTCAAAAACGAGGCATTTCTTCGGTTCCACGCCAAGTTCCTCAGCAACTGTAAGATAGATGTCCGGTGCCGGTTTTCCCTTCTTTATCTCAGTGCCACTCTTAATACTTATAAATCTGTCCCTTATTCCATGGGATGCAAGCACCTGCTCGATCAGCTCTGTGGAATTGCTGGAAGCTATGCCAAGCTTAATATCCTTGTCGCCACAAAGATCCAGGAACTCGGAAGCCCCTTCTTTTAGAGGCACTTCGTGGGTGTACTTGTCTATGGCCATCCGGTTCCAGGCGTCGCCTATTTCCTCGATTGTATCAGGGAGATTAAAGGTCTCCTTAAAGTAAATTGCTGTCTCGACAAAGCTCCTGCCGCCGATATCCTTCTGAAGTGTCTTGGGAGCTTCAATTCCGAACCCCGCCAGATATTCAATATCTATCTGTTTCCACATCCACATGGAATCCACCAGTGACCCGTCCAGATCAAAGATCACCGCATCAAAATTATCTATGTTAAATTCTTTCATCTGTCTTTCCTGTTTTCAATAATTGTACTTCTTCATCAGTAAGAGGCCTGTACTCTCCGGGCTCAAGATCATCATCAAGTCTAAGAGTTCCCATGGATATCCTTCGCAGGAAAAGAACTTCATTCCCCAGAGCTTCGAACATCCTCTTAACCTGGTGAAATCTCCCCTCATGGATAGTAAGATACGCCACCGGATTTCCGCTCTCATCAGGATCTGAAAGTTCAGTCCTTGCGGGAAGCGTATAATCTACAGAGCCGTCATCCTTTCTGTCTCCTATGTTTATTCCCTTCTCAAGCACTTTTATATCAGATTCGCTGACATTGTCCCTCAGATGCACTTCATAGGTCTTTTCCACGTGTTTCTTCGGAGATAACAGGTCGTGGATAAGCTTGCCGTCATCTGTTATGAGAAGAAGCCCTTCAGTGTCGATATCAAGCCTTCCACAGGGAGACAGCCCCTTTACATTCTCTTCCTTCAACAGATCCAGCACAGTCATGCTCTTCTTATCATTGGTAGCAGAGACCACACCCTGCGGTTTATTGAGAAGATAATAGTGAAATTTACTGTAAATCAGAGGCTCGCCGTCAAAAAGTATCTCATCCGAATTCTCATCAATGTGTATATCGCCCTTTGATACCACTTCTCCGTTTACTCTGCATCTTCCGTTCTTCAAATATTCTTTTATCTGTTTACGGCTTCCAAGATTCTGGTCTGCCAGGAATTTATCAAGTCTCAAATCGTCACCTAGTAATTGAATTCTGCATTAACTGACACAGGCTCACTCTCAGTCCAAAGTTCAAAGTTGTTGTAGCATCTGCAAATGATCACAGGATTTACCGTCCCCGAGGGTACTTTTACATTGAAGGACTGCGTATCTTTAGTCCTGTCCCACATCTGAAGAGTACAGAAATTCTCTCCTCCGTCATAACTGTAACTGAAATATATCACCGGGCTTTCAGCATCTTTTGCAGTCATTTCCACAAGTACATTTCCGCTTGAGACGTCGTAGGCGAGCGTTTTGATATCACAGGTATCAGGAGTCGTTGTGTCCTGATGTACTGTTCCGGCGGGCTTTCCTATACTTGTATAGCTGAATCCTGTATAGTCCGTACCAAGGGCCGGTGATTTCAGCTTAAAGTACTTGGCCATTGCAGTTGCATCTGCGTGAGCCAGTTTCTCAATAAACTGATTGGTATTGAGCATATTTACATCATAATTGTGATCAAGGTAAGCGTGTTCTAAAATAACGCAGGGCATATTCCTTGAAACGCTCTGACGTATTATTCCGTAATAGTCCCTTCCCTTTTTCCCGAGCTTGGTCTTTACGCCCTTCTGATACAGTCCCATGGCGTTCCATTCCTTAGATACCACCTGCCCGAAATCAAATCCGGCCTGAAAGAACCTTCCAAATGCGGAAGTCCACACCTCGGAACCATAGAAATGATGCTCTAAAGAGGCATTAAAGTGAATACTGAAGACAAAATCAGCATTCACGCTCTTTGCGTATTCCGCCCTCTCTTCCAGAGTCATTTTGGTATCCGTTGTTCTTGTCTGATAAACAGTAACGTTCTCATATTGAGAAAGCTCAGAAACCAGTGCATTAGCAAGTCTAAGGGTAATGTCCTTCTCGGTATAACCATTGTAGATAGCTCCTGTATTGCCTTCGCCTTCTCCCCCATGCCCCGGATCAATAACAACTACAACATTCTTACCAGCCGCATAAGAATTCATCGAAAACTCCGGCAATATACTTATATAAATCACGAGCATAATCAAAGATAACATTATTCCCGTTAATCTTTTCCCCATTCCTTTTATCACTTGAATTACTCCTCTTATATTTCTCAAATACAGAAGGGGTTGTGAAAAAAACCTTTGTCTGTACAAAAGTTTTATTCACAACCCCGTATTATTCCACAATGTATCAATTAAGCATGTCCAAATTGACATCCTGTCCGGGTGCATCTGCATTAACGGTATTTCCCGCTGCCGTATTTGTCGTTGTTACTGACGGCTGGATGAGATCCGCGCGGTTTGACTTGATCACCTCACTGTACTGTGTGAGTGCTGAAAGTACAGCGTCGTTGCTCTGACTGATCTCAGAGACCATATTAATGCTGTGCTGCTTAATGGACTCAACAATCTGATCTGTATTCCTGCTGGTAACGTCAATTGACTGCGAAATTATGGTCTCGACACTAGCCAGCAGCTGATCTGTGTACTGTATGGCAGCAGCTTTCATGTCGTTGGCTTCCATCATTGCGTTATCCAGGATTCCCTGAGCCTGTGTAGCAGCCTGGTCGACCACTTCGTTTGCGTGGGCGTAAGCCTGCTTCATGATCTCATGCTCATTTATAAGGTCATTTGTTGTCATAGTAGCCTCATCTATGAGTTCCTGCGCCTTCTTTCGTGCGTCGTTAAGAATCGCTTCCTTATTGCTGATGATCTTCTGGTATCTCTTGATCTCTTCGGGAGTCTTGCTCCTGAGCTCTCTAAGCAGCTCATCAATCTCTTCTTTGTTAACGATTATCTTGTTCTGAGAAAGAGGTGCCGGTTTACAGTTGTCAATATAGGTCTCGATCTCGTCGATCAGCTGTTCAATTTTGCTTGTCATAGTTTGTTTCCCCCTGATTTATTTATGTCCGTATTTCTCATAAAGGCGCTCCGCGATAAAACCGGGAACACACATAGTTACATCCCCATTGTAGCTGGCTATCTCTTTTACAACTGAGCTGCTCAGATATGAGTAGATAAGCGATGTCGTAAGAAATACAGTATCAACCTGATTGTGTGAGAGCTCCTTGTTGGTCTGCGCGATCTGGAGCTCATATTCGAAATCCGTAATGGCTCTGAGGCCTCTGATCACAATATGGATATCATTGGCCTTGCAGTAGTCGATAAGAAGTCCGCCAAAGGACTCAATCTTCACATTTGGCAGGTCTTTTACGGACTCTTTTAACATTTTAACACGTTCATCCAGGGTAAACAATGGAGTTTTGGCCGAGTTGGTCATCACCGCCACTATCACCTCGTCAAACATCAGCGAAGCCCTTTTTATGATATCCAGATGCCCGTAGGTCACCGGATCAAAGCTTCCAGGATACACTGCAATTTTCATAGGCTCATACCTTTCTGTAGAGGAAAACATGTTTGTTGCTCTTGTACTCTTTTACTCTTCTCACTTCAAAACCGTAGTTTTCTGCAAAAGAAAAGTCCATATCCTTGTCTGCTTCAACGATGATCATGGTGTTTTCCGTGACATACTTCATCTCTGAAAGCTGGGAAAGCGTTCTCTCATAGAGCTCTCCGTGGTAGGGAGGATCGATGAAGATTATATCAGCTTCATCCTCATTGATGTTTCTTAATCCCAATACTACATCCTGCTTAAGAACCATTGCATCTTCCTCAAAATGCGTGGTCTTAAGATTTTCCATGATACACTTATAGGCTGCAGCGTTATTCTCTATGAATATGGCTTTTCTTGCACCTCTTGAGAGAGCTTCTATACCAATGCCGCCGCTTCCTGCAAACAGATCGATAAACACTGACCCCGGAACCTGATTCTGTATCATATTGAAAAGAGTCTCTTTTATCCTGTCCTGCGTCGGTCTTGTGTCATTACCCTCCGGCGTCACCAGACGAAGGCGCCTGGCTGATCCTGCAATCACTCTCATAATCTCACCTTTGTTCCCTTGGTATCCCTGCTGGTTATCTTCAGGTGCCCAAGATTGAGTTCTTTGCCGTTGTGCTCGATCTTCCTCTCCTCCATATCTCCGAGGAAATAAACATCC
>JAEEGH010019493.1_pt1 | contig 14218 bp, 8 predicted proteins | sample 9134181 | NCBI WGS metagenome assembly JAEEGH01 (sample SAMN16246544, study PRJNA631951) | gut metagenome | biome: gut microbiome; feature: rumen; material: DP-attached | host: Bos | place: Iran: Karaj | collected 2018-10 | reverse complement strand
ACATCTCGCGGGCAATCTCCTTGATGGTCTTGTCGGCGTAGCCCTCCTCACGGGTCTTGATAAAGTAGGAGTTCTCGGCAAAGCGGGCGCTGTCCATCACTACGGGCACGCCATACTTGTGGCACAGCTCGCAGGTGTCCTTGATGTTCTGCATCGACACGGGCTGGCCGCCAACGGTGTTGTTGGTCACGGTCAGTACCATGAAGGGAACATTACCCTCGTTCTCCTTGAGCACCTTCTCCAGCTTCTCGAGCGAAACGTTGCCCTTGAAGGGGAGCTCGAGCTGGGTGTCCTTGGCCTCGTCGATGGTGACGTCGATGGCCTTGGCCTTGCGGGCCTCGATGTGACCCTTGGTGGTGTCGAAGTGGGCGTTACCGGGAATGACGTTGCCTTCCTTCACCAGATAAGAGAACAGCACGTTCTCGGCAGCACGGCCCTGGTGGGTGGGGATGACATACTTGAAGCCGAAGATGCGTTGTACCACGCTCTCGAACTTGTAGAATGAGGTGGCACCGGCGTAACTCTCGTCACCCAGCATCATCTCGGCCCACTGGTGGTCGCTCATCGCGCCGGTACCGGAGTCGGTCAGGCAGTCGATGTAAACCTGCTCAGCCTTGAGCATGAACACGTTGTTGTGGGCTTCTTTGAGCCACTGCTCGCGCTCGGCACGGGTGCTCTTGCGCAGGGGCTCGATCATCTTGATTTTCCAAGATTCAGCAAATGGTAATTCCATTGATATTCAAATATTTAGATTAAACTTTATTTACGCTTTCCAGTCAAAAATGACCCCTCGAAAAAGGTAATTATATTCAATTTTTATGCAAAGTTACGGCAAGTTGCCGAACTGGCAAAAAATCGGCCGCTTTTTTTGCCCCGTTGTTATTTTTTAACACTTTTCCAGTCCCCTGAGCCACCGTTCCGGGTTACACCCCCTGCCCCGCCCTGACGGTGACGTCACAGCGACCGTAATGGCCCAAGAAAAGCCCCTTTATCCTGCTGAAGTTGGTAATTTGCGGTTTTTGGCCTAAATTTGCGGGATATAACTTTTTTTACGAGAACCAGACATGAATAAGAATCTCTTTATCTTGATGTTTTGCCTGTGCATGGGACTTATCGCACAGGCCGTGCCCGCCAAACCAGGCTGGCACACCGTGACCCAGAGCGACGGCTCCACCTTGCAGGTGCAGGCCGCAGGTAACGCTTTCAACAATGCCCTGCTGACCCGAGACGGGCTGACGGTAGCCCGTGGCAGCGACGGCGACTTTTATTATATCTCGTCTGTGACAGGCCTGACCACGATGCGCGCTCACGAGGTGGACCAGCGCAGCGGCAGCGAAAACGCCTTCATCAACGTGCAGCGCGGCAGCCTGACCATGACCAACAAGCCCTACATCATGCCGCGCGAGAAGGGCAAGCTGGGCGTGGGCGGCAGCAATGCCGAAGCCGGCGTTCCCGCCCTTGGGCAGCGCCGCATCCCCATCATCCTGGTGGAGTTCAAGGACAAGAAGTTCAACAACACACGCCAGGACATCATCGACGCCATGCTCACGGGCAACGAGAGCGTGGGTCAGTACTTCAGGGACCAGTCCAATGGCATGTATGAGCCCGATTTTGAGGTATTTGGCATTTACACCCTGTCACAGAACCGCGAGTACTACGGCGGTCACCAGGGCAACGACAATGACAAGGGGCTGGGATGGCTGGTGACCGAGGCCTGCCAGCTGGCGACAGCCGACGGTGTGGCATTCTCGCCCTATGACACCAACAACGACGACTACTGCGACGTGGTCATCGTCATCTATGCCGGCGTGGGCGAGGCCCAGGCTTCGTGGATCCATCCCGAGGCCGTTTGGCCCTGCAACTGGAGCCTGTCGGCGGCATACTATTACGGCTCGGGCGGCAATGGTGCCTTCCGTCCTAGCAGCGGCGACCCCATTGTGGATAACTTTGCCGTGTTCAACGAGTTGTATGGCAGCAACGATAACGGTACCACCATCGACGGCATCGGCACGTTTGCCCACGAGTTCGGCCACTGCCTGGGACTGCCCGACTTCTACGACACGGGCGACGGCGACCACTACGGCCTGGGCGACTGGGACATCATGTGCATGGGCTGCTACAACAACGACGGCTTCACGCCGCCGGGCTACTCGGCCTACGAGAAGAATTTCATGGGTTGGATTGAGCTGATCACCCCCAATCCCGGCACCTACTACACCCTGCCCGTGTGGAACCAGAAGAACGCCTCGACCGACAAAGCCCTGTGCATCACGAGCGACCTGAACAGCAACGAGTTCTTCATTCTCGAGAACCGCAAGAAACAAGGTTGGGACCGCTATGCCCCTGGCGAAGGCATCATGATTACCCATGTTACCTATAATGCCGACCGCTGGTGGGGCGATTCACCCAATAATGAGGACATCCAGCTGATGACCCTGATGAACGCCGACAACTCTTGGTCCTACTATGACGAGGCCACCGATCTGTGGCCCCAGAATGGCAAGACCGAGTTCACCGACACATCCACACCCGCCGCAAAGCTCAACATGAACTCCCGCGGCGCTATCACTGGGCGTGCAGGCTACCTGGGCAAACCCGTGACCGACATGGTCATCAATCAGGACGGCACAGCCAGCTTCTGGTACATGAAAGGCTCGGTCACCACGCCCACCATCACCGTGACGGCCGATGCCATCGACTGTGGTGACGTGATGATGACCGCCAGTGGGGATCAAACCATCAAGGTATTCGGCCAAGCATTGACGGGCAACATTTCGGTTACCCTCGACGACCCGAGCGGCGTGTTCAGCGTGAACACGGCTGTCATCACCAGTGCCGATGCCTCGACCGGCAAGGAAGTGACCGTGACGTTCACTCCCGCCGCCCTCCAGGACTACAGCGCCACGCTGACGTTGAGCAGCCCCAGTGCCCAGGATGTGGTGATTCCCGTTACTGGCCATGGCCTGATCGAGGGTTATGCCCCCGTGATGCTGGCCGCCGACGAAGCCTACATCAGCCTGACCGGCTTCCGTGCCGACTGGACCGACATCACTCCCGCCCAGAACGTGGCCAGCTACACCCTGGAGGTGAGCCCCAAACCCGTGGTTGACCTGCTGGAAACGGCCGACTTCAGCAACGTGCCCGACGTGCTGACCGAGGACGGCCAGGCCCTGGACGACATCAGCGGCAACTATGGTGACTACCTGCCCGAGGGATGGTCGGCGACCTCTTATCTGGGCGCCTATGGCGGTGCGCTGCTTGTCGCCTATGAGGGCACCATCTCGACTCCGGCCTATAACTTGACGGGGTACGACAAGATGACCGTGGTCATCAGGGCAGCATCCTATTACTACGACAACTCGACAATCAGCGTATCGACCAGCATCGATTCCCAAGAGCTGACCCTCAACCAGTCCTGGACCGAATATACCATCGTGCTGGACTGCGCCAACTGGGATAAGGCCACCATCCAGTCGCTGACCGACTACAGCAGCATCCGTCAAGTCACCGTCTATGCCGGCGACCTGACGGCGCTCTCCTACAAGGCCACCGAGACCGGCGACGCCACCTACCGTCTGATCACCGGCATCACCGACAAGTTCTACACCGTGCGCAACCTCGAGGCCGAGGGCTCCTTTATATATAAGGTAAAGAGCGTCTTTGCCGACGGCACCGAGAGCCCCTGGAGCAACGTCCAGCAGGTGACCCTGACAGGAAGTGGACACGATTATGCGACGGGCGACGTGAACCATGACGGCAAGGTGACCATCACCGATGTCACCGACCTGATCGACTACCTGCTGAACAGCGCCAGCGAGTGCTGCGTCATCTGTGCCGACGTGGACGGCGACGGCAAAGTGAGCATCACCGACGTTACCGAGTTGATCGACAAACTGCTCACCCGCAACTGATCTAGGTAACCGACCGACCAATTCAACACTAGAGGCTTTGCCGTAATTCATTGCCGGAAGATAACCGCCCTGCGGGCGGGAAATTTCTCAAATTATAATAAAAGATTTGGTTAATTTCCCGTGCGTAGCACGGTCAACATACCGAGCCATCATTACGGCAAGGCCTCTTGGTTTATATGCTGCGGATGGGAGGTGAACAGCAGGGTTGAGGCTCAGTTATTTGGTAAATTGGATTTATATGTCTAATTTTGCGCCCAGTTTAACTGCTTAACTATTCTATCATTCATTGTTTTGTAGCATCTTCAACCGATCTGCAGAATAATCAATTTAACACTAACCCCATCAAACCAGTTTCGATGAGAAAGTACATTATTATCCTGTTTACAATGCTGTGCTACACAGCATTGGCTCTTGCCGTACCCGCCAAGCCAGGCTGGCACACCATGACCCAAAGCGATGGCACCACCTTGAAGATTCAGGCCGTGGGCAATGCTTTTAACAATGCCCTTCTCACCACCGACGGCTTGGCTGTCGAACGCGGCGCTGACGGCGACTTCTACTACATCTCGTCGCTGACGGGACTCACGGCTATGCGTGCCCACAATCCCGAGCAACGCACGGCTACCGAGAAAGCTTTTGTCGCTGCCCAACGCAGCCACCTGGGCATGACACACAAATCCTACAAGATGCCCAATGCCAAGGGCAAGCTGGGTGCCACGGGCAGCAATGCCACCGCCGATGTGCCCGCCCTGGGCGAACGCCGCATTCCCATCATTCTGGTGGAGTTTCAGGACAAGAAGTTCAATCACACCCCCGATCAGATCATCGAATCGATGCTCACGGGTCACGAGAGCGTGGGCCAGTACTTCCACGACCAGTCCAACGGCATGTACAAGCCCGTGTTTGACGTGTATGGCATCTATAGCCTGTCCCAGGACCGCGAGTATTACGGCGGCCGCACCTCCAGCACCAAGGACAAGGGCATCGGCTGGCTGGTGACCGAGGCCTGCCAGCTGGCAGCTGCCGACGGCGTGTCGTTCCAGCCCTACGACACCAACAATGACTACTACTGCGACGTGGTCATCGTCATCTTTGCCGGTGTGGGCGAGGCCCAGGCATCGGGTTACCACCCCGAGGCCATCTGGCCCTGCAACTGGACGCTGGATGCCGCCAAGTACTACTCTCGCGGCGGCAATGGCGCCTTCAGTCCCAATGTTGGCGACCCTTACGTCAACCACTTTGCCGTGTTCAACGAGTTACACGGCAGCAACGATAACGGCAAGTCCATCGACGGCATCGGCACCTTCGTCCACGAGTTTGGCCATTGCCTGGGACTTCCCGACCTCTACGACACGGGCAACAACGACAACTACGGCATGGGCAACTGGGACGTCATGTGCCTGGGCTGCTATGCCAACGACAGCTACTCGCCCGTGGGTTACTCGGCCTATGAAAAGGTGTTCATGGGATGGGTCAATTATATCACTCCCGAGCCCAATACCTATTATACCCTGCCCGCATGGAACCAGAAGACAAGGGAGTCTGACAAGGCAGTGTGCATCGTGAGCGATGTGAACAAGAACGAGTATTTCATCTTTGAGAACAGGCAGCGCACCGGTTGGGACAGATCTCTGCCTGGCACGGGCATCCTGGTGACCCACATCACCTACAGCCCCAGCTACTGGACCAACAACAAACCCAACAACGACAAAATCCAGCTGGTGACCTTGCTGCCTGCCGACAACAAACTGAGCAAATACAGCGAGAGCGGCGACACATGGCCGCAATATGGCCGCACCGCATTGACCGACGAGACTTCGCCAGCCACCGTGCTCAACATGGACCAGATGGGTAACATCACCGGCAAGGCCGGCTATCTGGGCAAGCCGGTGACCGAGATGGTCATCAATAAGGACGGCACTGCCAGCTTCTGGTACATGAAGGAAGAGCACAACTACGCCATCGGCGACGTGAACCATGACGGCGACGTGAACATTGCCGACGTCACGGCACTGATTGACATGCTACTGAGCAACGGCAATGCCACCTGCACCCTCTGCGCCGACGTGAACGGCGACAGCGAGATCAACATCGCCGACGTCACCGCCCTGATTGACAAACTGCTCAATTGATTACAGTAGAGACGCAAAATCTTGCGTCTCGGGAACAAATGCCACATGATTAGAGACGCAAGATTTTGCGTCTCTACATGTTTTATACAAACTAAGTTGCTAATAATCAACCTTGCAGGGAACCGAAGGAGTATGTTTTAGCGTTCCAACACGCCGTGGCGCAGGTAGCCGCTGTAGAGGATGGTCTGGATGATGCCGCGCAGGGCGAGGAAACTCAGGTAGGCGATCCACAGGCGGTTGTTACCCCATGCCTCGGGGGTAATCCAGTAGATGATGAAAAACAGCGTCCAGGAGATGAATGCCGAAATGAGCATGCCCATCGATCGCGTCAGGCTGATGAACACACCGTCCCAAACGAAAGCGGCCATGCCGGCAGCAGGAATCAGCGCGCACCACACGCGGTAGTCCATGGCGGCCTCAATGACGCTCTGCTGATCGGTCAGCAGCCAAAAGGCCACCCGCGGGAACGAGTAAACCAAAGTGAAGACGGCTGCCACACCCAGTCCCCAACCGAACAGCAGGCGCACGCAACGCCTCATGCGCCCCATGTCGCCCATGCCGTAATACTTGCCCACAACGGCCTCCCCAGCAAAGGCGATGCCGTCCATGAAGTGGCTGTAGAGGGTAAAAAGTTGAAGAATCAAGGCATTAACGGCAAGGATGAGGTCGCCGCTGCGGGCTCCGATGGAGACGAACGCCAGGCTGACGGTCATCAGCAGGAAACTGCGCACAAAGATGTCACGGCTCACCTTGAAGTAGCGTCCGGCGCCCTTGAAACGCCACACACGGCGCCAGTCGAGCAGACCGTTCAGGCGCGGGAACTTGCGCTGCACCGTCAGGGCGGCATACAGCAGTCCCAGCCATTCGCCCGCCAGTGTGCCCACGGCGATACCCACAAAGCCCATCTTTAGCAGATAGACGCAAATCAGGCTGGCAGCGATGTTAAAGACATTGGTCATGATGGAGATCCACATCGCGCTTTGGGAGTCCTGCATACCCAGCAGCCACCCCTTGAAAGCCATCATCACCAGCACGGGCGGTACGCCCCAGATGCAGATAGTGAAATAGGTGATAGCCAGCGATGTGACCTCTGGCGAGGGTCCGATGATCCACAACAGCAGCAGGCGGATGGGCCACTGCAGCACGATGATGAGGGCCGAGATGACGATGGCCAGCGCCGTGGACTCGCCCAGCAGCTTGGCACTCTCGTGGAAGTCGCCGCTGCCGCACGTCTGTGCCGTCATGCCCGATGTGCTCATGCGCAGGAACCCGAAGTTCCAATACACCAGGTTGAACATCATCGCGCCCACAGCTACGGCACCGATAAAGACCTTGTCACCCAGGTGCCCCGCGATGGCGGTGTCCACCAGGCCCAGCAACGGCACGGTGATGTTGGCTACAATCGCCGGCAACGCAATCCTCAATATCTCCCGATTCATGCCCGCGAAGGTACACAAAAATACCCATCCGGCCAATAATATACCAACAGTTAGAAGTGGCCGATGGGTATTTAACGCAATACTATTTCCCGTTAGGGACAGCCTCGCTAATGCTCGCAGCGCGTGCGGTTATGGGTTGCGGGGGTAAGTCGGATAAGTTGGATAGGTGGGATAAGTAGGCGTGTTTGAGCGATAAGTGTACGTGTTGGTGTCCTTGTTAAGGATTACCAGAGCTCCGATCACGCCCGGAATCCAACCGGCGCAGGTGAGAATCAGCACGATCAGCACCGAGCCGCATCCCTTGTCCAGCACAGCCAGCGGCGGGAAAATAATCGATAGTAATACTCTAAACAGTGACATCTTACACTCCTTTCTTTTTAAAATCCTTATCAATTGCTACACACCAATCAGCAAATCCCATGCCAAATAGCGTAAACCATCACTATTTGCGGGCAAAAAGCGCCAAAGGCTACCGGAAACGGTAGTTTTTAGCCATTAAAATCGCATTAAACTAATATTTTTAGTTTTATTAACTAAAATAATTTGTCTTATAACTAAAACATTTAGTTTATTTGCATCGTAAAACCTAATAAAGGCTTGAAAAATGAAACAGTTGACACAAAAAGAAGAGGAAATCATGGAGCGGATGTGGGACCATGGCCCCATGCTCGTGCGCGAGTTGCAGGCCTGCTATGACGAGCCCCGACCCCATGTGAATACCTTGGCAACATTGATGAAGATATTGGAGGAGAAGGGTTTTCTGGGCCACAAAGCCATCACGGCCCGCTGCTTCCAGTATTTTGCCCGCATCAGCCGCGAGGAGTACCGCGGCGGCTCGTTGGAGGGCGTGGTCAACAAGTTCTTCGGCAAGTCCTACCTGAGCGCCGTCTCGGCCCTGGTCAAGAGTGAGAAGGTTAGCGTGGAGGACTTGAAGGAACTCATCCGTGAAGTAGAAGAGAGCAACCAACAGTAAAAACTCTATCGCTATGTTACTCATTTATCAAATAAAGGTTGGCCTCTGCCTCATCGCCTTCTACCTGCTGTGGAAGCTGCTGCTCAGCCGCGAGACGTTCCACCGGTTCAACCGCGTTGCCCTGCTCACGGTCATGGCGCTAGCGATGGTGCTGCCGTGGATGCGTCTGTCGCTAGATGCCGCAGCACCGGTTGCCCAGCAGATGGTGGTGCTCGAGGACCTGATTGTTACGCCCAATACTCCTCAAGTGGCCGCCCAGCAGTCGTCTTGGAGCGTGATGGGTATTGCTACCGTGCTCTATTTCATTGGGATAGCACTGGTCGCAGCATGGCTGCTGCATAGCCAATGGAACCTGCGCCGCCTGATGAAGAATGGCCGTCGCGAGGCGCTTCCCAACGGCGCCACCCTGCATGTGGTGCCCGGCGACATATCCCCATTCAGTTACTTTGGTCACATCGTGATCAACGAGCAGGACTATCGCGACAACCCGCGTGAAATCCTTATCCACGAGCAGGCGCACATCGACCTGCGGCATTCATGGGATGTGATGTTCTTAGGGCTGATTACTCTGTTCCAGTGGTGGAACCCTGCCGCCTGGCTGTTGGGCCGTGAGTTGCGTCAAGTGCATGAATATGAGGCCGATATGGCCGTTCTTAACCAAGGCGTCGACGTGAAGCAGTACCAGTTGCTGCTCATACGAAAGTCCGTCGGGGACAAGCTATTCTCGATGGCCAATAACTTCAATTATCAATCTCTAAAAAAACGAATCCGTATGATGACTATGAACAAAAGCAGCCGATGGAATACTTTGCGTGCGCTGGCTGTGGTGCCCGTGATAGCATTGGCGCTGTTGGCCTTTGCCAACCCCAAGAGTGTAGCAGCAGTAGTGACCAACCAACCAGCCCATGTGACTCCCGCTCCTGTAGCGCTGCCTGAACCCGCCCAGGCCGAGACCGCTACCCAGCCTGTCGAGGCTGAGGCCGTTCCCGAGGCTGTCGAAGTGAATACCGAGGAGCAGGCTTCCCAAGATGCTGAACCCCAGTCCGATAATAAGGTCTATAACTCTGTCGAGCAGATGCCCCGATTCCCGGGTGGAGAAGCCGGACTGATGAGATACCTGCAGGAAAACATCAAATATCCCCCTGAGGCCGCAAAGAACGATATTGAAGGCCGTGTCATTGTTCAGTTTATTATTGACAAGACCGGTCAGGTGGGAGAAGTCAAGGTAGTTCGCCCAATTAGTGAGGAACTTGATGCTGAGGCTGTCCGTGTGGTCAAAACCTTGCCCAAGTTTGAACCTGGCCGCCAGGACGGTGAAGCCGTCTCAGTGTGGTATACCCTTCCCATCAGTTTCAAACTCCAGAGTAAGCCTAAGCCTCAGCCACAAGACGGCGAGTAATTCTACACTTACCCTATAGTTGTTACAGTAGCGTGAGTTCAATGAAATTCAATCGTTGAACTCACGTTATATCGCCAAGCATCACCATGAAACCGTTCATCAAAAACGCAATCCTGCTGCTGACCATCCTGCTGCCTACCTCCATCACTGGGCAAAATCTGGAAGTCGGCAGCATATACTATCACATCATTGATGGCCATGCTATCGTCACCAGCGGCATCTATCCCTATTACGGCGATGTGGCCATCCCAGATTCCATCTGCCACAATGATAGCGTTTTCCCGGTTATTGCCATCGACCGTGCGGCATTTCGCGACTGCTCTGCCCTCACCAGCGTCACGATCCCACGTACTGTTACAGCAATCGGGGAACATGCCTTTGCAGGGTGCACGGCACTTGACAGCGTGGAAATCAGTGATCTGGACCGCTGGTGCGGCATCGACTTCGAATCGGAGTCGGCCAATCCCTGTTATCATGCTCACCGCTTGTTTTTGAATGGGATGGAAGTTACTGAACTGGAGATTTCGGATGCGGTCACCACAATCAGCTCATTCGCGTTCTCGGGGTGCACATCAATCATCAGCGTCCATATCCCGAGTGCTGTGACGAGTATCGGCAGTGCATCGTTCACCAACTGTACTTCGCTCACGTCCATCACCGTAGATGATGGCAACCCCGTCTATGATTCCCGCGACAGCTGCAATGCCATCATCGAAACAGCAAGCAGGACGTTGATTGTCGGATGCCAGAAATCCGTCATTCCCGGCAGCGTGACCGCCATCGGCGATTGGGCTTTCTACTGCTGCACGGGCCTAACTAGCATTTATATCCCCAATTCTGTGAGCAAGATAGGCTTTGAGGCATTTTACGGCTGCTCGTCACTCATCGGTGTGAACATCCCCAATTCGGTCAAGGTTATCGGTTACCAGGCTTTTTCTGGCTGCTCGTCACTCCGGGGAATACACATCCCCGGCAGTGTCAGAAGCATCGGTGACACGGCCTTTGAATACTGCCCATCGCTCACGAACATGAGTGTGGCTAGCGACAACCCGCGGTATGATTCGCGTGACGAGTGCAACGCCATTATCGAGACCCGCGAGAACACACTGGTAGCGGGCTGCCGCAATACTGTCATCCCCGCCTCTGTCAAGGCGGTTGGCGACTACGCTTTCTCGGGATGCTCAACGCTCTCCAGCATCGATATCCCCGTCGGTGTGGACTCGGTGGGCGACTATGCCTTCAGGGGATGTACCGTCCTGCGCAGCGTCACCTTCCCCATGGGTCTCAATAGTATCGGCGCTTCGGCATTCTTTGACTGCAAAGCACTCAACCGTGTGGAAATCCCTGCCACGGTACGCACTATTGGCGCTTTTGCATTCGAGCATTGCCCGGCAATCTACAGCATGAGTGTGGCCAGCGGTAATTCCTGCTATGACTCAAGTGACAGTTGCAACGCCATCATTGAGACAGCAACGGGCACATTGGTGGCCGGTTGCATGAACACCGTCATTCCCGCAACGGTCACCTCGATTGGCGACAACGCCTTCAGCGGATGTTTCATGCTCACTTCGCTCAGCATTCCCAAGTCGGTCACTTCGCTCGGCAACAATGCGTTCGCGGAATGCACTTCCCTCTCTAGCATCGACATCCCCTCCTCGGTGACGTATATCGGTGACGCGGCTTTTAGCGGATGCTCGGCCCTTAAGACTCTGGACATCCCCAACTCGGTCAGTTCACTGGGACAGGCGGCCTTTGGCGGATGTAGCTCACTGGAGAGTATCAGCCTCCCCAAATCTGTCTCCTCGATCGGTGACTTTGAGTTCTATGGCTGTACCCTGCTCAAGGCCATCAACATACCCCAGACTGTTCGGTCCATTGGAACGGCAGCTTTCCGCGGTTGCTTTTCGCTGACCTCAATCAACATTCCCAAGTCAGTCACCTCGATTGGAAGCTCGGCATTCAGGGAGTGCCCGTCGCTCGCGAGAATGACGGTTGCAAGCGGTAATCCCCATTACGATTCACGCCAAGGATGCAACGCCATTATCGAGGCGGCCACGGGCACACTGATTGCTGGCTGCCGCAAAACCGTCATACCGGCTTCGGTCACGGCCATCGGTTACGCCGCCTTTGACGGATGCGTTTTCCTCGAGTCGATATCCATTCCAGATGTCGTGACGCACATCGGACGCAAGGCCTTCAACAACTGCACGGGACTGAAAGATGTCGTGTGTGGCATTGCCGATCCCGCACTGGTCGCCACATCGCCTGACGCCTTCATGTTGCCATCGGGCGACTACAGCGACCGCACCCTCCATGTTCCCTCGACGTCCATCTCGTCCTATCAGGGCTGCTCCCCGTGGAATGAGCAATTCGGACGTATCGAGGAATAAGTTACCGCAACCAAAAACAAAGGTCCAAGGACTAAAGTTATATACTCTCAATCCAAATCGTTGACAATGAATCAATTATTGCATTTGATGTTCTTGAGAACTAATCTGCGAATGCTCATTATTGCTCTTGCCGCCCTCTGGTCATGGGCTGCAGTGGCTTGGGGCAATGACAGCATCCCGTTCCTGTACCGTGGGCATCTCTATCTCCCTGCTTGTATCAATAATGAACATCAGGCCAACGTTATCTTTGACACGGGAGGCTCTGACCTGTTCGGCATCGACAGTGTCTATCTCTCGGCCTCGGAATGGCATCCGCAGAGCCTCGGCCGGGCAAGGACAGGGGGCGCCGCCGGCGGCACCAGCGTGCGCGTCATCATGGACCTTACACCGTTGAGCATCGGGTCGTTAAAGAGCACTTACCAGATTGTGCCGATTTTCAAGTTGAGGGATGTGGTGGATTGCCATGTCGATGGCATCTGGGGCATCAAGGACATTGAGCAGCATCCGTTGGAAATCAACTTTGAGCACAGTTTCTTGAAGTATTACAAGGATGGAAATCCACTGGTCGAGGATTATGAGAAATTGCCGATCCGTTGCCATGACCACCGAATCCAGGTTCAGGCCGAGGTCCTCGTTGGCGGCAAGAGCATCCAAGGTTGGTTTCTTGTGGACACGGGCTCAGGTGCCGCAGTCGACTTCACGGCAAGTACCGTTAAGCAGTACGGACTTGAATCGCTGTCAGGCAAGAGATATGTTAAGGAGATGACGCAGTTTGGCATTGGAGACAAGTCACAAGAGTCAATTATCGAGATGCAGTCACAGCGCATCGTCATCGGCTCTGACACCACCAGCAACGAGGTGATTTCCTATTTGCCCGACGGAACAGGCGCCTTTGGCCAGAAGGATTATGTCGGCATCATCGGCAATAAGGTGTTATCCAAGTTCAATCTGATTATTGACATTCCGCACAGTGTTCTCTACCTCAAGCGTTTCAAGGCAGACCAACCCGTCAAGGCTACCTATGACTTCGATTTCAGAAACCGCACCGACATCGGCAAGGGCTGGATTGTTTCATCGCTCACGCGCAATGGAGACGCTGCCCAAGCAGGGTTGCAATTAAACGACCGCATCACTGCTGTCAACAGCAGGCCCGTGGAGGACTTCACCTGGGAGGAAGAATACCGCATCGATGAACTGCCCCAAATCACACTCGACGTAATCGGTGCCAACGGCGAGCCCCGCCAGATAACGCTATCACACGCAGTCAGGTGGTAATCGGGATATCAGCGAGTTTGCCATCTGAGGCATGTAGAGGCGCAAAATTTTGCGCCTCTACTCATTGAATACATTGATTATCAGTAATTTGCCGTCATCTAACTGACCATGATAGCGCGAGTTTCACTTTTTGCGATTGACCTGTGGCTGACGCCAAATAATAACCCCTGGGTCCAATGAAGGTCCCAGGGGTTGTTGTAGATGTATATATCGTCGCGGGGATTACGCCCCACGTAAGGAAAAAGCCTCTCTAAGCTCTAAACCCTAAACTTTAAACTTCTAAAATTGCCAGCAATTCTGGCAATTTTAGAATTACGTGTCGATAGTGGCGTAGGTGGCGTTCTCCTCGATGAACTTGCGGCGAGGATCGACGTCCTCACCCATGAGCATCGAGAAGATGCGGTCGGCCTCAGCTGCGTCGCTGATGTTGACGCGCTTGAGCAGGCGGTTGTTGGGATCCATGGTGGTTTCCCACAGCTGCTCGGGGTTCATCTCACCCAGACCTTTGAATCGCTGAACGGTCACGCCGTCCTCGTTACCACCGGCATACTCGTCGATGAACTTGCGCAGCTGCGTCTCATCCCAGCAGTACTCCTCACGCTGGCCCTTCTTGGTGCGGGCGCGGTACAGGGGCGGGGTGGCGATGTAGAGGTAGCCGTTCTCGATGATGGGTCGCATGCGGCGGAAGAAGAAGGTCAT
>JAEEGH010019491.1_pt1 | contig 14220 bp, 12 predicted proteins | sample 9134181 | NCBI WGS metagenome assembly JAEEGH01 (sample SAMN16246544, study PRJNA631951) | gut metagenome | biome: gut microbiome; feature: rumen; material: DP-attached | host: Bos | place: Iran: Karaj | collected 2018-10 | reverse complement strand
AGGTTGACGTCGTACATGCTCGTGTGATCACCGTTGTAGGTACACCAGCCGTCAATGTACTCACTGAGATCCTCGGTGCCGACATCCAGACCGTTGGTCTTGTTGGAGATGTCCATCAGAATCTGCGTGCGTTCGCGGGCCTGGGCGTTTTCATAGGCGACAGAATAATCATCCTCTGCGTGCCCGATATCCTTAAAATGCTGCAGAACCGATTGGCTGATATCGATGATGCGCACTTCAGCGCCGAGCTGCCTGGCCACAACGACAGCGTTGTTTTTGGTGCGGGAGGACGTTCCGAAACAGGGCATCGTACAGGCAATCACGTTTTCCGGAGGAAGGCCAAGCTTTTTCACGGCCATGGAACTGACCAAAACGGCGAGGGTTGAGTCGACGCCGCCTGAAATGCCGACAACACAGTGGTCCAGACCGGCATAGCGCATACGCTTTGCAAGACCCGAAACCTGCATGTCCAGCATGCGCCTGCAGTATTCCGGAAGATCTCCTTCACACTCGGGCAGATGCGGATGCATGCGGACTCTGCGCGTCAGGACGGTATCCTTCAAATCCTCACCCCAGGAAATGCGCAGGTAATCGTCGTCGGAATCGAAACAGCCGGCAGCGCGGCGAAGCGTCACCATATGCTCGACATCAAATTCTGTGACGGCAAAAGCATCGTCGGATTCGCTGACGGCAAGAACGCTGCCGTTTTCCGCGGCCAGGCAGAGACCGGACCAGGCATGGTCGGTCGTGCTTTCCCCTGTGCCCGGCGCTGCCAGCAGAAGGCCGCAGCGGAACTGGCGGGACTCATAACGGGCGTTGAGTTCGGCTTCGTCACGGGAGGAAACCGTTTCAGGGAAGGCCGCCATCTGAACAACGACGGTTGCCCCCGCCTCGGCATGACGCGCACACGGAGAGGGGAAACGGTCCAGACCGGCACCGACCTCAACGGCAACGCGCAGATCAGCCAGAGCACCGTGCTCGAACAGAATGCTGTCAGAAAGAGGGACCATGCCGTAGTCCGGCACATTTGCCTCAAGGCAGCTGCCGGCCTCCGGAAGATCAAAATGGGCGTCGAAAGCCTGCACCGCGGGAACAAGCGCCCGAATTTCACCGTCGTACAGCACGGCGGCCGCGTTGAAAACCCTGGCACCGTGAGCAAAGGGAAGCCCGACAAAGACAAGCATATCCAGGCCTTCCGTATAGGGCAGTACTTTCAGCAAGGCGCGCACGGCACCGTCAAGAAGAACACGGTGCGCGAAAAGATCACAGCAGCTGCAGCCTGTCAGCGTAAGCGCAGGGAATACCAGCAGGCGGGCATCCTCTTCGGCTGCCCTGCGGATACAGTCCACGACCCTGTCGGCATTATAGTCCGCATCCGCTACCCGAATGACCGGGGATGCGGCAACGGCTTTTACAAACCCGTTTTTCATGCAGAGCCTCCGGATCAAAGACGGACGCGGGCAGCAAGATAGTCGCGGACCTCATCGATCGGGATGCGTACCTGCTGCATGGAATCACGCTCGCGGACGGTAACGCAGTGATCGGCCGGATCGGTATCGGTTCCGACAGTGTTGAAGTCAAAGGTGATGCAGAAGGGGGTGCCGATCTCGTCTTCGCGGCGATAACGCTTGCCGATCGAGCCGGTTTCATCGTAATCACACATGAACTCCTTGGAGAGCTGCCGGTACAGATCCATGGCGGGTCCGGTCAGGATTTCTTTCTTCGAGAGCGGCAGAATGGCGCACTTGAAGGGGGCCAGTGCCGGATGCAGACGCAGGACGGTACGGACATCGTCGTTGCCCTTCTTGTCCTGACCGACAACCTCCTCGTCATAGGCATCGACGAGGACGGAAAGAACCGTGCGTTCAACGCCGAGGGACGGTTCGATGACAAAGGGAATATAATGCTCGTTCTTCTCCTGATCATAATAGGTCAGATCCTGACCGGAGGTCTCCTGATGGCGGGTCAGATCATAATTGGTGCGGTCGGCAACACCCCAAAGCTCGCCCCAGCCGAAGGGGAAGAGAAATTCAAAGTCCGTCGTGGCCTTGGAATAGAAGGAAAGCTCGGCCTTGTCATGATCACGCAGGCGCAGATTCTCCTCCTTCAGACCGATGGTCAGCAGGAATTCGCGGCAGAAGGAGCGCCAGTAATCAAACCATTGAAGGTCGGTATCCGGCTCACAGAAGAATTCAAGCTCCATCTGTTCAAATTCGCGGACACGGAAGATGAAGTTGCCCGGGGTGATCTCATTGCGGAAGCTCTTGCCGATCTGGGCGATGCCGAAGGGCAGCTTCCTGCGGGTGGTGCGCTGGACGTTGACGAAGTTCGTAAAGATGCCCTGAGCGGTTTCCGGTCTCAGATATACGGTGTTCTTTGCATCCTCGGTAACACCCTGGAAGGTCTTGAACATCAGGTTGAACTGACGGATATCGGTAAAATTATGCTTGCCGCAGCTGGGGCAGGGAATATTATGCTCCTCAACAAAGGCTTTCATCTCGGCCTGGGAAAAGGCGTCGATCGGCTTCGAAAGCTCGAAGCCTGTCTGCCCGCACCAGTCTTCGATGACCTTGTCAGCGCGGAAGCGCTCGTGGCACTCACGGCAGTCCATCAAGGGGTCCGAGAAGCCGCCCAGATGACCGGAAGCAACCCAGGTCTGGGGATTCATCAGAATGGCGGCGTCCAAACCGACATTGTAAGGATTCTCCTGGACAAACTTCTGCCACCAGGCACGCTTGACATTGTTCTTCAGCTCGACACCCAGAGGGCCGTAGTCCCAGGTGTTGGCAAGGCCGCCGTAGATTTCACTGCCTGCAAAAATGAAGCCGCGATTCTTGCACAGAGCGACAATTTTGTCCATGGTTTTCTCAGAGTTTTTCATGTTTTTCCTCTCCCGCGGCTGGCTGCCGCGTTAAATAAATTCAGCCCGAATACTATAGCATACTTGAGGCGCGGGCGCAACGGTTGACAGAAACTTGACGCACAGCGTATAATATCCGCCGAAGGAGATCGGAAATGGGCCTGAAATACGGAAAACAGAATACCGTGATCAGCCTGCTCTGCGGCCTGATGCTGCTTCTGGCACTGCTGGTGGCAATCGATGCGCGGCATCCGCATTTTTATATGACGGGCGAGCAGGTTATGGAAGCCGAGCAGGGACAGCCCTTCGAGGACCCCGGTGTCTATGCGGTGATGTCAGGCAGGATTTTCGGCGACAGCAGCCGCAGACTCCCGGTCGAGGTTTCCGGATCGGTCAACCCCGACGTTCCGGGTGATTACGTACTGCGTTACCGTACACACTTTTTCTTCCGCGACTATACCTGTACGAGGACTGTCGAGGTGCGCGACCGCACCGCGCCGGTCATTGTTCTGTATCAGAGGGACGGGTATCAGGTCAGCTGGCTCGACGGCTATACGGAAGAGGGCTACCGCGCCGAGGACAACATCGACGGAGATCTTACAGCGCAGGTGCGCAGCGAAGAAACCGCGGACGGCATCGTCTATACCGTCTCTGACCGCGCAGGCAACACGACCGCTGTTCTGCGGCAGCCGAATTATACCATCGCCCGACCGGAGATTTATCTGACCGGCGGGGATGAACTGTACGTCAAAGCCGGATTCCAGTTCGGCGACCCCGGCTATCTGGCCATTGACCGGCTCGGCAACGACATGACCGCATGGGTGCAGTGTGAGGGAAAAGTGATTCCCTACAGGGTCGGGACCTATGAACTCAGCTACAGCATCACCAACGCGCAGGGACAGACGGTGCGTGCCGTGCGAACGGTTACCGTTGAGCCGCAGCAGATCGCCGGAACCATTGAACCGGAAGAAAAAACCATCTATCTGACCTTTGACGACGGGCCCGGCCCTTATACGGAACAGCTCCTCAAAGTACTGGACAGAAACGATGTAAAGGCAACATTCTTTGTAACGGCAGCGGAGCCCCGCTACCTGCCGGTGATTGCCAAGGCGTATCGGGCGGGACACAAGATCGGCGTGCACAGCTACGGTCACGATTATGACAGGATATATGCAAGCGAAGAGGCTTTCTTTGAGGATTTCCTCAAGATACAGGACATCATTCTCCAGCAGACGGGATCGTATACGGATATTCTCCGTTTCCCCGGCGGCAGCTCGAATACCATCAGCAGCGCTTCTCCGGATATTATGACACTGCTGACCGATGAGGTCCGCAGCCTGGGCTATCAGTATTTTGACTGGAACGTGCTGTCCGGCGATGCCGGCGAGACATCGCACACCAGCGAGGTTGTCCGGAATGTCATCGAGGGCATCGAGGGGCTGCCGGAAGGAGAGGCGGCGATCGTACTGCAGCATGACAACAGGCGCTTCAGCGTTGATGCCGTTGAGAAAATCATCCAGTGGGGCAAGGAGAACGGCTATACCTTCCGCAGCCTCGACTGTACCAGCCCTCCGGCACATTTTAACCTTGCAAATTGAACGGACAGGAGGGACAGCGGCATGATACTTGCTGTTGATATCGGAAACACGCATATTGTTCTGGGCGCGATCGAACGGGGAGAGATCGGCACCATCGTCCGCATGCATACCGAACCGAATGAAACGGCAGCGGAATACGGAATCAAAATCCGCCAGCTGCTGGATTTCTGCGGCATTGATGTCAAAGCCTTTGAGGGCGCGATTATTTCTTCGGTTGTACCGCCGGTGACGGACGCGATCCGAACGGCCGTCAACCACCTGACCGGATTGAACAGCATGATCGTCGGCCCCGGCATCAGGACGGGGATGAACGTGCGGATCGATGACCCCGGCACGCTGGCGGCGGACCTCGCGGTCGGCAGCGTTGCGGCAATCGCCTGCTACGGATGCCCGGCGATTATCCTTGACCTGGATACGGCGACCACTATGGTCGTAGTGGATAAAAACGCCTGTTACCGGGGCGGCGCCATCATGCCGGGCGTCAGACTGGGGCTGCAGGCCCTGTCTTCGGAGACCAGCCTGCTGCCGGACATCTCGGTATCCATGCCCCGGCGGGTGATCGCCACGAATACGGTTGATGCCATGCGCTCGGGGGCTGTCTATGCAACGGCGGCCATGATCGACGGCATGATCGAGCGGATGGAAGAGGAGCTCGGATACAGCTGCCGGGTGATTGCAACCGGAGGGCTGGCCTCTGTCATTACCCCCTACTGTAAAAAAGAGATCGTCTGTGATGAAAACCTTCTGATGAAAGGGCTGTGGGCCCTGTATGAAAAAAACAGCAGATAAATGTCTGTTCCCCCGCCGAAGTGAGGCGGGGGAACAGTTCTTCAGAGAGGCTGTTTTTTGATCTGTGAAAAACGCCGCGGATAAACGGAAGGGGTCCGGCCGGCTTTCTCGGTGCGCACAACCCAGCGCCCGGCATCCAGCCCCGGGACGGCACAGGAGACCAGAGAGGCATTCCCGCCGCCGAGAAGACGAAATGCCTGCCGGCATTCTTCAAGCTCTTCCGCCGCCGCAGGGCCTTTCATCGAAAGAAACAGACCGCCGGTCCTGACAAAGGGAAGGCAGAGCTCGGCAAGCATATTCAGGCGCGCCACCGCACGCGAAACAACCACATCAAAGCGCTCACGCATGTCGGGCGGGGCCTCCTCGGCACGCAGAGCAAGACAGGATACACCCTCCAGACCGAGGGCATCACAGACCTGCTGCTGAAACAGGACACGCTTTTTCTGACTGTCAAGCAGAGTGACCGAGAGCTCGGGCCGGAGCAGCTTCAGGATCAGCCCCGGAAATCCGGCGCCGCTCCCCACATCCAGCACGGATAAAGGGCCGGAAGGGAGAAGGGGCAGAAGCGCCGCACAGTCCAGAAAGTGAAGCCGCGCAGTTTCCTCTTCCCCGCTGATGGCGGTGAGGTTCATCTGACGGTTCTTTTCCTCCAGAAGCGTATAATAACGGCGGAACAGGAAAAGCGTGTCTTCCTCAAACGGAATGCCCAGCTCTTTCAGACCTGCTTCCATGACCCCTTCCAGAACGCTGCTGTCCATCACGGTTTTGCCATCTCGGCTTTCATCTGCTTCAGCGCCTTTGCCAGCTGATCCGGGCAGGAAGTGCTCTTATAACCGCAGCGAATCCCGTCCAGACGCGCGATAACCTCGTCAACCGGCATGCCGATGATCAGGCTGGAAATCCCTTTCAGATTGCCGTCGCAGCCGCCGAGCACTTCCAGGTTCTGTATCCGGTTGTCCTCAACGGTGATATTCATCTGCTGCGAGCAGACACCCTTCGGCCGGAAAGTATAGTTGATCATGTTGCATTCCTCCTCTATTTTCATCATACCACGAGTTTACAGCTTTGTGAAGAGACGCTTGATGTTTTTCAGCGCCTGTGGTATGCTTCGCAGGAAGGATGTGATCGCTTTTGAGAATGCGCAAACGGCATAATCTGGCGCCGAGAATGGAGCAGTGCCGGGAGTATCTGGAGGAAAACCCCGCCGGGAAGCGCGGAGCCTGGCGAACGGAAGGCAGGAAGCTGTTTCTGGAGCTCGGATGCGGGAAAGGAAGCTTTACCTGCGCTCTTTCGGAGCAGCATCAGGACGCAGAGATTATCGCCATTGAGAAGGTCCCGGATGCCATGATCCTTGCCATGGAGAAGGCAAAAGCACGAAACCTGAAGAATGTCCGCTTTCTCGACTTTGACGCATCCGGTCTGCGCGAAATACTTGCACCCTCTGAAGCGGACCGGATCTATATCAATTTCTGCGATCCCTGGCCAAAAAGCCGGGATGCCAAATTTCGGCTGACTGCGCCTTCTTTTCTGCGGATCTATGCCGATCTGCTCCCGGACGGCGGGGAAGTCCGGTTCAAAACAGACAATCTGCCGCTCTTCCTCTGGTCAAAAGAACAGTTTGAAAACGAGGGGTGGATGCTGAAAAATGTCAGCACAGATCTCCATGCGGAAGGAATCCGGGGGATTCTGACAGATTATGAGAAGCGTTTCCTGCAGCAGGGGATCCCGATCAGAAGCCTGACAGCGGTCAAAGGCAGCAGCACCCTGGGGGGCAGCGCCGGTGAACCGCCGAGACTTCGCAACGCGGCACTTTCGGATGCCAGACTGTGCTGAATTGAATATCGAAAAACAAGAAAGATCATTTGGCGTGTGAAAACGCCGCACATTGACCCGTACAGGGCAGTGATGAAAGGAGTTACAGATGAAGAAACGGTTTTTGGCAATCTCTCTTGCAGCGGCACTGATCGCAATGCTCTTCACCGGATGCGGCGGGCAGGGAACGGAACCCGCTTCGGCAAAGCCTGCAGAGACAGCGGCAGCTGAGAGTCCCGCCGTACAGCAGACAGGGCATATGGCGAGCAATGAAGTCGCCATCGGCATCGCCCAGGATTTTGACAGTCTTGACCCCGATTATATGACGGCGGCAGGAACGAAAGAAATCCTGTTCAATGTGTTTGAAGGGCTTGTAAAGCCGGCTTCAAACGGAGAGATCGTTCCGGCTGTTGCCTCGGAGATCACAAAAGCGGACGATGGCCTGAGCTATACATTCACGCTGCGTCAGGGCGTTCGGTTCCACAACGGTGATCCCGTGGAGATGAAGGACGTTGTTTATTCCATCGAAAGGCGCTGGAAGGATGCCGACCCGGCCGCGCAGCTCGCTGCGCTGTCCGTCATCGAAAGCCTTGAGCACGACGACAGCACGCTTACAATCAGACTGTCCGAACCGAGCAATGAGTTCCTTGCGGCAGTGATGAACTGCTACATCCTTCCTGCGGGCTACGACAGCCAGGAAACCGCGCCTGTCGGCACCGGTCCTTTTCGCTTCGTCTCCCGTGCAGTGCAGGATCATATGATCCTCGAACGTTTTGAAGATTACTGGGGCACGCCCGCGAAACTGGACAAAGTCACGTTCAAAATCCTGGAGAATGCGGAAGGGCTGGTGCTCGGCCTGCAAAGCGGCGCGCTGGATCTTGTCGCGCATCTGAGCAGTGACCAGACAGCCCAGCTGAACAAATCAGACTTCGAAATCGCCGAAGGCAGCATGAACCTTGTTCAGGCGCTTTATCTGAACAATGCGGAAAAACCCTTTGACGATGTCCGTGTCCGTCAGGCGCTCTGCTATGCCGTTGACAAGCAGGCTGTGATTGATCTGGCTTTCGACGGATACGGCATCCCTCTTGGGACATCCATGTTTCCGTCTTTCAGCAAATACTACGATGAGTCCCTGACCGATTATTATACCCTCAATGTTGAAAAGGCGAAGGAGCTTCTGAAAGAAGCCGGTTATCCGGACGGATTTGAGATGACCATCACCGTTCCCAGCAACTATACCCCGCATGTGAACACTGCCACCGTCCTGGTTGAACTGCTGCGTGAGATCGGGGTCAAAGCGACGGTGCAGCCTGTCGACTGGGGAACCTGGCTGGAAGAAGTCTACGGAAACCGCCATTTCCAGAGTACGGTCACCGGGCTGACCAGCGATAACATGACTGCCCGCAAACTGCTGGAGCGGTTCGGCAGCGATGTCGGCAACAATTTCACCAATTATTCCAACCCCGAATACGACGAAATCCTTGCCCAGGCTCTCCGCACGGCTGATGATGCGCAGCAGACAGCGCTTTATCGGCAGCTTGAGCGCAACCTGACAGAAAACGCGGCAAATGTCTATCTGCAGGATATGGCGGATCTGGTTGCGGTGCGCAAAGGGCTGGAAGGTCTGACTTTCTATCCCGTTTATGTCCTGGATCTGTCGCCGCTGTCCTGGAACGGATAAATGAGCGGCATTCTCCGTTATTCGCTGAAGCGGCTTTGTCTGCTTCTTGTGACCATGCTGCTTGTCTCGTTCCTGACCTTTCTTGCCTTCGAGATGGTTTCCGGCGACCCTGCCAGAACGATGCTCGGCACGGAGGCCACCGAGGCGCAGATTACTGCGCTGCAGCAGGAACTGGGGCTGGACAAACCGTTTTTGGTACGCTATGTACGCTGGTTTTGCGGCTTCTTTTCCGGTGATCTCGGCCTTTCGTATTCTTACCGCCAGCCGGTATGGAATCTGATCGCTCCCAAACTGGAGCTCACTTTGTGGCTGAGCCTTATGAGCTTTGCTCTGACCGTAATCATCTCGATTCCGCTCGGCATTTTCTCCTACCATCTGACCGGCGGAATCTGGGACTGGCCGCGAACGGCATTCAATCAGCTTTGCATGGCGATCCCTCCGTTTTTTACCGGAATTCTGGTTTCCTGGGAATTCGGCATCATCCTCCGACTGTTTACACCGGGGGATTTTCCGAACATTCATACGAATTTTCCCGGAGCGCTCCTTCATCTTTTCTTCGGCGCGGTGTGCCTCAGCATCCCCCGCATTGCGATGACCGTGCGCATGATGCGCGCAACGGTGATTTCAGAGATGAACAAAGCGTATGTCCGGACCGCCATCAGCCGCGGGAATGACCGCCACTCGGTCCTGACCAGGCATGTACTGAAAAACGCCATGGTTTCGGTTGTTCCCTTCCTTGGCCAGACGCTTGCTGAACTGTTCGGCGCAGGGATCGTCGTCGAACAGGTTCTCGGCATTCCCGGATTAGGGCGGTTCCTTGTAACGTCGATTTCACACCGCGATTATCCCGTGGTTCAGGCCATCGTTGTGATCCTGGCCTTCTGGGTTGTGCTGGCCGGAACGGCTGCCGACCTGATCGACCAGGCCATCGACCCGCGCCTGCGTACATCCAGTCCGTCCGGACAATTCGGAGGTGCTGCAGGATGAAAAAGAAAATCAACGGCTATCTCCTCGCAGGTCTGATCATCACCGGGATCATTCTGATCGCTATCCTGGTCGGTGCGTTCTGGACACCCTATTCTCCAACGGCCATGAAATACGGGCGCTTTCAGCCGCCGTCTTTTTCCCACCTTTTCGGCACCGACAATTTCGGACGCGACATCTTCAGCCGCGTTCTGAAAGGGGCCGGCACCACTTTTTCCATTGCTCTTTCTACAGTTGCCATCGGCGCCCTGGCGGGTACGGTGATCGGCGCCGTGACCGGGTACTTCGGCGGCCTGGCAGACGATATCCTGATGCGGATGAACGACGCGCTGACTGCGTTCCCGAGCTTTCTGCTGGCCCTCCTGGTCGTCAGCCTTGTAGGGCCGGGGAATAAGTACAGCGTTGTGATCGCGCTCGGCCTGGTGTTCATCCCGAGCTTTGCCCGCGTGATGCGGACAGAATATGCGTCTCTGCGGAACCAGAATTATGTGACCGGCGCGCGTTTGATGGGCGTAGGAAGCATCAGGCTGCTGTCTGTCCATCTGCTCCCGAATACGGTTCGCGTTCTTCTGCCGGCTGTTACCATCGGTTTTAACAATGCGGTGCTGGCAGAGGCAAGCATGAGCTTTCTCGGCATCGGCGTTACCCCGCCGGATGCTTCGCTTGGCTATATGCTGTCGGAAGCGCAGGGGATGATCGCAGCCGGACCCTGGTATGCCATCTTTACCGGATCCACCATCGTGCTGCTGGTTTTCGGCGTCGGTCTGATCGGCGAAGGTCTGCAGGCCCGGAACAGGGAGGTGGACTGAATGCTGGAAATCCGAGATCTGCACGTCAGGTTTCACAACAGAGACCGGGAGGCGGTAGGAGGGATCTCCATAACGATCGGTGACGGCGAGATTGTAGGGCTTGTCGGGGAAAGCGGCAGCGGGAAGACCGTGACGGCTATGAGCATCGCCGGTCTGCTTCCGAGAAAGCAGTGCAGCTATTCCGGCGATATCCTGCTGAACGGACGGGACCTTCTGCATGCGCAGCGCAGCGAACTGCGAAAGCTGCACGGCCGGGAAATCGGCGTTGTTTTTCAGGAACCGATGAGCGCCATGGACCCGCTGATGAGGGTCGGAGAACAGGTCGCAGAAGTCCTCCGCATTCATACGGATCTGAATGAGTCTGAAAGACGGGAAAAAGCACTCAAAGCCCTGGCGGATGTAGAGCTGCAGAATCCGGAGAAGGTTTACCGCTGCTACCCGCATGAGCTGTCCGGCGGTATGCTGCAGCGCGTGATGATCGCAGCCGCCATCGTCATCGAGCCGAGCCTGCTCCTGCTGGACGAGCCGACCACCGCGCTCGATGTCACTATCCAGGCACAGATCCTGGAGCTGCTCAGAAAGCTGAATGAAGAGTATGCCATCTCCATGCTTTTTATTTCCCATAACCTGAAAGTCGTTCGAAAGCTCTGCAGCCGGGTTGCTGTCATGCAGCGCGGCCTTATTGTGGAAGTCGGTGAAACAGATCAGGTGTTTTTCCACCCGCAGCATCCGTATACCCGACACCTGATCGATGCGATCCCGAGCCGCGAAAGGAGATTCTTATGACAGACAGCGGCGAATTGATTCTGGAAGTCCGCCATGTCAGCGGCGGTTACAGGGAAGGCGGCTTCTTCACCGGCGGACGGCATTATCATGAGGTCCTGCACGATGTGGATTTTGTCGTCGATCACGGTGAGATCCTGGGCCTTGTCGGGGAAAGCGGCACGGGCAAAACCACCCTCACAAGAATGATTCTCGGACTTTTGAAGCCGGAGAGCGGTGAGATTATCCATCACACCAAGCGGCCGCAGATCATTTTTCAGGATCCCTACAGCTCTCTGAACCCGGCCTATACGGCGGAATGGGCTGTGGAAGAGCCTCTTCGAATCTACGGGAAATATGACGCCGGCGAACGGAAGCGCCGTGTACACGAGATGCTGGAACGCGTCGAGCTTCCCCGCGAGTGCTGGGGGGCAAAACCGGATGAACTGTCCGGCGGTCAGCGCCAGCGGGTCAGCATCGCCTCGGCACTAATACGGCGCCCCCGGTTCCTGATTGCCGACGAACCGGTCAGCGCGCTCGATGTTACCATACAGGCACAGATCCTGAAGCTGCTGAAGCAGCTCAGAGACCAGCTGGATCTGAGCTATCTTTTTATCTCGCACGATCTGAATGTTGTTTATCAGCTCTGCGACCGCGTGCTTGTCATGAAGCAGGGGAGAATCGTCGAGCAGGGAACCGTAGACGAAGTCTACGATCATCCCAAAGAGGAATACACCAAAAGGCTGCTTGCCGCCGGGCTGTAAGGAGACGGAAGGAACATGATTCGGTATATTGCGGACATGCATTTTGACGATACGGATATCATTGCCTATGACAACCGCCCCTTCGACAGCGTGGATGAGATGAACGAGACGCTTGCTGACCGCTGGAACCGTGTGGTTGGCCCCGATGATCTGACATGGATCCTCGGTGATTTCTGCACCGGCGATTCTGACAGCTGGGCCAGGCATCTGAGCCGCCTGAACGGCAGGAAAGCCCTGATTATCGGAAACCATGACAATGCAGACACGGTTGCGGCGCTGAGAAACATGTTTGAGGATATCGCAGAGTATCGCGAGATCAACGACAGCGGCAGGCAGGTTGTTCTCTGCCATTACCCGATTCTGGGCTTTCACGATCACTACTTTGGATGGACGCATCTGTACGGCCATCTGCACGCTTCCTTTGAATGGAATGTGACAGAGCACGCAAAACGTCTGCTGAAAAAACTGTATGTGAGGGACGACATCTGCCGTATGGCAAATATCGGCGCCATGCTGCCCTATATGGACTATACGCCCCGCAGCCTGGAAGAATTGGCAGCGCAGCTTTGAAAAGGAGTGATGATTTCTCATGACAAGGTATATTTCGTGGAATGTGAACGGCCTGCGTGCTGCTGAGAAGAAGGGATTTTCCGACAGCGTACTGCCCTTGCATGCAGACTGCATCTGCATCCAGGAGACCAAGCTGCAGGGAGGGCAGATCGATCTGCAGCTTCCCGGTTATGAGAGCTACTGGAGCTATGCAGAAAAGAAGGGCTATTCCGGCACGGCGATTTTCACACGGCGAGAGCCGGTTTCCGTACGGTACAATCTCGGCATTCCCGAGCACGACACCGAAGGACGCGCGGTTACGCTGGAATTCGACGATCATTTTCTCGTCTGTGTTTATACGCCGAATGCACAGGACGGCCTGCGCCGTCTCGACTATCGCATGGCCTGGGAGGATGCCTTTCGCGACTATCTGCTGAAACTGGATACCCAAAAACCGGTGATTGCCTGCGGCGACATGAACGTTGCCCATGAGGAGATCGACCTGAAAAACCCCAAGACCAACATCGGCAACCCCGGATTCTCTTATGAAGAGCGGGGCAAGTTTACGGAGCTTCTGGAGGCCGGCTTTACCGACAGCTTCCGATGGCTGTATCCGGAACGTGAGAACGCCTATTCCTGGTGGAGCTACCGCGCTGCCGCACGTGAGCGCAACGTCGGCTGGCGCATCGACTATTTCATCGTCTCCAACCGGCTGCGCGAAAAAATCAAAGAGGCCTTCATCCTTCCGGAGATTATGGGCTCAGACCATTGCCCGATTGGCCTGGACCTGACGGAATGAAGATCGGCACAGTCGAGCTTCCGGGTGTCGTTGCCCTTGCGCCGATGGCCGGCGTGACGGATTTCGCATTTCGCCGCCTGTGCCGCTCCTGCGGCGCCGCGCTGACAACGACCGAGATGGTCAGTGCCCGCGCCCTTGCATACAACGACGGCCGAAGCCGTGAGCTCCTCTATATGCCGGATGATGAAGCGCCGGCTGCCGTTCAGATCTTCGGGCACGAGCCGGATATCATGGCAGAAGCCGCCCAGATCGCCATTGAGATTTCCCGCGCCGCCATCCTGGACATCAACATGGGGTGCCCGGTCGGCAAAATTGTAAAAAGCGGCGACGGTTCTGCCCTGATGAAAACACCGGAGCTTGCCGGGAAGATCGTTGAGGCTGTATGCAGATGCGTCACGGTGCCTGTAACGGTGAAATTTCGAAAGGGCTGGGATAACGGCTCGGCCAATGCAGTGGAATTTGCCAAAATCTGCGAGCAGGCCGGGGCTTCGGCGCTGACAGTACACGGCAGAACGCGGGCGCAGATGTACTCCGGGCACGCGGACCGCGAAATCATCCGGGAAGTAAAGAAGGCCGTGTCTGTCCCGGTCACGGCAAACGGAGATATCTTCAGCGGGAAAGACGCCGCAAAAATGATGCAGTACACCGGCTGTGACATGGTGATGATCGGAAGAGGCTGCTTTGGAGACCCGTGGCTGTTCGCACGGGCAAATGCCGCCCTTCGCGGGGAGGATGAGCCCGCGTTGCCGCTGCTGCAGGATCGGATGGACGCGGCGGTCCGGCAGATCGAAGACCTGGCCGTGCAGCGCGGAG
>JAEEGH010019490.1_pt1 | contig 14220 bp, 14 predicted proteins | sample 9134181 | NCBI WGS metagenome assembly JAEEGH01 (sample SAMN16246544, study PRJNA631951) | gut metagenome | biome: gut microbiome; feature: rumen; material: DP-attached | host: Bos | place: Iran: Karaj | collected 2018-10 | reverse complement strand
GAGGGCAAGCCGGAGGCGGCGGCGGAGCAGCTGGCAAAAGCTTACAAGGAAATGCGGACAGCGGCGGACGATATGGACTGCGACCGCCTCGAAGCGATCTTCGCCGAGCTGGAGGATTATCGGATACCAAGCGAGGAGGAAGAGCTTTTCGGACAACTGAAACGCGCCGTCGCGGAGTTCGATTACGATACCGTCTTGACGCTGCTGCAGGATAAATAAGAGGACAGAAAAAAGGCGTGGCCGTAAATGCGGTCACGCCTTTTGTGTTGCTATTTGCGAAACTTAAAAGTGGAAATCGAGGCCCAGGGAGAAGCCGACGCCGTTGTAGCCCGGATTCTTGGAGCCCATGCCGTTCGAGCAATGGGAGAAGGACCAGCCGACGTTCACGGAGCCGCGGTCGCTGTAATCCCAGATCAGCCGCGGGCCGGTGCGCCACATGAAGCCCCAGGGGCGGCCTCCGCCGGGATGGCAGCGGTTGTAAAACAGCAGGCTTCCGCTGGCGTCCCATGCCGCCGAGAACTTGCCGGAAACCTTCTGTTTCCAGCGAAGCAGGATGGCGGGTCCCAGGCCCACGGCCTGACTGTCCAGCTCGTGGTCGTATCCGTCCGGCATGGCGTAGCCGAGGGCGCGGGAAAACGTGAGCCCGCGATAGATCGTCAGCGCGCCGGTGTTGTGGGCCGGCTGAAAGACGTGGATATTGTAGGTATCCACGTTGCGGTTGTCGAAAAACCGCGCGTCGAGGTACTCGAACTGGAATTCCGTCCGGTGCTTGTCGAAGGGCGCCTTCTTCTTCGGGGCGGCTTTCTTATCCGCCGCAGGCTTGGCCGCCTCCGCAGCGGCGGTCGTCTCGGCCGCGTGGGCCGCGGAGGGAAGCGAGAGACAGCCGAGGACGCAAAAGCTCAGCGCGGCCAGACAGGTCACTTTCTTATTCTGGAACAGCCCGAACAAATCAATTCAACTCTTTTCTATTTGAGGATTTTCAATTCATATTCCCGCGTGCCGAGGCCGATCTTTTCCGCGTGGATCAGGGTTTCTTCCCAGTTCACGTGGGGGTTGCTGTCGAGGAAGTGGTCGTTGTGCTTCTGCCAGTCGGGCTTGGCGAGATTGTCGCCGAGCTGGCTGTTGGCAATCGGCGTGGCTTTCAGCGCGGCGTCCACCGCGGCCTGGTCCACTGCCACTGGGTCGAAGGAGACGAAGAAGCCCAGGTTCGGCAGGATCGGGCCGTCGTTTTCGCCGTGGCAGTCGCAGTTCGGCGAGATGTCCGTGGCGATGTTGATATGGAACGTCGGGCGGTCCTGACAGACTGCCTGCGCGTATTCCGCCATCTTGCGGTCGAGCACGTCGCTGGCGTCCCATTGGTCGTTGGAAATCGCGTCGAAGGCGCAGGCGCCGATGCAGCGGCCGCAGCCTTTGCAGAGGTCCTTGTTGATATGGGCCTTGTTGTTCTCGTAGGTGATGGCGTTGGAGCCGCATTCCTTCGCGCAGCGGCGGCACCCCCGGCAAAGCTCCTCGTTGACCGAGACCTTGCCCGACGAGTGCTGCTCCATCTTCCCGGCGCGGCTTCCGCCGCCCATGCCGATATTCTTGATGGCGCCGCCGAAGCCCGTCATTTCATGGCCTTTGAAGTGCGCGAGGCTGATCACGATATCGGCGTCCATCAGCGCGCGGCCGATTTTTGCCGCTTTCACATACTGGCCGTTCTTCACCGGCACCTCGACCTCGTCGGTGCCGCGCAGCCCGTCGGCGATGATGATCTGGCAGCCCGTGGTCACGGTGTTGAAGCCGTTCAGGTTCGCGCAGTCCATGTGCTCCAGCGCGTGCTTGCGGCTGCCGGGATAAAGCGTGTTGCAGTCCGTCAGGAACGGCATTCCCCCCTGCTCCTTGACGAGATCGGCTACCGCCTTCGCGTAGTTCGGGCGCAGGAACGCGAGGTTCCCCAGCTCGCCGAAATGCATCTTGATCGCGACGAATTTGCCCTCCATGTCGATATCCTTGAAACCGGCGGCGATGCAGAGCCGCTTCAGCTTCTCCGTCATGCTCGTTCCGACCTGCGTGCGGAAATCGCTGAAAAATACCTTTGCCTTTGCCATGAAAATCCCCCCAACTTGCTTTGTATTCGTAGAATCGTTCTGATAGGAATATCGAAATGCCTGTTGTTACTCCCTCCGGCACTTCGTGCCACCTCCCTCAAAGAGGGAGGCGCAACTGAGTCCCCCTCTTTGAGGGGGATGTCAGCGCAGCTGACAGGGGGAGTCTAAGATGTCTACTATATTATATCTTATCAGTGCTATTCCCTGTCAATCTTTTTCTTTCCGTGCGGGGCAGTCGAGCTTTCCGCAGGAAGCGCAGCCCTTCGGAGCGGACTGCTCCTCCCCTCCGCTTCGGACGAGGCCGATGACTGCCGTGACGGATTTTCTCGGACAGAGCATAAAACTCTCCGTCAACGAGATCCCGACGCTCTCCGCCTGCGTCAGCCGCAAAAGCTCCGGTTGGGCGTGAATATCCCAGTCGCCGTATCCGGGGGAAAATCGCCAGCGCATGGAGAAACCTTCTTTTGCCAACTGAGGGCGGAGCATCGTCTCGCAGGCGTCGCAAACCTGCTCGACCGCGGCAGTGGCGGCGGCATCCAGCAGCACCGAGTGGGCGTAACGCCCCTCGTCGAAATGACGCGAGACAGCGTTCTCCACCCCATCGCCGATCGTCGCGGCCAAGAATACGACGCGCTCCGCTTCGGCAAGATGCTTGCGGATGATATTTCCCTCGACGGTAAAGGGCGGTTCCGAATTGACGCGCCCGGTTTCGCAGTCATAGTCGTATATTTCCCATCGCGCGCAGGGAGCGGCAAGGAGCGCTGCTTCCTCGCAGGCCGCCGTGATGGAATTCTCGTCGAACTTTGCTTTGGCAAGTCCTGCGTATCGCCGCGTCTCCGCCGCGTCCACCGCAGGCAGCGAGGGCCGATAGATCGGCATATATATCACCTCGAATGTACATGTCGTTTTGGTTTTTATATATTATACAAAAATGTTTCACGTGAAACAATAGAACGTGAGTTTGTTTTACGCAAGGCATTTTGGGGAGTTTGTTTGCGAAAGGTTATGGCGATGGCTTGTACGATTATTCATCATCGTGCAGCTTCTTTGCAGGGGCGCTGCCCCTGGGACCCCGCAAGGGGCGTTCCTCCCCTTGCACCCCTCCTTAGGGGCCTGCGGGCCCAGGATTCCGCGGTGAAAGGCTGAAATAACTTATCGGGCAGTTTATCCCGCGATAAAGCTCTTGATGACTTATGCTTTAGCCCATTTTTGCGGGTTTGGGTTTTCGCAGCGCAGACGCTTAACTCTGTAATATGGGCTAAAGTACAAGCCGTTGCGACCTTTATCGCGGGATAAATAATCGACTAAGTTATCATAATCGCACGTCGCGGAATCTCCGGCTCCGCAGAGCCCTTCAGGGGGATTCACAAGGGGATCTCCCCTTGTGTGGGGAGGGTTGGAGGGGCGAAGCCCCGCCAAGTCTATTTCATAAAGATGAATATAAATAATCGTATAATCCAACATCAAAACCTTTCGCGAAAGAAAAACAAAAAAATAAAACCGAAAAAATGTTTCACGTGAAACATTTGGAAATCATTTCCGATTTGCATGTGGTAAACGAATCAAACATAAAAAACTAATAATCCCCACGCTTTTTCCGCGGGGATTTTTCCTGTATAATATTCGCAGGGGGGGAACAACATGGAAGATAAGCGTTATGAAAAACTCATCCAATCGTTTCACGAGACTTGGGAAAACTTTCCGGGGCAGGCGCGGCTGATCGATAAATCGCATCATGTGATCGCGGTCAACGCCTTCGCAAAAAAGAACGGGCGGACGCCGGGAGAAATCTGTGCGGCTTTCGGAGCGCCGGAAAGTCATCGTGGCTGCCGCAAGGCGGAGGCGCTGGCGACGGGCGAGGGCAAGCTGGACCGCCCCTTCGCCGAGCGGGTGCGCGGCTGGGTGCCGTTAGACGGCTGGCCGGACGTGGTCGTACATTTTTCGCTGGCCGTGCCGGAGGTAAATCCATAAATCGAATCATGCAGGTACAAATGTTTGTACACAAGCTGTGGATGAAATTGTGGACAAATCGGGAACAACTCCCGTTGTCATGCGTGCGTTTTTGCCGCGGCGGCAGCGATCGCCTTTGGCTGTACTTATCTATATGAAAAAAGGCTCCGCAGATTTGGCGGAGCCTTTTGCGTTAAAAATGGTTATTTTTCCCGTACGTGTTTTCCGGTCAGATGCTCGATATGCAGCGCGACGAGCTGCACACGGCTCGCGTATTGAGAAATTTCCCGCTCCGTCAGTTCGTCGGCGGGGAAATATTTGGAGCCGAGGCGCCGCAGTTTTTCCAGCACCCGCGCTTCCTCCGAGGGAGATACGAGCTCGGCGCGGCCCATGGCCACGACGCTTTCCACATGGAACCACCATTCGCCTTCTTCACGAACCCCGCCGGTCCAAGCGGTGAAGCAGGCTTTGCTGTCGGCTTTCAGCGCGTCTATCTTGTGACCCTCCCGGGCGCAGTGGAAATAGATCGCATTTTCCGTTTCGTCGTACCAGAAATTGATGGGAATCGCGTAGGGATAGCCTTCGTCGCCGACTACCGCCAGTGCGCCGCGCTTTTCACCGTGCAGGATTCGCGCGCAGTCTTCCTCGGGAAGCTGCTGCTTTTTTCTTCGCATGTCTCTGAACATGGTACGGCCCCTTTCGTGTGGTATCAATTTTAAATAAGATTGCCCCGGCATAAATTTTTTTGGAATATCAACCGCACTGAAAAACGGAGGTATCCAGAATGTTGACGACTTCTTCCAATAAATATAGCATAGATTGGGCGGCGAAGGAAGCGGGGAGCCGATTTTCTAAGCAAATTCTTATTTTATTGCCCTTGAATCTAAAAAAAGAGTTTGCTATAATGTCACCGATGTAAAACAACCGTATATTTTACGGGAACAAGAAAAAGGAGACAGGAAAAATGATTAAACTGGAAAAGAAGCACATCAAGATTTTTAGCGTCGTGATCGCGGCGGTTTTCGTGGGCAGCGTCGTTGCGCTGGCTCTTACGCAGATGGGCGGCCTGACCGGCGGTACCGCTTCGGCGGCGTCTTCGAGCATCGGCGTCGTCGATTTCGCCCAGGTCATGAGGCAGTCCACCGACCTGCAGGATGCGAACACGAAGATGCAGCTTGCCGTCGAGGAAGCGCGGCAGGATTTTGAGTCGAAGTCTGCGGGCATGAGCGACGAGGAGAAGCAGAACTATTACCAGCAGTCCCAGGAGAAACTGGCGCGCAAGCAGCAGGAACTGTTCGAGCCCATCCAGAAGAAGGTAGAAGGTGAGGTTAAAGCCGTCGCCGAGGCGAAGGGCCTTTCGGTGGTTATCGCGAAGGAAGCCGTCGTTTACGGCGGGCAGGACATCACGCAGGACGTAATCCGCAAGATGGCGAAGTAAGAGGCACAATCATAGGTCATTTTCGTACCGAGCGCGCGTCAGCGGCTCGGTACTTTTCTAAGAGGAGTTCGGAGCATCGGGCAAGGGGGTAAGGCGGCCATGGGAAGCAGCGGGGAGAGTCGCCCTTCGGGCGGCGGACGAAAGACGGCGATTGTCGGCTTTTTTACTCTTGCGCTTTTGGTCGCCGTCGCCTTCGGCTGGCTTTGGCTGCGCCCGGCGCAAAATCCCGCCGCCGTGAAGGCAGAGAGGGAAGACCTTGAAGAATCCGGCTTCGTGCGGCTCGATCAGGCGGCGAAGACGCACCCGCAGTACGGCACGCTGCTCCGGCTGCGCGGCGAGCGGGCGCAGCTGGCGGATCTTTTGGAGGGTCAGCAGAAGCGGCTTCTGGCGCTGACGGCTCCCGACGCGATAAAGAAGCCTTTCGACGACGCCGTGGAGCAAAAGAAGAAGCTGCAGCTCGCCAAGGAGAACCACGAGTTCTTGGAGCAACTGGCGGAAGAGGAGAAGGCGAAGCGCGAGGAGACGCGGGCGCTTTATGAGGCGGCCCGGAACGAGATCAACGCCGCGTATTTCAACGAGATATTCAATACGCAGCTGAAGCTGGACAACGCGGATATCATGCGGCTCTCCGAGGAGACGATCGCAGATTTGAAACGCCATCTCGAAAACCTCCAGCGGGAGCGGGGACGCCATCAGTACGAGCTGTATCAAAAGTACGAGGCGGAAATCCGCGCCTATAAGGAGGAGCTCGCCCGGCAGCACGGGATAGAACTCGCGGCGATAGAGCAGGCGACGGACGACAGGGTGCGCGCCGAGGAGATGCGGAAGCGCAGCGAGGCGCAGTTGCGGAATCTCGACGCCATCCAGAAGAACATGCTGGACGCCACGGAGCTTCGCATGCGGATCCAGGACACGAAGAATCTGATTCGCGCCAAGGAAAAGGAACTGTCGGCCATAGAGGGCAGCATGACGACGGAATTGGCGTCCATGGCGGCAAAACTTGCCGTCCGCCATCATCTTTCCGTCGTGTACGCGTCGCCGATGACGGCGGGGCTGCCCGTGGCCGGCGCGAGCCCGGCGCCGGCAGGCGGGCTTTTCGTCGTCGGGGGGACGGCGAAAGACCTGACGGAGGAGCTGGCGCAGGAAATTGCGAAGAACATGAAACAGAAGAGCGCGGAGTGAAGAACTCTATAACGGATATTTTGAATCAGAAATGAGGAATCAGCGGATGAAGTTTAACAAGACAGTACGGGGGCTTGGCGTTACGATTTTGCTGGCAGCTTCTCTGGGGGTTTCCGGCTGCGGGGAGAAGACCTCCCTCGTCGGCTATTACAATGCGGACCGCATTGAGTCCGAGGCCGTGCAGATCAAAGCGCTGCAGGAGGAAGGCACGGCGAAGCTCAAGGAGAAGCAGGCCGAGCTGGAAACGAAGATGAAAGAGAAGCAGGACGAGCTGGAGAAGAAATTCAAGGAAAAGCAGGACGCTATCATGGCGGGCCTCCAGGCCAAGGAGGACGAGTTCAACCAGAAGGTACAGGCGAATCCGCCGAAGTCGCAGGAGGAAGCCGACAAGATCCAGCAGGAGGCGGACGAGCTCGGGAAGACGCTTCAGCAGGAAGCGGAGACGGAAATGCAGAAGCTCCAGCAGGAGGCTTCGACGGAAGCCCAGCGGATTCAGCAGGAGGCGAGCGCCCAGATGCAGGGTATTCGCACCCAGTACCAGATGCAGATGCGCCAGAAGCTGGACAAGGCTGTGGACGAGATCGCGCGGGCGAAGAAGCTGGACGTGATCTTGGACAACAGCATCATGCAGAAGTCGGTATTTTACGGCGGCGTTGATATCACGGACGACGTGCTGGAAAAATTGAAGTGAGGCAAACAGTATGAAAATGACGCTGGGACAGATCGCAAAGCTTGTGGACGGACGGCTGGCGGGAGACGCTTCCCTGACGGTGGAAGGGGCGGCAAACTTGGAAAACGCGCGGCAAACGGACGTGACCTTTGCCGTGGAGCCGCACATACAGGAAGCGAAAGCGGTGCAGGCGGGGGCTATCCTGCTGCCGGAAGGGACGGAGGAGTTCCCGATTCCCGCGATCTATGTGGAAGACCCGAGGGCGGCTTTTGCGAAGCTGTTGGAGGCGTTCACGCCGCCGCTGTCTTTCCCGGAGGGCGTCAGCGATTTGGCATATGTCGGGCCGGAGGCGAAAATCGCGGCGGACGCCGTGGTCATGCCTTTCGCCGTGGTGGACGCCCACGCCGTCGTGGAGAGCGGAGCGGTGATTTATCCCCACGTCTATATCGGACAGTATGCCGTGATTGGCGAAGGGGCCGTCATTTATTCCAACGCCACTGTGCGCGAGCATTGCCGGGTCGGCAAGCGGGCAGTGATTCACAGCTCGGCGGTGGTGGGCTCGGACGGCTTCGGCTTTACGACGAAGGACGGCGTGCATACGAAGGTGCCCCAGGTGGGCAACGTGGTCGTGGAAGACGACGTGGAAATCGGCGCCCACGTGGGCATCGACCGGGCGACGACGGGTTCCACCGTCATCGGGCGCGGTACGAAAATCGACAATCTCGTCCATATCGGGCACAACTGCCGCATCGGGGCGAATAATATCATCGTAGCCCAGACGGGCATTTCCGGCTCTACGGAGACGGGGCCGAACGTGACCTTCGGCGGGCAGACGGGCACCGTCGGGCACATCAAGATCGGCGGGAATTCCCTTTACGCCGCCCGCAGCGGCATCATCGGGGATATGCCCGAAGGGTATATCGGCGCGGGCTTCCCGGTGCAGACCCATCAGGAATGGCTGCGTATGCAGTCGGCGCTCAGAAAGCTCCCTGCGCTGATGAAACGCGTCAAGGCGCTGGAGAAAAAAGCCGAGAGCTTGGAAAAGCAAGCGAAAGACGAGGAATAAGGCGTCGCGCCATGATCATCTATTATTTGGAAAAATGCCTGAGCTTTTTCTGCTGCCTGCTGCCGGAGTCGGTGTGCAATGCCGTGGGGCGGGCGTTGGGTTTGCTGACGTGGCCCCTGGTTCCGGCGAAGCGGCGCAAAATGGCGACGGACAATGTGATACGGTGCCTCGGCGTTTCCGAAAAAGAGGCGGAACGCATAGCGAAGGAAAGCTGGGCGCGGTTCGGGCCAATGGCCTTTGAGGTCCTGCGATTTCCACGGTTTAAAGGGCGGCTGCATGAACGCGTCGAGCTGGAAGGGCTCGACGAGGTGAAAAAGCTTCTCGCCCTCGGCCGGGGCGTGGTATTCGCCACTTCTCACTGCGGCAACTGGGAGCTTTTGGGAGGCGCGTTGGCCGAAGCGGGAGTTCCGCTGGTGGCTGTGGGCATGAAGCAGAAGGAATCGGGTTCCGACCGGTTCATCACCGAGAACCGAAGTTTGGTTGGGATGCACGTCACTTATAAGGACGACGTGCGCGAGATGTTTCGGATGCTGAAAGAAGGATGGGGCATCGGCCTGCTGATGGATCAGGATGTCAGCGCCCGGGACGGCATCGTCATCGACTGGTTCGGAAGGCCGACGATGTTCGCTCAGGGGCCCGCCACGCTGGCACGGCATCAGGGGCTTCCGATTATTCCCATCTACATCACGCGGCTCCCCGACGGGAGGCACAGAGGCATTATTCATGCGCCGGTGCCCGTGAACAGGACGAAGGATAAGAAAGCCGATATTTTGGAAGCGACCCGGGCTGTGGGGCGCGTGTTGGAGGAACATATCCGCCGCTACCCGGAGGAGTGGTTCTGGCTTCACGACCGATGGAAGTCCGTGCGCTGGATACAGGAGCACGGCGACAAGTGGTTCGCGGAGCATGACCGCTGGCACTCTGCGGAGAAGATGACGAGCTGGGAAAAGAATACGGAATGAACGGCGGCGTGCGTTTGCGCGCCGTTATCTTTTACCTCCTTTGCCATTTGCACGAATTTCTGATACAATAAACTCGGTGTTCTATTCTATGGCAGGTGTTGGAAGTGAAAATAACCTCTTATCCGGTGTATTGGGCGACGTTGGCATTTGCCGCTTTTTGCCGGATGCTTCCCGAAAGCGGCGCGGCCTCTTTGGGACGGCTGATCGGTTCCGGCGTCTGGCATTTTCTGCCCGAGCACCGGAAAAATCGCGCGCGGCTGAGTCTGCGCGAATATTTCGGCGCGGACGAGAAGGAAACGGAGCGGATCCTCCGCGCCAGCCTTGAACGATACGGCCCGATGGGCGTCGAAGGGCTGCGCGCCCCGATTATCGCCAAAGACGTGGAAAAATATATCGGCTACACGGCGGACCCGGAAGCTGCGAAAGCATTTGAAAGCGGCAGGGGCGGCGTCCTCGCGACGCTGCACAGCGGCAACTGGGAGCTTTTCGGCCTGGGCATGGCGCACTATGTTCCCGCCCCTTTCGCGACGCTGGTCAAGCGCCAGCAGTTCGACGCGTGGGATAAATTGGCGCGCCAGCTCCGCACCGTACGCGTCATTTATCCTGACGAGACGCGGAAACTATACAAGAGCGTGCGCGAAGGTTATTTCGTCAATTTCCTGATGGATCAAGGCATCCATGACGCGAAGGACGCGATTCCCGCGGAATTCCTCGGCCACACAACGGGCTGGACGCCAGCCCCGGCTACCATCGCGCGTTTTTTCGACGTTCCAATCCTGCCGATGTTCATCCATAAGGAACCGGGCGAACGCCATATCATCGAAATACAAGCACCAATCCATGTCAGGAAGACCGCCGACAAGGACGCCGACCTCGAGGAAGCGACACAGGCAGTCGTCACCGTATTCGAGGAACATATCCGGAAATACCCGGAGGACTGGAACTGGCTATACAGCAAATGGCGAGATGTAGTACCTGAAAGGAAAAATACGAACCGATGAAACAATATCTTCGGCTGTTGCAATATCTGAAGTCGTATCGGCTGCGGATCGCGCAGGCAGTCATCTGCATGATCGTCTCGGCGGCGGCGAACCTCTATATGCCGTGGATCATTAAGGACATGATCGACAAGGTGCTGGCTGAGAAAGACATGGAAACGCTGAACCTGATCTGCATCGGCGTGCTGGCGATTTTCTTTGTCCGCGGCTTTTTCTACTTTGGGCAAAGCTATCTGATCGCCCATGTCGGGCAGAGCGTCGTCCTCGATATCCGGAACGCCTTGTTCGCGAAATTCCAGCGGCTGCCCGTATCCTATTTCGACCGTCACCAGACCGGCGAAGTCATGAGCTATCTGACGAACGATGTGGCGACGGTGCAAAACGCGCTGGCTGACAAGATCATCGACGTCGTAACCGAAGGCGCGATTCTCATCGGCTCTCTCGTGATGATGTTCCTGCTGGACTGGCAGCTTGCGCTGATGACCCTGATTACCGTGCCTGTGGTCGCCCTGTCCATGCGCGTCTTTGGCAAGATGATCAAAAATTCCGGCGCGGAAATCCAGGCGAAGCTGTCCAATTTCACCGCCATGATGCAGGAGAGCATATCCGGCGAGCGTGTCGTCAAAGCCTTCGGGCGCGAACGGTACGAAATCGACCGTTACCGCGAGCAAAACGCAAAAACCTTCGAAGCGTCGATGCAAAACGTGAAGCTGACCAGTATGCTGACGCCGACCATCGAATTCATCGCCGCTGCGGCGGCTACGGCTCTGATCTGGTTCGGCGGCAAGGAGGTCGTGGACGGGCGTATCACGGCGGGTACGCTTGTTGCGTTCCTGACTTACGCGGTCAACATGTCGAATCCGTTGAAGCGTCTATCCCGCGCTTATGCGGGCATCCAACAGGCTTTGGCAGGGGCGGAGCGCGTCTTTGCCGTACTCGATATGGACGAACCTATCGCCGACAAACCGGACGCCATCGCGTTGCCGCCCGCCGAAGGCTCCGTCCGCGTCGAAGACGTCAGCTTCTCTTATACAGAAAACGTCTCTGCGCTGTCCCATGTCTCACTTTCCGCCGCGCCGGGCCAGATGATTGCTTTCGTCGGGCCGTCCGGCGCGGGCAAATCCACCATCGCGAACCTGATTCCCAGGTTTTACGACGTGGATTCCGGGGCTATATTGGTGGACGGCTGCGACGTCCGGGACGTGACGCTGGAGTCTCTTCGCGCGCAGATCGGCATCGTGCCGCAGGAAACGATGCTCTTTTCCACGACGGTGCGGGAAAATATCCGTTACGGCAGGCTGGACGCCACGGACGAGGAAATCGAGGCGGCGGCCAAGGACGCCAACGCCCATGAGTTCATCATGGAGCTGCCCGAGGGCTATGACACGCAAATCGGGGAGCGGGGGCTGATGCTTTCCGGCGGCCAGCGGCAGCGCATCGCCATCGCCCGGGCCATATTGAAGGACCCGCGCATCCTGATCCTGGACGAGGCCACCAGCGCCCTCGACACGGAGAGCGAAAAGATTGTGCAGGCGGCGCTCGACCGGCTGATGGTGGGCCGGACGTCGCTCGTCATCGCCCATCGGCTGTCCACGATTTTCGGCGCGGACCAGATCTATGTGATCGATCACGGCGCCGTCCGGGAACACGGCACCCATGAGGAACTGCTGGCCGCGAAGGGACTTTACGCGGAGCTGTATGCATTGCAATTCAAAAAATAATTAGATTTTATTTATTTTAGAAGGAAAAAGGAAGCGATGAATAATTCCGTGCGTGGCATTGCCGTGGAATTTTTCCGTCAGGCAAGGAAAAACGCTCGAAGTCGTAGCCAGGGAGCTACGTCGAGAGCGCTTTGACGCAGCATGATGGGAAAAGACCCGGCAAGGGCGAGTACGGAATTGTTCAGCGATTCCGAAGAAAAGGAGGCGTTCCATTGGAGCATCAAACGACCTTGGCGTCGGAGATTTCATACTCCGGCGTCGGGCTTCATTCCGGCGCCGAGGTGCACATGAAGATCAAGCCTGCGCCGGCAGGAACCGGCGTCGTATTCGAGCGGACCGATATCTCGGGCAGGCCGCGGGTGCGGGCGTCGGCGTCGAACGTAGCCGCCACCGTGCGCGCCACCACCATCGAGGAGAACGGCGCCCGGTTTTTCACCATCGAGCACCTGATGTCCGCCATTGCGGCCTTTGGCCTCGACAACTGCATCGTGGAGCTTGACAGCGAAGAACCGCCGGTGGCGGACGGAGCGTCCCTCGCCTTCCTTGACCTCCTTGCAGGGGCGGGACTGAAACCGCTGGAAGAGGAGCGGGACGTCGTCGCAGTGGACCGGGTGCTGCGCGTGGACGACGGCGAACGCTTCGTCATGATCGTTCCCGGCGACGGGCTGCGGATCACGTTTACCTCGCTGAATCCGCATCCCTTAGTGGGAACGCAGTATGTCGACGTCATAGTGGACGGGGATTCCTATCGGAAGGAAATCGCGCCCGCCCGGACGATCGCTTATGAGGGCGAGGTGGAGGCGCTGCGAAAAGCGGGGCTCGGCCTTGGCGGCACGTTGGAAACCGTGATCGTCTATAACGACGAGCGATGGCTCAATACGCTGCGCTTTCCCGACGAACTGGCGCGTCACAAGGTGCTCGACGTCATCGGGGACCTGCGGCTCGCCGGCGTCGTCCGGGGCCACGTCATCGCCGTCAAATCGGCGCACGCGCTGAATACCGCGCTGGCGAGAAAAATATATGAAACCTACCGCGTGTGAAACCCACCGGATAGAAAGATACAAAGGAGAGAGAAACATGATCCAGCTCAACACCGAGGAAATCAAACAAATCCTGCCGCACCGTCCGCCGATGCTCTTGGTGGATCGCATCATCGATCTGGTGCCGTTTGAGTCCGGCGTCGGCATCAAAAACGTCACGCTGAACGAGCCGTTCTTCCCCGGCCACTTCCCGGGCAATCCCATCATGCCCGGCGTGTTCATCCTCGAAGCCATGGCGCAGGTGGGAGGCATCGCCATGCTGTACCCGGAGGAGAACCGCGGCAAGATCGCGCTCTTCGGCGGCATGGAAAACGTCAAGTTCAAACGGCAGGTCATTCCGGGCGACCAGCTCATCATGAAAGCGCATATCGTCAATATCGTCAAGAAGAATTTCGGAAAGCTGCACGCGGATACCTATGTGGACGACAAGCTCGCCGCCACCGCCGATTTCATCTTTGCCCTGAAAAAACCGGAAAACGGCGCGTTTTAAGAGGAATCACAGAGGAAAATGAGCAAAAATCCCTAAATTTGGGATAAACGACGGATTTTCCGCCTATATCGTCCGCCAGTGTTTGCCTGTTGCGGACGATTATAAAAGAAGCAGGGAAGCGGGAAAGGTTTGCATCGGATGCAAGCGGAGGAGCAAAAAGTCCAATGAGTGCTGCAAAGAATACATCGAAAATCCATGAGACCGCGATCATTTCTCCCGGCGCCCGCATCGGAAAGGATGTGCAGATCGGCGCGTTTACTTACATCGGTCCCAATGTGGAAATCGGAGACCGCACCGTCATCGCGTCCCATGTGCTCGTCACCGGTTGGACGACCATTGGCGAGGACTGCAGAATATTTTCCTTCGCCTCCGTCGGCGAGGCGTCGCAGGATTTGAAGTCCAACGGAGAGAAAAGCTACGTCCGCATCGGCGACCGTACGAGGATTCGCGAATGCACGACGATTCATCGGGCCACCGGCGAGGGCCAGGAGACGCGCATCGGCAACGACTGCCTGCTGATGGCCACCGTCCATATCGCGCATAACTGCCTCGTGGGCAATCACGTCATCATGTCCAACGCGGCCATGCTGGCGGGCCACGTCGTCGTGGAGGA
>JAEEGH010019488.1_pt1 | contig 14221 bp, 15 predicted proteins | sample 9134181 | NCBI WGS metagenome assembly JAEEGH01 (sample SAMN16246544, study PRJNA631951) | gut metagenome | biome: gut microbiome; feature: rumen; material: DP-attached | host: Bos | place: Iran: Karaj | collected 2018-10 | reverse complement strand
TTAGCACAAGCTAACCACATTGTCAACTGTTTAATAAAAAATTTTTTCATTTAGCCAATCGGTTTTTTTCAATTGATTTTTAAGAAATATAATGGTAGAATAAATTTCGATAGTTTCAAAGGAGGATGTTTAAAATGCCAACGTGGGCAATTGTTTTAATTATCGTTGCTGCAGTAGCTGTTGCAGCATTTATCGCATTATATTTATTTGGAAAAAGAATTCAGAAAAGACAGGATGAACAGCAAGAAGCCATTGAAGCAGCTTCACAAAATATGACTTTGTTCATTATTGATAAAAAGAAAATGAGAGTTAAAAACTCAGGGCTTCCAAAGGTCGTTCAAGATCAGATGCCAAGACGTTTCAGACTTGCAAAACTTCCTTGTGTAAAGGTTAAAGTAGGTCCAAGAGTTATGACAATGCTTGCTGATAACGATGTATTCAAACAACTTCTTCCAAAGCAGGAAGTTAAAGCAACAGTAAGCGGTATCTACATTACTTCAGCAAAAAGAATTCGTGGTCCCGTACCTGAAGCACCAAAGAAAAAGAAATTCAAACTTTTCTAAATATAAAAAGGTTAAGCAACTGCTTAACCTTTTATTTTTTCAATCTTTATTATCATTAAATTTTTACCGGCAAACACTCCGTTCATTATAATATCGTATTGCATGGCTATTTCCGTTTCATTTTCGCTTTCAAAAACTCTTATGTATTTTGTATCGAAACACACCTTAAGAGCCCCACCCATTACTATATATTCCGTTTCTTCGGACATGCCGGTTTTGAAGGACATTTTAGATGTAATATTCTCTGCCTTATTCTTCTTAACAACGGATATTCTGTCACCATCAATTTTAATCATGGAACTGTCATATCCTGATTCCTTTGGGTTTTCTTCATATATTACATATTTAACTCCGGAACGAACCTGGCATTCACCAATTGACTTTGTTTCTATTGTTTCTTTATTACCTTGGTCATCCTCGTGAACAGCCGTTATCAATACCGTTACTTTTTCTGCCATAAATACCTTTCCGCCCTAAACGGCTTTTCCGTCTTCACCGAGTCTGAAATATGTCATCATTGCCTTTTGAAGCATATTTCCATCTTGATCGTTTATAACTATTTCCACAATTATCATGCGTTTTCCCGCTTTAATAACATTTGCCTCGGCCACAAGCTTTGTAACGTTTAAAGTCGGATTTATATAATTAATATCACTTCTTACGGTAGTAACACGTTTTGCAACCGTGCAGGCAGCAAAACCGCCCACGGTATCAGCCAGCGAAAACACCGCGCCTCCGTGGATACTGCCTATCGGATTGTGGTGAAAATCTTTTATCTCGATTTCGCCTTTAGCATATCCGGATTTCATGTCCGTAACTTTGATTCCCACATAATCCGTAAAGCCGACATTTTGAAATTTATACAATTCTTCTATATTAATTTCCATTTTTCTTCCCCTTGTCTTAAGCTGTTAATCCATTATAACCGCTTTGTTCCAATTATTCAATTAAACAATCAACGAAAGCACATTTTCCTCGTTGCTAAACAAAAAAAGAAAGAAGCAATTTCCCCAAAAAGCTTCTTTCTTTTTTTATATATTATAACCTTCTCATTAAAATTCTCCTAAGAACAATATAGATTATACAACACAATTACCATGTATACAATAGTTTTTATTGTGAATCATCCCTACTATTCGTAAAAATTTTAATGAGTTTTTTGTGCATGTTGCACAATTATTCATTTGCTTTTAGTTTCCTTATTTCTTTGCCTCCGTTGTTGTCGTTTCACTTTCAACCGTTGTCTCAGGTTCAACATAAAGCGGATTTGGCACTACGCCGTAGCCTTCGCAAGTCGGGCATACCACAAGTCCCGATCCGTCGCAATGGGTACAGCGTCTTTCATTTGGCGCCGGATTTGTCCATGTGGAATTTGTATCATCATTGTAAAGAATTTCATATTGCGAATCAATTCCATCACCACCGCATTCAGGACAGGTTATCATTCCTATTCCTTTACATACCGAACATGTAATTTCTGCCGGTTGTGTTGCTTCTTCCTTTACAGCCTTACTGAGTTTAGCTGTTGTTTTATCAAAAGTAAGCTCGCTTTCCATTCCCAAGAAGTATTCAAAGAAGTGAGCCGTTGCATACAGACATTTGTTATAAACTACCGGTGCTGTTGTTCTGATTGGCTTATCATCATAGTACAACACATTCTTTCCTTCTCTTAAATAAAGGACCTTGCCGTTTATTTCCGTTGTAAGGGTTGAATTGGAGTCACTTTCCACATACTTAATGTCGTAGTAATCAAGCACATCCTTTACAGGATAATATATGCACTGTTCATCCGTTTCTTCTATACTCAGATATGTAGTGGTCTGTGTTTGAGTAGTTGTTGTCTGAGTATTTGCAGCTGTTGTCGTCTGTGCCTGAGTGGTTGTTGTGGTTTTTGAATCACTTCCTGCTTTCGTAGTTTCCGTTGTTTCCTCATTATCAAACAACTCATCATACTTTTCGGACTTATGCTCAAGAAGATACTCTGCCGTATATCTGAAAGGATAATGCTTTGTTTTCATTAAATTGTCTTCAATAGACAGCTGATAAAGGACGTGTCCGTCATCAGTTACATAAGGAAATTCGGTGATTTCTCCCTCTTTTTCAATATCAATCGAATCATCACAACCTGCAAGCACTGCCGCTCCCACAACGAGCAACATTACAAGCGCTAATAGTTTTTTCATACTTTTACCTTTCCTAACTAAAGTAAACCAAATGGTCTTCCGGTTCATTTGCCGCTTCTATTTTTTCGAAGAAAAGCATAGGCACTTCTTCTTTAACATCCGGATCGAAATCAAACCCCACTTTTGCGGTAAGCACCGCCCAAGACTTGTTTTCAAGTTCTTTGCTTTTATCATAAAAACATTTAAGTCCCAAGAACTGAATATCATCGGCACAGCAGGTCATGGCAAAGCGTCCTGCCGCAAAGAATTCATCTTTTGTGCCTTCACCGTTATAAATAACGGTCAAAAACTCAACGGTTTTACCAATATATTTTTCGGGATGATCATGTAAATCCAAATACCAAATGCCGAAGTCGGTTTCGGGGATTTTAATATAGTCTCCGCTTATATCAAAAGGAACCCCGTCATCATCCCCCTGCTCAATAGTTCCATCGGTTCTTTCGTAAGCAATCTGAACCTTTCTGTTAATGGATTTTATATTCTGTCTGTATTTTTGCTTCGGCGTATCATCAGTACATCTGTTGATGATAATCAAATCAGACAAAAACAAGTTTTCAAAAATCATTGAGCGCATATTCTGAAGATAGGAATCAAAAGTTGTTGCATCAACCAATGACATAATCTGAACAAGCTGCCAATTATCCGGGAGCTTGCCTTCATCACCGATTGTGTCGTACTTCCATGTTCCGTTATATTCCACGAATATGATATGCGGTTCATACTTTGCTTCCAGTTCATCCATCTTTTGTCTGGTGAACTCTGCCTCGGATGCGATTTCCACAAGATTTGCATTATACTTTTTCTTGAGTTCAATCTCATCGTATTCCTCTTCACCGTCCTCACACATAATAATGAGCACGCGGGATTTCTTGCCGAAATCGTTTTCGTCCAATGTTTCTTTTATAAATGTTGTTTTTCCGCTGTCCATAAATCCCGTAACAAGATATACGGGTATTTCAAGATTTCTTTTTCCTAACATATTCCAAATAAAGCTTTAACGTCTGCTTCATCGACTGTTGTACCTATAACTACAAGTCTTCCTGTGTAATCCGCGCTGCCTTCTCTGATTTCATAATCACCCGGCACCATATCAAACTGAATCCAGCTGCCATCGGTAAGTTCAACAATACCTTTGGCTCTTAAGATAACTTCGTATTTCTCATCATTAGTCAATGCTTCAAGTGCTTTTGTAAGGGCATCTTTATCAAATTTATGAGCTGTTTCGATACCAACGCTTACAAATGCATCATCTGCATGGTGGTGATGGTGGTGGTCGTGATCATGACATCCGCAATCGCAGTCTTCGCCATGTTCATGGTGATGGTGATGATCGTGTTCATCATGGTCATGGTCGTGATGATTATGTTCGTGATCATGGTCATGATCGTGATGATGGTGCTCATGATCATGGTCGTGGCAACCACAGTCACAATCTTCATCGTGGTCATGATGGTGATGGTGATGTTCATGCTCATGCTCATCGTCCAAAACAAGAGATACTTTTGCAAAAGCATCTGCAATTTTCTTAGCATCTATATTTTCCCATGGTGTTGTAATAATGTTGGCATCATGGTTTTTTTCTTTGATTAATTTGATGCATTCATCAAGATCGGCGTCATTAAGTTCACCTGTACGGCTAAGCACGATTGTTGTAGCATTTTCAAGCTGATCGTTGAAGAACTCACCGAAGGCTTTCATCTGTTTTTTAGCACGTTTTGCGTTAACAACTACAACCTTTGCGCAGATTTCCATTGGATGATGTTCTGCAGCATCAACTATTGCCTTTTCAACATCAGAAAGACCTGCAACACCCGAAGGTTCGATAATAATTCTGTCCGGATGGTATTCGTCTATAACCTTTTTCATATTTTCGGTAAAGTCACCTGCAAGTGAGCAGCAGATACAGCCTGAGTTAAGCTCAGATACTTCGATTTTTGAATCCTTTAAGAATCCACCGTCGATACCGACTTCACCGAATTCGTTTTCAATAAGAACAAGCTTTTCGCCTTCGTAAACTCCTTCAGCAAGAAGCTTTTTAATTAATGTTGTTTTTCCGGCTCCCAAAAAGCCTGAGAAGATTTCTACCTTTGTCATATTTCCACCTACTTTTCTAAATTTTCAAAACTCTCTTTTCTTAAATTCGTTTTGGCAATGTTAAAACGACCTAATTTTGTCATCTGAATCATCCGTGTTATCTATAGAAAGAATCTTAACATAATAACCGTTCTTTTCGTTTACCGAAACAAAGCAGCGGTCGCCGCATTTTTTTCCGAGGATTGCTCGGCCGATTGGCGATTCGATACTGATATAACCCTGTAAAGATTCGCTTCTTATGCTTGTTACAAGCTTGAACTTTTCTACAGAGCCGTCATCTTCAAATTCGATTTCCACCGTGTTGTTCATGCCTACTTCGTCCGCATTTGAAGAATCATCGATAACCTCCGCAAATTTAAGCATTCTGTCCAAATATTTAATTCTGCCTTCGTTTTGATTTTTCTCTCTTTTGGCAGCATAATATTCGTAGTTTTCGCTTAAATCACCCTGGGCTCTTGCTTCCTTAACGGCCGCAATAAGCTTGGGACGAAGCTCCAACGTGCGATATCTTATTTCTTCTTCGATTTTTTTAACGTCATTTTCGGTTAATTTATTTGCCATAATAACACCTATGATTTTCTTTGTTTCTCAAATGATAGTCTACCACATTAAAAGAAAAAATCAAATTTTTTGTAGCCCATCTTAAGCAATGAAAAACAAAAACACCGGCTGTTTAACCGGCGCAATCGTTTGACCCTTCCGAGTGAATTATTTCAATTCCATGTTTAATGGGCTCTATTACCGCTTCAATGTTCTCAACTGCCGCTTTTTTGCTGCCGGGAAGATTAATTATAAGGCTTTCTCCTCTAATCCCCGCAGCACTTCTGGAAAGGCAGGCTTTGTCGGTTATTTCCATGCTTTTTGCCCGCATAGCTTCGGGAATCCCGGGTGTAAGACGCTCAAGCACTTCAATAGTTGCCTCGGGAGTAAGATCTCTTTTTGAAAATCCCGTGCCTCCTGTTGTAAGCACCAAACATGCTTTTAATTCATCACTGCATTTTATAAGCTCTTTTTTTATTAAATCCTTTTCATCGGGAATGATATTTGTATACAAAATCTCATATCCCTCTTTTTCCAAAAGTTCACAAAGCGCCGGTCCGCTTGTATCCTCTCTCTCGCCCTTTGCACCTTTATCGCTGATTGTTAAAACTGCTGCCGTGTATTTCAACTCATTCACCTCAATTTTTTGCATTCTTTTTTATACGCCTGTTTTCGACTATTTGCTTAAGTAATAGTCCCCATGCACTCCGCCGCTTTTTTTAAGTAAGCAGATATCCGTTATTATCATATCCTTTTGAACGGCTTTGCACATATCATAGACTGTTAAAGCTGCCGTACTCACCGCCGCTAAGGCTTCCATTTCCACACCTGTTTTTCCGTCACATTCCACTCTGGCTATAATGTCTACCTGGCATTTTTCTTCATTTAAACTAAGTTTTAAATCTATTCCGTTAATAATAATCGGATGGCACATAGGAATAATATCGGGAGTTCTCTTTGCCCCCATGATTCCCGCAACTTGGGCAACCGCCAAGACGTCTCCCTTTTTCATACCTCCGGATTTTATAAGTTCAAAAGTTTCTTTATTTACTTTTACACTTCCGCTAGCTATAGCAGTTCTGTGGCTTTCAGGCTTTTCGCCCACATTTACCATTTTGGCTCTGCCTTCTTCGTTGAAATGTGTAAATTCCTTATTATTATCCATTTTTTTACAACTCTCCATATAATCTATTATAAATTTTGCCAATCCCTCCGCGTCGTTTATATTAAAAACAGGACCATTCGCATCATTAATCTCATAATCACTTACAAGGGCAATAAACGAATCTATATCATCCGTAAAGCCCTTCCCCGTGTCCTTCCTGCATATGCCGATTTTAGGGATATTTTTTGATTTATAGCCTTCCACAAGTATAATATCAACATCTTTTATTTCTGCTATTGTGCTTTCAAAATCCACAAAGCGATTTTCCATCTTTGCACTTTTTTTGTCCGATGCAATCACGGTAATGTCGGAACCTGCCGCACTGAAACGGAAGCTATCCTTTCCTTCTTTATCAATCTCAAAATCATGGGCATCATGTTTTACTACCGCAACTTTTAAACCTTGTTTTTTAAGAATGCTTATTATCTTTTCTATTAATGTGGTTTTGCCCGTTCCCGAATAGGCTGCAAAACCGATAATGGGAATACTGTTTTTCATTTATTGATTATCCTTTGATCATTTTGTGTTTGCTTACAAATTTAGCCGCCTATACAATTCATGGTCCTTGTCGATTCCGTAAAGTTTCCGAAAGACAAATCTCCGTGTGCCATTGGTTTTTCCATAATCGCCTCTTTAAAGGCTTCTTTCATAGCCGCTTCATCAAGTCCTTTAATATTTATCTCTCTTTCGCTATGCAAACAAGGCTTTATTTTACCGTCTGCCGTAAGCCTTATTCTGTTGCATTGATTACAAAAATGATTGCTTACCGCGCTGATAAATCCCACTCTTCCCAGAGCTCCTTCATATCTGTAAAGCCTTGCAACCGAGCTCTTATCTTCCGTCGACAGTTTGTCATCTTCCAACTTCTGCAGACCACTTAGTCTTGCAGCCACAAAATCAAGGGGCACAAAACTTTCTCTGTCAAAATCTGCATCCCTATTCATAGGCATAAGTTCAATAAAACGCACATCTACGGGATATTTTAAAGTCAGTTTTGATATTTCCTCCGCTTCGTCATCGTTAAATCCACCTATAAGCACGGTGTTTATCTTCATCTTGTCAAAGCCCGCTTTAAGCGCTGCTCTAATACCGGCTTTTACACTTTCAATTTCATCTTTCCCGGTCATTTGAAAAAACTTTTCCCTATTCAATGTATCGAGACTGATATTTACCCCCTTAATTCCCGCTTCTTTTAGGGCTTTTGCATATTGTTCAAGAAGAACACCGTTTGTAGTAATGCATAAAGTATTAACGCCGGGAATTTCACTTATTTTCTTACAAATATCTATTATATTTTTCTTAAGCAGAGGCTCCCCACCGGTTATTCTTATCTTATTTATCCCAAGAGATACCGCCGTTTTTACCGCCTGAAGCATTTCTTCAAGGCTCATCATGTCTTCGTGTTTTTTCTTACATACACCCTTTTCCGGCATACAATATTTGCAACGAAGATTGCAAAGGTCCGTAACGGATATTCTTAGATATGTTATTTCTCTTCCAAAATTATCAATCATAATAATGTCCCGAGCTTTTGCTTGCTGAGCCCGCTAACAGCGTTGTTTATTTGTATTTCACAAAAAGTTTAGTATCTGCCAAATGTGCAGTTCGGATAATGACAGGATTTACACATTTGGCACAATCCTCCGTCTCCAAGATTTATAAGGTCTTCTTTTGTAAGCTTAAGATTCGTAAAAGTTTGTGGCAAAAGCACGTCAAACATTGTGGTTGGAAGGCTGATTGCTGCCCCCGGCACACCCATAATCGGGATATCTCCCAGATAAGCCACTAATGTCATATTACCCGGTTGTGCGGGAATTCCGTGACTGATAATCTCAGCTCCCAGCATTCGAATAGCAGTTGGTGTAAGTTCATCCGGATCGACGCTCATGCCCCCTGTGAAAATGAGCATATCCGCACCCTTATCCAAAAGATTTTTTGCGGCGCCAACAATCATATCCAAGTCGTCATCACAAATCTTAACGTCTATTATTTCGGTCGGAAACTTTTTCATTTTTTCCCTGACAACCGGCTCGAATTTATCTTGAATTCTACCGTGAAAAATTTCCGAACCGGTAATAATAACACCTATTTTTCTTTTTTTATATTCCAATATTTCAAAGAGTTTTTCCTCTTTATTGAGTTTTTCGTATTCTATTATTTGCTCTTCCTTTGTAACCAAAGGCACGATTCGCATGGAAGCAAGCCTCTCCCCGCTCTTTACGGGATAATGATCGGGAATTGATGAAACTGTTATATCTCCGATACTGTTTATCTTTTTCAAAAGTGCCTTGTTCACCCTAAAAAGTCCTTCCGAATCAGACATTAAAAGAGTCTTGCCCTCGCTTATTTCCGTGTAATGAGCTCCTTTAACTGTCACCGCTTCCGACATTCTTTTTGCACAGTCTTCCTCGTGGATTTCGCCTGCATTTTCTTCCCATACAAAAACCGTTTTCTTGCCGATATCCAGCATTTTCTCAATATCTTCTTCTTTAATCACGTGGCCTCTTTTAAAAAGCGCTCCCTTAAAACCGTCATACATGGCCGTAAGGTCATGGCAAAGGGTAAGACCCACCGCATCTTCTACATTTACTTTCTTCATAATCAAAACCTTTAATATTCCTATAATATTATCTACAAGCTATAACGCTTTGGTTAACATAAGTTTTTATATTGTAAAAGCTTCAAGTATAGTTCCTTTTTCAATCGGACCCGAGCCCGCAGGCAGTACTGCAATCAAGTCGCTTTCTATAAGGCTTGAGAGCACTATATTGCCCTGATTCTTCGGAAAATCAATGAATGCTTTTCCACCTTCCAAAACAAGTTTGCCTCTTATAAAACGAGGCATTTTACTCTTCTTTTTAAAATCCGACTTAGTCTCAACTTCGAAAATTTTGCGTTCAAAGTCTTTTCTTCCGGCAAGTTTAAGAAGTGTCGGCATACAAACCGCATAAAGATTAATTAAAGATGATGCTGGGTTTCCCGAAAGTCCCAAAAGAAGCTTTCCGTCTTTTTCGGCATAGCAGCATGCCATACCCGGTTTCATGGCTACACCTTTAATCAGAACTGTCGCTCCCACCTTTTCGAATGCTTCCGGAGTTTTATCATAATCACCTACGGAAACACCGCCTGTTGTAATTACGGCATCGCAAGTTTCAAGCCCTTTTTTTACAAGCTCTGCAATTGTTTGCGCATCATCACCCGCATTCCCAAGATTTACGGGCTCAAGGCCCATTCTCTTTAAAGCCGCTGTCAGTGTATATCTGTTGGAATTATAGATTTTTCCGGCTTCCGGGCTTTCCCCCGGCTCTATCAGTTCATTACCGGTTGAAACAATAGCAACTCTCGCCTGCCTAAAAACTTCAACTTCCGCATAATTTTCCGAAGCCAGAACTCCCATAAGACCTGTATCTATTACGCTTCCGGCAACTGCCAGAAGATCGCCGCGTTTTACGTCCTCCCCAGTGTAGATAACATTTTCACCGCTTTTAAATTCGTCAAAAAGTTTTACTTCTGACTCCGTAAATTCAGTAATTTCAAAGGCACTGACCGCATCCGCTCCCTTAGGAATCGGGGCTCCGGTTAAAATCTTCACTGCTGTCCCTTTAATAACTTCTTTTGTTGGAAGGGCCCCCGCCGCCACTTCTTCCAATATTTTTAAGGTCACGGGATTATCCTTTGATGCGGCTATAGTGTCCCGGGCTTTAAAGGCATATCCGTCCAAAGGCGACCTATCAAAAGGCGGAATATTATTCTTGGCTTTTAAATCAAAGGCCAACACTCTGCCTGCGGCTTCCTCCAAAGGGATTATTTCGCTATTTACTGTTTTTACATTTTCGATTAAGCACTTGCATGCTTCTTCGACAGCTGCTTTTTCTATCATCTTAAGCTTTCACCTCTTAGCTTTTTATCAGATCTGTTTGTATTAATTCCTTGCGCAATGCCCTTTCTTGATTCGCTAATCTTCTCTCATTTTAAGAACAAAATAGCATCTTTTGGAATCTCTATTCTTATATTTTCCTTATCCAAGCTATTAAAATCTTTCTTATCCATTTCCCAGCCGATGACACCGGCAGTTTCCCTATTGGCACATTTAAGCATCAAAGTATATGAAAAAGGATTTTCTATTGCCTCGCTTAAACTTGCTTTAAAAATATTTTCGCCGTCGACAAGCGTAGGATAATCCGCATTTTTTATGTAATGCATTCTCACACCGATATAGCGTGTATCTTCGGGAATATTGTCCACCGCCAGATTTATCCCCCATTCCTTTGCAAAAATCTTTCCTTCATCCACAATTTCCACTTCGGAAATGTTTTTACAGCCTGTAAGAATCGCTGCATTTTTTGTAAGGGGCTTTTTAAAGACATCTGACTTTTGCCCGATGCAGTCAATTCGGCCGTTCCCCATAACCGCCAGTCTATCGGACATTCTAAAGACTTCATCTCTGTTATGGCTTACCAAAATTACGCTCTTGTTAAACTTATGAATAACCTCTCTGAGGTTTTGCTCGAGCTTAAATCTAATATGGCTGTCCAGGGCTGAAAAAGGCTCATCAAGGAGCAATAGATCCGGGTCGTTAATCAAGATTCTTGCAAGGGCAGCTCTTTGCTTTTGCCCTCCGGAAAGTTGCTTAGGATACTTATCTTTGCAATCTGCTATTCCAAGGCTTTCCAATATCTCATCAATCTTCTTCCCATCTTTTTTATCCCGCAATCCCTCTCTGACATTCTTATACACCGTCATATTAGGAAAAAGGGCGTATGATTGGAAAAGATAGCCCACTCCTCTTTTTTGGGGCGGGAGATTAATGCCCTTTTTCGAATCAAAAAGAACTTTATCGTCCAAAAGAATGCGACCCCTGTCCGGCTTTTCGATGCCGGCAATGCATTTTAAAGTAAGGCTTTTGCCGCAGCCGCTTGCACCAAGTAAAGAAAAGACTTCTTTTTCGCTATTAAATTGTACTTTTAAATTAAAATCGCCGAAGCTCTTTTCTATATCTACAAGCAGTGACAAGTCCTTTCCTCCCTTAATTTAGCTAAAGTCAGCCTGTACTTTAGGCTTCCTCTCTCGTTTTTCAAGTAAATTTATAATTAATATTACCGCTGCCGCAATTATGATGTTTATTATTACCCATTTCATGGCCCCGACGTTGTCATTGGTGCGCCAAAGCTGATAAACCGTTGTTGAAATGGTGGCGGTTCTACCCGGTGTATAGCCCGCAACCATGCTTGTTGCACCGTATTCTCCAAGTGCTCTGGCAAAGGAAAGCACAAGGCCCGCAAGTATACCCTGACGGCAACATGGAAGCATCACCCTCCAAAAAATACGAGTGTTGCTCATGCCGAGGGTTTTTCCCGCATAAGCCAAGTCCTTATCAAAGGCTTCAAATGCCCCACGGGCGGTTCTGTACATAAGTGGGAAAATAATAACCAATGTAGCAAAAATCGCCGACCACCAGGTCATGGTCATTTTAAAGCCAAAGACCTCATAAACCCAGGCGCCGATTAGATGTTTTGGGCCAAGAACCCGCAAAATCAAATATCCGATAACCGTAGGCGGAAGCACTAGGGGCAAGGTCAAAGCAGTGTCCAAAACTCCCTTTAGGACCCTTGGCAGTTTTGCCACATAATAAGCCAAGAAAATTCCCACAAAGAACACAATAGCCGTACTTATTAAGGATATTCTTATTGAATTTAAAAGTGGGTATAAGTCCATGCTTATTATCTCCTCCCGGTTCAAACTGCAATAACAATGTCGTGATTATTTCTATAAAGCCGTAAATCCAACTTTTTCAAATATTGCCTTGCATTCGTCTGTCTGTAAAAAGTTAAGATAGTCTTTTGCCGAATCCTGATTTTCGCTGATATTTAAAACAGCAGCCGGATAGATTACCTGTCCGCACATTTCTTTAGTAGCATTGTCTACTGATGTAAGACCCGCTGAAAATGCATCCGTAGCATAGATTACGCCGCAATCAACCAAATTTTCACTAACCTGAGTTGTTACTTCCTTAACGTTAGAACCATAGGTTAAAACGCCGTTTGCAGCAAGTGTCGCCTCATCAAGTCCATAGTAGGCAAAGATTTTTTGTGTATACTGACCTACCGGCACGTCTTCGTTGCCCATTGCCATTTTGATATTTCCCGCATTTAACGCATTTGCCAAATCATCAAAAGAATTGATTCCCGCAGGGTTCCCTTCAGGTACAACAAGCACTACTTTATTTTCAAGAAGGTTAAGTCTTGTTCCCTGAAGCACAAAATCAAGGCCATCCGGATTCTTTTCGGCATCCGCCGTTATATCAATCTGATCCATCTGCTTCTGGGCAGCCGAAATAAAGATGTCGCAATATGCCCCTTCTTCAATCTGAGTCTTTAAAGTACCCGATGAATCAAAGGTATATACAAGTTCAACCCCCGGATTTTCAGCCTCATAAAGCTCTTTTATCTCGTTTAATGTTTCCGTCATTGAAGCTGCGGCAAATACCACAAGTTCTTTTTCTTCTACAGGATTTGTCTTTGTTGTTTCTTCTTTTGCCGCTTTGTTTCCATTATCGCATCCCGCAAGACATGCAAGAGATAATGCTCCTACGGCTGTTAAGGCAACTGCTCTTTTTAAAATTTTTCTTTTCATTTTCTTTTGAAAACCCGTCTTAATTCGGATTTTCTCTCCTTTCCCTTTCTTGCTGTTACTAGACAGCCTTTTATTTGAGATTAAATCTCTAAAAAGACGGATTATAATAAAGAAGAGCCCGTTTTTAAAAAACGGACTCCTTATCATTTGAATAGTATATGTCCGTCCTCTTTTCAAAATTGGAAGGCTGATAGGTTTCCCTATATCAACCCCGGGTTGGTTTCCCAACCGGCCTAACCTTCATGGCTTTCGCTTTAGAAAGATAGGCTCGAAGACTATGGCACGGCCTTGTGGCGTGCTCCGGCGACGTCGCGAAGTGAAATGTTGTTTATCTATAATTTTTATCAGACTTCGGCATCTAGTAAAAACGCCATTACCGCTTTCTCAGCGTGACGTCTGTTTTCAGCTTCGTCTAAAATAAATTCCATATTCTTATCAACTACAGACTGTGAAATCTCATAGCCGATGTGCATTGGCATATCGTGCATAACCTTTGCTTTTGAGCCTTCCATAAGCTCATCGTTAATCTGGTATGGAAGCATCTTACCTACAGTTTCTTCTTTCTTTTTAGCATAAGCAGGGTTGTTGAAGAATTCCATATCAACCCATGTATCTGTGTAAAGAATGTCCATATCTCTTACATATTTGTTGAGTTCTTCTTTTGACATTGAAGTATCAAGCTCAACATAGTAGCCTGTTTTCTTTGCATTTTCGTAAAAGTCCACAGGCACGTTTGTATTATTATCAAGCGGTGTAAAGCCGTAAAGCTTACCAATCTGCATCTTTGTAAAGAATTCAACCAATGAGTTAAATACGTTGTTTTTAGCACCGATGTAAAGGAATTTAACATCCAATGAACCGAAATGCTCGATAATTGTAAGGGCATCCGCCAAAATCTGACATGGATGATAAGTACTGTCGCAGCCGTTAATGAAAGGAACTGTTGTCTTTTCGTCAAAAAGCTTAACCATCTCGTTATCAATAAGACGACCCATAATAATATCAACATTTCTGCCTACATACTGAAGCTCGCTGGTTGTATC
>JAEEGH010019487.1_pt1 | contig 14221 bp, 14 predicted proteins | sample 9134181 | NCBI WGS metagenome assembly JAEEGH01 (sample SAMN16246544, study PRJNA631951) | gut metagenome | biome: gut microbiome; feature: rumen; material: DP-attached | host: Bos | place: Iran: Karaj | collected 2018-10 | reverse complement strand
ATCATAAGTTGCAGCAGAAGTGGTAAAGCTCAGCTCAGCATTTCTTGTACTAAAGAACAGTTTAAGCTGGTCGGCTGTCACGTCGGTAACCGAATTGACATAATAGACAGCACCATTCGTACAAACAGCCTTAGAGTAAACATACAGCTTCGTCCCTGTAAAATAAGCTTTCACATTCACATGCGGACTCAAATCCGCCATGTCATTCATAAAATAGCTCCAGTTTGACGTTGCAAAAGAACCATTTTGTTTATAATTCGTATATGCTTCCACCGTGGTAGAATTAGACTCTGATGCCGTGCTGCCATCTGCGTAAAGGCCGAGAATTCTCGTTCCATTCCAGGCATTCAGAATCCAATTATTCGTCCTATTACTCTTATCTTTCGAATAATTATAGAAAGAGAATTCTCTTGTCTCCCCCGCTTTCAGAATGTAAGTAGGACCAGAACTCCAAGCCGAAACAGTGATCTTTTCCGTATTTATCACCAACGTTGGGTGATTGCCGCTGGCGCGGCCATAGAGGTCTGCCGAACCGGCATTGCCTGTCCACTGGAAAATCACGTAGTTCTGCCCTTCTGCCAACATGGCAGCCACAGCACTCGTCACATCTACCGTGAGACCTGTGTGATCCTGACCAGAATTCTTGTTTCCCTGATGATCTTCGGTCGTTGTCAGAAAGGTACGCTTACCTTCAAAACGTAGGTCTGTCCCCGTCACACCAGCCAAATATTTCCAATTGGTGCCGTAACCCTCGCGTGACAAATCAAAACCTCCATTCATATAATAAATCTTATCAGAATAAGCATTTTGTCCCCTCTGCTTTTTTGCATACGTCAAAGTGGCCGAAACAATCTTATGTCCATCAGGGATGGTGTAGGTGAATTTGGCATACGCACAACCAGACCATGCGCTGCTCGCATCATTGTTGTAGTGCTCCTTTTCGGCATCGACTGTTGCAGCACCAGTGTTGCTGCCCCATTGAATACCAGCCGTCCGCTCAAGGTTAGCGTTGATGTTGTCTGCCCATGCACTGCCCCCCGCTACAGCAGAAAGTAGTGATAAAACAAGCATTTTGTAAATCTTTTTCATATTAAGTTGGTTTTTAAGTGAATATATGTCAAATCTATCTATATAAGTTCTACAACAACAGGGAGCAACTGCCAACATCCACTAAAGGCCACTCTACAACATCCACAGCACAAAGGACAAGCTGCCTCATCAATAATTGGCAAAGATACATTATTTTTATTTAACAGGAAAGACATCGGCCAGCTTTTCACATCTTTTTAGTATAAATTTTGCTAAAAGAAGACGAACGAGTTCAAAATGCAACATGGAAGTGGCAACATGGATGAGTAAGAAAGGGCAAACGGAAGTGGGCTTTTGTGGCATTCCCCGATGTCCACAAAAGGGTGCTATTTTGTTGCTGGTACGGCAAATGGGAAAGAGGTGCTTACGTCACCCCAAAAACGGTGTGAGTCACACCGGTAGGGTCGGTCTGAGTCACACCGGCATAGGCGGTCTGAGTCACACCGCCTTTGAGGTGTGCGGCGCAGGGGAAAAAGGGTGAAAAGCGCGGTGGTGGAGGACTTCCCTCTCCGCATCAAAGCCAGCAGAAGAATTGAAGCATCAAAATGCACCCTGTAAATGCAAAAATATGTAATTTTGGCGGTAGTTCGAGAAAAAAGGCGTATCTTTGTAGCGAAAAGCGAAAAGAAGGAGATGGAGTGAACCTATTCACGACATCATTTTTGATTGGATACTTATACAATAATATAATGAAGAAATACGTTATAATGTTAGTGATGGGCTTGGCTTCGATGGGAGTACAGGCACAGAAAATCTCGTTTGAGAAAAACACGGTGAACGCAGGTTCCACGTTGTGGAAGAAGCCTGTGACGGCGGTGTTTAAGTTTACGAACAAGGACAAGAACCCACTGTTTGTCAGGGAGGTGGATGCTGGGTGCGGATGCTTGACTCCGAAGTGGACGACCACAGCGGTGCAGAAGGGTGACGAAGGCGAAATCAGCGTGACGTATGATGCCCAGATGTTGGGTCACTTCGACCGATACATCGACGTGTACACCAATGCCAGCGAACAGCCTGTGCGCATCCGCATGAAGGCGTTGGTGAGTAATGGTGAGAAGAAGACGGTGGAGGAGATGTACCCCTTCAGCATCGATGACATCTTGCTGAGTACCAACAACGTGGAGTTTCCCGACGTGAACTCAGGTGACTCAGTCACCGTTGAGATTGAACTACTGAACAACGGGAACGATGTCTATACACCCACACTGATGCACCTGCCCCCCTACATCACGGCTGAATACAAGCCGGAAATGATTGCACGAGGCAGACGTGGCAAGATTGAGCTGACCTTGCACAGCGACAAACTGCCCGACTTGGGGTTGAACCAGACGAGCATCTATTTGGCACGCTTCTCGGGCGACAAGGTGGGCACGAACAACGAAATCGCCGTATCGGCTGTGCTGCTGCCCGATATGCACTTTGCTGAGACATTCACGAAAAAGCCTAATTTCCAGATTTCCACCACGGAACTGAACATCGGAAAACTGGGCAAGAAAACGAAGTTGGCGGGACAGGTGAAGTTGAGCAACAAAGGTAATGGCGTATTGAAACTGAGCAAGATACAGGCGTTTAACCAAGCCATCACAGTGGCTTTGGGGAAGACGGAACTGCAACCAGGCGAGGAGGTGACGATGAAGGTGACGGTGGATGCACGGTTCTTGGGTATGTCGAAGGCGCAACCGAGGGTGCTCATCATCACGAACGACCCAAAGAGGCCGAAAGAGGTGGTGAACGTGAACTTTGAGAGATAATAGGGCTGCAACGAGATTGCAGCATGGAAAACAACGAGAAAGATTATGGAACATCCAGAAAATAGTGCGGAATACGCTGGCCTACAGGTGAATGCGGGCGTGGCACAGCCCTCGATTGTGAACCCTTATCTGAAACAGATGAGGAAAAAGAGGCAGAAGCTCTTCACGCCAGCGGAATACGTAGAGGGCATCTTGAAAGGCAACGTAAGTATGCTGAGCCAAGCCGTGACGCTCATCGAGAGCACGCTGCCTGAGCATCAGGTGATTGCACAGGAAGTAATAGAGAAATGTCTGCCTTATTCGGGCAGTTCGGTCAGGATTGGCATCAGCGGTGTGCCTGGTGCTGGCAAATCGACCAGCATCGACGCTTTCGGAATACATCTGCTCCAGAATTACGGCGGCAAACTGGCTGTGCTGGCCATCGACCCTTCGTCGGAAAAGACCAAAGGTAGTATCTTGGGCGACAAGACAAGGATGGAAAAACTGGCTGTGCATCCGAAGTCGTTCATCCGCCCCAGCCCCACGGCAGGTAGTTTGGGTGGTGTGGCTCGCAAGACGAGAGAGACCATCATCCTGTGTGAGGCTGCTGGCTACGACAACATCTTTGTGGAAACAGTAGGTGTGGGTCAGAGCGAAACGGCTTGCCACTCGATGGTGGACTATTTCTTGCTCATCCAACTGGCTGGAACGGGTGACGAACTGCAGGGCATCAAGCGCGGCATCATGGAGATAGCCGACGGCATCGTCATCAACAAAGCCGATGGCAGCAATGTGGACAAGGCGCAACTGGCAGCCAGCCACTTCCGCAATGCGCTCCATCTGTTCCCCATTCCAGAGAGTGGCATTGTGCCCGAAGTGATGTGTTATTCAGGCTTTTACGAACTAAACATCGACGAGGTGCTGGCCATGATTTTCCGCTACATCAACCAAGTGAAGGAGAGCGGCTACTTCCAGTATCGACGCAACGAGCAGTCGAAGTACTGGATGTATGAGAGCATCAACGAGCATTTGCGCAACAATTTTTACTATAATCCTGCCGTAAAGGGGATGATTGGCCAGATGGAAAATGAGGTGCTTGGCGGACAAGTGACTTCGTTTGTAGCGGCCAAGAAGCTTTTGGACAAGTATTATGATAGTATTCGGTAAAATAGGAAAGATGGGATTGATGGGAAAATCAGGCATGATAGGACTGACGATGTGGCTGGGTGCAGCGCTATGTAGTGCATCTTGGGCACAGGACGGAAAGGTGGGTTATCAGTTCCTGCATATTCCCGTAAGTGCCCATTCGGCAGCGTTGGGCGGTGCAAACGTCAGCATCGTGGAAGATGATGCCAGCATGATGTGGACGAATGCAGCCATGCTGACCAACGTGTCTGACAAGAGCTTGGTGCTGAGCTATAACTCTTACATCAACTCCAGCAATCTGATGTCGGCTGGTTTCGTGAAAACCATCGGCGAACGAGGCACATGGGCGTTGGGTGCTCAAATGCTGAACTATGGAACGATGGACGAAACGGACGAAACAGGCAATGTGAAGGGGACTTTCTCTGCCAAAGACCTCAATTTCCAGACCTCCTATTCTTATCTGCTGAGTGACCGCTGGAGTGGTGCCATCACGGCAAAGGTACTACTAAGCAACTATGCCAACTATTCGAGCACAGCACTTGGAGCCGACTTGGCTCTGAACTATTTCGATGAGGACCACGGATTTTCATTCTCGGTGGTGGGTCGGAACCTGGGTGGACAAATCAATTCGCTCTACGAGGACGGCAAGAGAGAATCTTTGCCTTTCGACTTAGCCTTCGGCTTGAGCAAGGACTTTGCCAACGCACCGCTGAGAGTGTCGTTGACAGCTGACGACGTGACCCATTGGGATGACGTGAAGTTCATCCAGCATTTCGTGCTGGGCGCAGACATCTTGCCATCGAAAAACACATGGGTGGGCATTGGTTACAACTTCCGAAGAGCGCATGAGATGAAGGTGGCAGACAAGAGCCATTGGGCAGGGTTCAGCATAGGAGCTGGCCTCAACGTGAAGAAGTTCAAAGTAGGAGTGGCGTATGGAAAATACCATGTGGCATCCTCATCGGTAGTCATCAACGCAGGTTATTCATTCTGACAATAAAAGGCTGCAACGGGGTTGCAGCATGGAATACATCAAAAATAATAAGGACGATGAAGAAGATTATCATTGCAATAGACGGACATTCGAGCTGTGGGAAAAGCACCATGGCGAAACAGTTGGCCAAGGAGATTGGCTATGTGTATGTAGATACGGGTGCGATGTACCGTGCCGTGACCCTTTATGCCATCAGGAACGGTATGTACCCTGATGCAGGGGTGCAGGAAGAGGCTTTGAAAGCGGCGGTGGATGCAGGAAAAATCCGAATCAACTTTCAGTTTAACCCCGAGACAGGACGCCCCGACACTTATCTGAACGGCGAGAAAGTGGAGGACGAAATCCGACAGATGACGGTGAGCAACAGGGTGAGTCCTGTGGCGGCTCTGCCATTCGTGAGGGAGTTTCTGACCGAACAACAGAAGGCGATGGGACAAGAAAAAGGCATCGTGATGGACGGACGCGACATTGGCACGGCGGTGTTCCCACAAGCAGAGCTGAAGGTGTTTGTCACGGCCAGCGCCAAGGTGCGTGCCCAACGGAGGTACGACGAACTGATGGAAAAAGCGAAGACGCAAGAAGAGAAGGACGCGCTGGATTTTGACGAGATACTGAAGAATGTGGAAGAACGCGACTACATCGACTCTCATCGCGAGGTGGCACCGCTTCGTCAGGCAGACGATGCTTTAGTGCTGGACAACTCGGAATTGACAAGGGAAGAACAGAGCGCGTGGCTGCTGGAAAGATTTAAGGAGAAGGTCGGCTGTGCTGAACAGGGGGATTGTGCTGCGACACAGTCGCAGCATACACAACAGAAATAGACGGAGCTATGCTGATAGAGATAGACGAGGGGTCGGGCTTCTGCTTCGGTGTGACAACCGCCATCAGGAAAGCTGAAGAGGAACTAGCAAAGAACGAGTCCCTCTACTGCTTGGGCGACATCGTGCATAATGGGCGCGAAGTGGAACGACTGAAAAAAATGGGGTTAATCACCGTTGACCATGCTGACCTCGACACCCTGCATGACACGAAGATGTTACTCCGTGCCCACGGCGAGCCTCCCATCACTTACGAAAAGGCCAAATACCACAACATCAGTCTGATAGATGCGACTTGTCCTGTGGTGCTGAACCTTCAGAAGCGCATCAAGAAGGCATACGAAGAGGGTGGACAGATTGTCATCTATGGCAAGAATGGACACGCCGAAGTCGTGGGGTTGGTAGGACAAACCGAAGGAACGGCTATCGTCATAGAGAATCTGGAAGATGCCAAGAAACTGGATTTCAAGCACGATATTCAGCTTTTCTCGCAAACCACGAAATCGCTGGAGGGTTTTCGCGAAATCGTCAGCTACATCGAACAAAACATGCAGGAAGGAGCACGTTTCAGCTACTTCGACACCATCTGCCGCCGTGTGGCCAACCGCATCCCCAACATCAGGAACTTTGCCGTACAACACGACGTGATTCTCTTTGTGTGTGGCAGGAAAAGTTCCAACGGGAAAGTGCTCTACAACGAGTGTCTGTCGATGAATCCGCACACCTACATGATTGACGACCCTTCCGACATCGACTTTACGTGGTTCGACGGCGTGGAAAGTGTAGGCATCTGTGGTGCGACCAGCACTCCCAAATGGCTGATGGAAGACTGTAAAAGGAAGATTGAAAATGAAAAAGCTTGACTACGAGATTGTTGACTTGCCGAAAATCACCGACCCACGGGGCAACTTGACTGTGGCGGAACAGATGAAGAATGTGCCATTCGATATCAAGAGGGTGTACTGGACTTACGATGTGCCTGGAGGGGAAAGCCGAGGTGGACATGCGCACAAGAACCTCTACCAACTGGTCGTGGCTATGAGTGGGAGCTTCACCGTAACGCTGGACAACGGTGAAGAGCGAGAAACGATTCTGCTCAACCACCCTTGGCAAGGACTCCTCATTAAGCCTAACACATGGCGAACGCTGGACGACTTTTCGAGCGGTGCCGTGTGTCTGGTGTTGGCCAGCGAACTATTTGACTTAGAGGATTATATCTACGAATACGAGGATTTCCTTGAATATGTTCGACATCTATAGATATACAGAAGACAAACAGACGGAATGGGATGCGTATGTAGCCCGTAGCAAGAACGGCACCTTCCTGTTTAGAAGAGGATACATGGAGTATCACTCGGACAGGTTCGCGGACTGTTCACTGATGTTTTATCTAAGAGGAAAGCTCTACGCATTGCTACCCGCGAATGTGAAGGGGACGACACTCTTTTCTCACCAAGGTCTGACTTACGGAGGATTGGTGATGAACGAAAAGTGCTGTGCAGCTGAGGTGCTGAAGCTCTTCGAAGAAATGAACGAATGGCTGAAAAACAAGGGCATCAACAAGGTGGTGTATAAGCCTATCCCCTACATCTACAGCACCCAACCAGCGGAAGAAGACCAGTATGCGCTGTTTCGATGCGGTGCCCAAGTGACGGCACGAGGCATTTCGACCTGCATCGACCTTACATCGCCGATAAAATGGAGACAAAACCGGCGAACGGCTCTGAACAAAGCAATGGCAGAACAAGTGGCGGTAAGCATATCGGATGACTTGGAGACTTTCTGGCTGATTCTGGAAGAGAATTTAATGACTGCTCACGGGGTGAAGCCTGTACACTCTGTGGCGGAGATGCGTTTGCTGAAGGAGAGGTTCCCCGACAACATCATTCTTTACACGGCCAAAAACCGACAAGGTAAAGTGATAGCTGGGATATTACTGTATCGGACACCGCAAGTAATACATTCACAATACATTTCGGCGACGGAAGAGGGAAAGGCGACGGGAGCGATTGACGCCATCATGCAGGAAATAGTCGGATTAAACGGGCAGTATTTCGATTTCGGCATCTCCACGGAACAAGACGGTCGCTTCCTCAACGAGAGTCTCATCTTCCAGAAGGAAGGTTTCGGTGGAAGAGGAATCTGTTATGACACGTATGAATATTCCATATCTTGACTTGAAGAAAGTAACGGCACAGCACGGCGAAGAGATTCAAAAGGCGGTGGCAGAGGTGGTAGGTAGCGGATGGTACCTGCAAGGGGAACGTGTGAAAAGGTTTGAAGCGAATTATGCTCGCTACATCGGAACCAAACATTGCATCGGTGTGGCGAACGGGTTGGATGCTCTAATGCTGACGCTCAAGGCTTATAAAGAGTTGGGACGATTGAAGGAGGGGGCAGAAATTCTTGTCCCTGCCAACACATTCATCGCCACGGTGTTGGCCATCACGGAAAACGGAATGAAGCCCGTGTTCATCGACATTGACGAGGAAACGCTGGACATGGATGCCACTTGTTTGGGAAAAGCCATCAATGAACGAACCGGAGCCATGATGTTGGTGCATCTATATGGAAGATGTACTTATCACGAAAGCATCAAGCAGTTCTGCGAGACCAACAACCTGATTCTCATTGAAGACAATGCCCAAGCACACGGTTGTTACTACCAAGAACAACGCACGGGTTCTTTAGGCCATGCAGGTTGCCACAGTTTCTATCCAGGCAAAAATTTAGGCGCCTTGGGGGATGGTGGTGCCGTGACGACCAACGACGACGAACTGGCAGCAACTATCAGAGCCATCGCCAACTATGGGTTCGAAGAAAAATATGTGGCAAGATGGCAAGGGAGGAACAGCCGGCTCGACGAGGTGCAAGCAGCTGTGCTCGACGTAAAGCTAACTTATCTGGATGACGGCAACAGGAGACGACAGGCTCTCGCGCGTACATATTATACTAATATAAATAAGGGAAAGGTGCGGTTGCCCTCGTTCTTGGACGGAGGACAGAACGTTTACCACATTTTCCCCGTGTTCATTGAACGACGCGACGAACTACAGCAGTACCTCAAAGAAAAGGGAATCGGCACACTGATACACTACCCCATCCCGCCCCATCTGCAACAGTGTTACCCTATATGGAACAAGCTGCAACTCCCTGTGACGGAAAGATTGGCACAACAAGAACTAAGCATACCACTCAACCCCACCATGACCGACGAAGAGGCAATTTACGTGGTGGAGGCGCTTAATTCCTTCCAAAAGTTTTGAAGACTCACTAAAATTGTATAATTTTGCAACCGTATAACCGTTAAACCACATAACCGTAAAGAAACGTATAACCGTAAAACCGCATAATTATGGCAGAAATCAAATGTATTGGCATCATCACCTCGGGCAACGATGCGCCTGGCATGAACTGCGCCATCCGTGCCGTCACCCGTTCAGCCATCTACAACGGGCTGAAGGTAAAGGCCATTTATCGTGGCTACAAAGGACTCATCGACGGTGAAATCGTTGAGTTTCAGACACAGAACGTAAGTAACATCCTGCAATACGGAGGCACTATCCTCAAGTCGTCGCCCTCCAAGGACTTCAAGAATGCGGAGGGCAGAAAGAAAGCTTACGAGAATCTTGTGAAGGAGGAAATCGACGCCCTTGTCGTTATCGGCGGCGACGGCAGCATCCAAGGTGCCCGCATCTTCGCCCAAGAGTTCGATTTCCCGTGCATCGCCATCCCTGCCACCATCGACAACAACCTCTGTGGCACAGACACAACTATCGGCTACGACACGGCTCTCAACACCATCAGGCAGACAGTCGATAAAATCCGCGACACAGCCACCAGCCACGAACGCCTCTTCTTCGTCGAGGTAATGGGCGACGGTGCAGGGTTCCTGGCCTTGAACGGCGGCATTGCAGCAGGTGTGGAAGAAGCCATCGTGCCCACCATCGAGGTGGAAGACGAACAGCTCAAGCACTTCATCCAGAAAGGTTTCCGCAAGACCAAAGGCTCCTCCATCGTGTTGGTGGCAGCCAACGAGCAAATAGGTGGTGCGATGCACTATGCCGACCTTGCGAAGAGCCAGTACCCCGACCTTGACGTGCGCATCTCCATCATCGGACACGCTCAACGTGGCGGACACCCCACTGCCCACGACCGCATCATCGCCAGTCGTATGGGAGCCGCCAGCATCCAAGCCCTTCTCAAAGGACTCCGCAACGTCATGGTCGGCATCGACAACGACGAAATCGTTTATGTCCCCTTCTCCCGTGCCATCCGCAACAACCGCGCCATCGACCACAACCTCCTGGACATCCTGCACAACCTGGCTATCTAACAAAACTGCCTCCAAATATTCGACTCTATAAGAGAAACACAGCGTGGGCTTCAGATTGCTCTGAAGCCCACGCTGTGTTGGGATACCCGGGCTCGAACCAGGAATAACAGGACCAGAATCTGTTGTGTTGCCAATTACACCATATCCCAATTTTTGTCTCAGCAAACCCGAAGAGTACCCCTCTTTCGGAATTGCGATGCAAAGGTAGTTCTTTTTCGGCAACTGGCAAAAGGTTTTCGTGTTTTTTTTACGAGAAAGACGATTTTTCCCCTTTTTAGGGAAGAAAGAGCGAGGAAATCCGTACCTTTGCAACTCAAAACAAAGGCGAAAGAATGGATAAACTGATATTTTTAAGCAACGATGACGGCTACTCTGCCGAGGGCATCAACCAGCTGGCAGAGATGGTGAGAGAGTTTGGAGATGTGTTTGTGGTGGCTCCCGACAGCGGACGAAGCGGTTCGGGCATGAGCATCAGCAGTCATACCCCCGTGAGGAACACTTTCGTAAGACATCAAGAAGGAACAGAAACAAGAGGAAACCTGACGATTTGGTCATGCACAGGCACGCCCGACGACTGTGCCAAGATGGCATTCGAAAAGCTACTGCCACGTGTGCCCGACCTTGTGATAGGTGGTATCAATCATGGTGACAACTGCGCCGTGAATGCGCATTATTCAGGTACGATGGCCATTGCGCTGGAAGGTTGCCTCAAGGGAGTGCCTTCCATTGCCTTTTCGAGTGGGAAGATGGAGCAGGATGCCGACTTCAGCTACATGACTGAAATGGTTCAGAAAATCGTGAAGATGGTGTTGGAGAATGGACTTCCAACAGGAGTGTGCCTGAACGTGAACATGCCCAACGTGGAACAGTTTGAAGGCTTGAAAATCTGCAAGATGGGAATGGGCGACTGGCATGAAGAATGGCAGGAAAGAGACCATCCGAGAGGTGGAAAATACTACTGGATAGCAGGTTACTATGCACCGCACGAGGAAGAGAAGGAAAGCGACACTTGGGCTTTCAATCATGGATACGTGGCCGTCACCCCCATCCAACTCGACCTGACGGCCTATTCCTTCATGGAGCAACTCAAGAAACGTTTGGAATGAGATATTATCTGATAGCAGGAGAAGCATCAGGCGACCTTCATGCGTCAAACCTGATGAAAGCGCTGAAGCAGGAAGACCCCCAAGCACAATTCCGATTCTATGGCGGCGACAAGATGGCGGCTGTGGGTGGCACGTTAGTGAAGCATTACCGCGAACTGGCCTACATGGGCTTTGTGCCTGTGCTACTGCATCTGCCCACCATCCTGCGGAACATGAAACAATGCAAGGCCGACATTGCCACATGGAAGCCCGACGTGGTGATACTGATTGATTATCCAGGATTCAATCTCGACATCGCGAAATATGTTCACAGCCACAACATCTGCAAGGTGTTCTACTACATCAGCCCGAAGATTTGGGCATGGAAAGAGTACAGAATCAAGAACATACGTAGAGACGTGGATGCCTTGTTCTCCATTCTGCCTTTTGAGGTGAAGTGGTTCGAGGAAAGGGACTACAAGGTGCATTATGTGGGGAATCCTTGCGTTGATGCTGTGGAGGAATGGCGACAGCACTCCCAACAAGAAGGGATGTCCAAAGGCGAGAAGGGAGGAGAAAGACAAATAGCCATTCTTGCCGGCAGCCGCAAACAAGAAATCAAGGACAATCTGCGCATGATGCTGGAAGCGGCATCCACGTTCAAAGCGTACAAGCTGGTGATAGCCTGTGCCCCCAGCATCGACCCAAGCTACTATCAAAAGTACATACCCACAGGCATCGAAGTGGAGCTGCGATTCGGACAGACCTATCAAGTGCTGAGCGAATCGGTCGCTGCACTCGTCACTTCCGGCACCGCCACGCTGGAAACCGCCATTCTGGAAGTTCCGCAAGTGGTATGCTACTACATCCCCATGGGAAAGTTCATCACTTGGCTTAGGAGCAAGATACTAAAAGTAAAATACATCTCCTTAGTGAACCTGGTGGCAGACAAAGAAATTGTCCAAGAATTAGTGGCAGACAGGATGACCAAAGAAAACATCATCCAATACCTTCGCGACATTCTCCCCGAAGGGAAGGGACGACAACGCATGATGCAGGACTATCAGGAGATGAAACAGCGGCTGGGCGGAAGCGGTGCCAGCAAGAGAGCCGCCCAAGCGATGGTAAAAGCACTGAAAAACAGCTAACACCCCAATCATAAAACAATGGAATACAAGCCTACATACACCAAAGAAGAGATAGAAGCAGTAATCGCATGGTTTCAGACCCACCAATGTGAACAGGACATCGACATGGGTGGAGGAATACACATCAGGGAGTTGAGCAAGACGCTGGAACAACTCTTCCATATTGCACGTACCCAACACGAAAACCGTGTCTTCTCAGGACAAATCTATTTCCTCTTTAGAATTAGAGACGAATTGCTCAAACAAAACAAAGTGATTGGCGAGAAATAGGCACACCGCCACACCTTCCCTTCCTCAAAGCGCAAGCTTCAGTTCTGCCTCCACCCGATTGGTCAAATCCACATATTCCTGCACAGACAGTTGTTCTGGGCGTCGAGTGAACATCGAGTCGGCAAGCAGAGGGGAATCCTTTCCAAGAATTTGTTTCATGCCATTGCGCATCATCTTCCGCCGCATCGTGAAAACGGTCTTGACGATACGACGGAACAACTGTTCATCGCACCCCAACGAAGTCTTCCCGTTACGAGTCATACGAATGACCGCACTTTTCACCTTCGGAGGCGGATTAAAGACATGCTCATCCACCGTGAACAGATACTCCACATCATACCACGCCTGCATCAGCACACTCAGCACTCCATACGTCTTTCCCCCAGGAGCTGCCGCCAGACGCTCTGCCACCTCCTTCTGAATCATGCCCGTACAGCAGGGAATCAAATCGCGGTTCTCCACCATCTTGAAGAAAATCTGGGATGAAATGTTGTATGGATAATTGCCCGTCAAGACAAAAGGATGACCATCGAAAACCTCCTGAAGGTTCATCTTCAGGAAATCACCTTCGATAATATTGTCGCCCAACTCAGGAAAATGCTCATGCAGATAAGGCACCGAGTCGAAGTCAATCTCCACGACTTTGAGCGGACGTTCTTTCCTTAATAAATATTGTGTCAGCACCCCCGTCCCTGGCCCCACCTCCAGCACAGGAATGGTGGGACAGGCATCCACCGTGTCGGCTATACGCGATGCCACGCTAAGGTCAGTAAGAAAATGCTGACCCAGAAATTTCTTTGGTTTTACGCTGTTCACAGTTTTTTTATGGCTTAAGCATGATGAATGATGAATAAATTTTGTATCTTTGCAACAAATTTGTGCAAAGATACGATTTTTTTTGATGAACAACCCTAAAACGCTGAAAAAGGTTCTGAATATTGTGCTTCCATTTGTGCTGGGAGGCGGTATTTTATGGTGGATGTACCGCGACACAGACTTTCGGGCGATGAAGGAGACCGTCTTGCACCAGATGAACTGGGGCTGGATGCTCTTCTCTCTCGTGTTCGGTGTGACCGCACAGATGTTCCGAGGCATCCGATGGAAGCAGACACTCGCTCCGTTGGGGGAACACCCACGTACGATGGACTGCATTCACGCCGTGTTCATCTCCTATGCATCAAGCCTCATCATTCCACGCAGCGGCGAGTTGAGCCGATGTGGTGTGCTGGCAAAATACGACGGCACTTCCTTCCTGAAAGCATTGGGCACCGTCGTGACAGAAAGAGCCATCGACTCGCTGCTCATTCTGGCCATCACCCTGACAGTCATCCTGTCGCAGTTGACCATCTTCAACATCTTTTTCGACCACACAGGGCTGAACCTCTGGGACACGCTGAGAGGCTTCACCACCATGGGCTACATCGTCACCGCCCTCTGTGCCGTCATCACCATCTGCTTCTTCTGGTATGCCATGAAGAGGTTCACCTTCATGACCAAACTGCGAGAAATGATGGACAAGGTGAAAGACGGCGTGTTGTCGCTCCGCAAGGTGGAAAACAAATGGCTCTTTGCCTGCTACACCATCGCCATCTGGCTCAGCTACTT
>JAEEGH010019484.1_pt1 | contig 14221 bp, 14 predicted proteins | sample 9134181 | NCBI WGS metagenome assembly JAEEGH01 (sample SAMN16246544, study PRJNA631951) | gut metagenome | biome: gut microbiome; feature: rumen; material: DP-attached | host: Bos | place: Iran: Karaj | collected 2018-10 | reverse complement strand
ATGAATCCTTCCATGCAACATGCCAATCTGTTTCATTTTCATAGCCTTCTGGCAAGACCGGCTTTTCATCTATATATTTCCAATATTGCTTGTAATGGCCTTTACAAGCTTTCACAGCATTCTTAGAAAACCAGCAATCGCTACCTATTGTTCCCCTTTCAACGTTTTTTATATGTACTTTACAATCATTTACTAATGCGTACTTCATTAATGCTCTCCCCTTTAACTAGCCGATACTTCTTACTTTTGTCTGTTTATTGCATAATAAAAATACCAAAGGATATTTTTATTATGCAATAAACATGCTTACTACTTTTATCGAACTTTCTTATAAAAATCACTTTCATTAAATTTACAGATTCCTTCTGGTCCATACTTTTCAACAATTAATCTAATAACATCTTTTATAGCATCTGACCTCCAAGGAGAAAACGTTATCTCCAACTCACAAATGTTATCAAATGTTATCGGAACTAGTAAATAATTATAATCCGGTATATCCACCCATGTCGATTCATCATTCATTTCACCTTGAGTTGTCCGTAATATAGCAGCAAATCGAGTCTCCTCTTCATAACCCCAAGCCTCATCTTTTACTAGAGCCATATTATTCATATCATATAAATCACCATGTTTAATGAATGATGTATCTTGTGCAACAGAAGCATCGTAACTAATATCCTTCGATGATATAGAAACCTTCCAAACTTTGTCGGTAATAGATTCATTCGTAATGCCAGATGAAAATGACAACGTATAATCAGGGTTACTTGTTCTTACCACTCTAGTCTTATCAAACAATACATCTTCAAAGCTCTCTCCTTTATTAATTTTTAAGCCAATTCTTACACCCTCTCTACGTGATGTATACATGCTCCACATAGGAATCGATTCTTTACCATACGAAAAGCTTGATACGTAAACTAATTTTGCAATTTCCTCATTCATAAAGAATTCGTTTTCTTGAATGTCATTTACTTTATCAATCCTGCTAAACTTCAGACATTTATCCTTAAGTATACAAGTAAGAGCCTCTAAATTAGTATGATGATATATCACATTCCTACTTTTGGCTGCATCCCAGCATTTTTTGGCAGTATCATTTCCAATTGTATATACCAATTGTGTACCAGCAATTCTCATTTATTTTTCTCCTTTTCTATAATAATCATCTGCCGTAAAAACAAAATAAATTAAAATTTATTCGAAGTATCGCATCGCTTTTTCAATAATCAATTAACTACAATACATCCTTTAATCATTCGATTTTAGTCAAGATATTTCAATACTATATTATTTAACAAAAAACTATACTGCTTTTGATAAGCCATTTCTCTTTTTATTACTCTTTTTATTTATCGTAGTACTAAGAATAATTCCAATCACCGCAACTGACATGAAGAATCCTGTTGCTGAAATCATTATTGCAACAATCTGAGCAACTGTTCCTTGAGGTGCAATATCTCCATATCCGACTGATGTATATGAAATAATTACATAATAAATGATATCAAATACCTTGGTGACAGCATTTTTATTACTATCGTATAGTAAATATCCACAGCCCAAATGTATCAATAGATAAATCAGCATTACAAAATTATATATTTGTACAGAAATCAAAAGAGCAACTGCTGCTAATTGGTTAGCCGTGGTTATCTTTCCAAATTCTTTTCTTATATAAGCACCTCTCTTTAAACACAGCATTACCATATATTTAAGAGTAACTGATAAATTGAATAATACAAATAACACCAAAATCAAATAAAGCCATGAACTTTTCAAACTACCAATCCCCACAAGCACCCATGCAGAAGCAAAAATCAAATACATTCCATCACATGCTTTAATAAAAATATCAGATGCCAAAATAATTATTTTTACAATACTAACAATAGCCCATTCACATATTATTGTTATTATTACAAACATGATAAAATCTTCTAATGATTCAATCCGACTTTGAAAAATGAAGCAAGATATAAAAATTAGTATCTTCATTATGATACTGGCTATAATTAGTAATTTAATTGGAAGCAGTTTATTATTTACAGGAAGATCCTTCCTAAGCAATAAAACCGGAAATAAAAATGGAAGAGACTCTTCTCTTATCCACCACAAAAACCAAGCAAAAACAATTGTCAGTAATAGAAAAATAACAAACTTAACAATCATAGCAATACTCATACTAAAACCTTTCTCTAAATTTAATCACATTTCTCTTCATGCGTATTCAATGCCTTTTTGAAGCATTTTTCTGCTGCAACAATGTTACTTTTACTAATATATTTCTCACAGCTATTTTCTTTAATATCATCACGAACATCTATTCCCATAGCAGATTCCATCGCTAATAAAAATTCAATAATTCTATAATAGTAGTTACCTCCTTCCTCATCTTTTATATCTAAAAGGCCATCTATAATATTATTGAAATGACCATACAGATTGCATGCTCTTTCAGCATTAGTCAGCTGATCCTTAACTGTAATAGCATTTCTCCCTTTGAAATTATTATGAATTCTACGTTCTATCTCTTTTTGTTGTTCCCTCTTTTCTTTTAGCAAAGTCAAAGTGCCTTCACCATATAAGGTATCTACGTAAGACATTAATCTTTTTTCTGAGTGGTATCTCTTGATATTCTCAATAATTACTGAGTCAATACACTTTTCAGCCGATGGTGCTGGTGAGTATTCCAGATCAACCGAAAACTCATCAAAATCAGATTCCTTTAATCCGAAAATAGTAGCAAGTGAATTCTTTCTTCTATCTGGGATCTTCCTTGAACCTTTCTCCCATCCGTTTATAGCCTGCTTCGATACACCAAGTATCTTGGCGAGCTCATCTTGCGTCATACCTGCTGATTCCCTGATCTCGTTCAATCTATTCATAAATTCCTCCGTAGACTCTCTTTATCTTTGCTTTACTTTATGAAGTAAAGCTTATATTTGCATTATATGTGCTTTACCTTTCTATGTCAAGCATTTATATACTTATATTTTTATAAGTATATTTTGTCAAAATACTTTTAGCCATTGAAAAACCGCGTTGCCACAATAAGCAACACGGTTAAAGTACTTTCCGTCTTAACTAATAACTTACATCCTTGTTCATCCTCTGTTTAGAGATAAACTTCCTAGAAATCTCTGAATATATGTCTTTTAGAAAAATTACCGGCTTGGGATATGTACGATATTTTTGCAACAATTCCCTTTTCTTTCGTATAAACTTCTTCGAATGTTTTTATATTATTCGTTTATATATATCAACTAATAAACATTTTTGATCCAAACATAGCTTTCAATTAAGCATTATTCAATTCTCGTCCTTCAATATTTTCTTAGCTTCTCTAAGATTAATTCTCGCCTTATGACCATGCTTTTCCATCAGAGCAAGAAGTCCTGCTCCGTCTATAAGCTGTATAGGTTTTCCATAGGCAAACTCATATGCATCATTCCCATAGTAAGATGTGGTAACAAGAATTCCCTTCATGGCTCCCTCATTAAGCAATGTACCATATAGGTCTCGTACTGCAGAAACTCCAACCACATTAGTATAGCGCTTTGCCTGAATGATTATCTTTCCACCACGAATAGGATCAGGATCGAATGCAACAGCATCTACACCACCATCTCGGCTGGCCTGTGTAATCTTAACTTCGCCTCCATAATTACTAAATTCCTGACCAAATACCTCTCTTACTAAATTTTCAAAGTCCTGCCAATCAATTGCTGCCAGATTAACCCCGGAATCCATGCCATCTATAACATCGTATCCATCTACAAATCGCCTGTCTTCTTTACTCATCGTTTGTACTGGCAGAACCGGAGTAACATTTGAAATATTAGCCGCTGCAATTCCTTTTGCACTCCTAAACCACGCTTTAGGATCCAATGTAGCAAGATTCAGCTTTTCAAAATCTTCTCTACTAACCCTAAGCGATAAGATACATGGTGAGATTTCATTACCTGTTGTTTTATCTACGGTATTTACGATTCCATTAAGTACTATAATGTCTATCAGATTTAATTTTTTATTTACAGAGAATATCTTGTTTAAATAAATCAGTACAAGCTTATAAACCGCATCATCATATTTCTTCTTCAACTGTGCTTCAGAAAAATAACTTTCTTTGAAAACCTGTCTGGATTTTACATATGTAACAGCCTTAAGCTTTGGTATATCCTCGACAGTCGGAAACATTATATCCGTAATTACAGTCTTATTTTCTGCAATATATTCCACTTCTGCCGATGAATTAAACTCTATCGGTATATTTACGTTAGTAAGTAATAATTCTATGTACTCTTCTATAGCTTCTTTATCTGCTTTATAGAAAGCATCTCTAAACTTATCAATATTATCATTATGCTCTTTTTGGTCTTTTTCAAATTTGGCCTTATCATTTTTCCAACGCTGAACTTCTGCTTTATAATGACTCATTATTCCAGCGTTCTCATCAATTATTTTCTGAGTATTAGCAGCCCACTCATCATGATCATTCTTGTATATGGCATCATTCTCTGCTATAAATTTACTTTTCTTAAAAACCTTTGTTAAGAATCCAGGCTTCGGATTATAGATATCATCCGTTCTCAAAGGTTCTCGCAACAAACTCTTATATGCTGGTTCCTTCGGTTTGCTCTCATTAAATTCATTATGATTTTTGAGTTGTCCAAAATCGAAGTCCTTTTCTTTAAGGGAGTCAGACAACATATTATCTAAATCCATCTGTAATGCTTCTGCCTCAAAAGTCGCAGCATCTGCATCAACTTCACCCTGTGCATTTGCATCTATCTTACGCTGTCTTTTGGAAATCTTCTCCCATTGTGCATCCCACTGTTGCAATTGTATATTTTGCCTTCTCATAAATTCTTCATATGTAGGTGCAACAATAGTTTTGCTTTTATTAAGTCTATTATCTACTAATACAGTACGAAAGCTGTATGCCATAATTATTCCTCCACAATAGAACTGCTAATATAATCTTTGACGTACACAAAAAGAGGAGCAAAGCTCCCCTTTGAATATAATTATATCACCATTACATCTATTTATGTTCGTTTAGTTGTTTTTGTTACCCCAAGGTCAACTCATAACTGATATATATTTCGCTTCTGGGAAGCATTTCATCATGGTTTTCAGTAATTCTATTACCTTAATCATTTCTGCAATTTCGAGCTTTCCAGCTTCATTTGATGATGCTATGTCTTCAAAATACTTTATTATCTCTTTGATACTTTCGTAAGTAAAAAAGTTTTGTTCCAAAATCTCACGCTCAAAGCCCGTTAGAAACCTTCCTCCATCGGAAAAAGCTCTGGTAAATCTCTTTTTATTCACATCAAGCTCTGGATCAAAAAACTTCATGAAGCCATCCAAAAGAACATCATTGAAAAAGCTACTATCCACAGATATCTCCATACCTACCTCATGAACATTTGAGGACATAATCTTTTCTCCATCCTCAATTATCACTGGTCGCATCCACACAGCAGCTCCGTAGTCATGTCCCACAATAGCCCTGCAATTATCTGAGAAGCTATTGCATCGTTCAGACGAAATTTTTTCTATTTTTTCTAAATCTTCTTCAGCATTCCATATCGATCCACCTTCCGGAAGCTTTTCCAAAATGCTGTCAGGCTCTATACTGCATCTGTTAATATCAAAATCTTTATAGCATTCTTCAGAGCTAAGAGGTTCAAGATTATCCTTGCAAACATGGTAATATAACTTCCTCGTAAATGGGTTAATGGACACTTCAATCACTCTATTAACACTATCAGCTTCCGCCCTATAGATTATTGTCGGATGGCACAAAAGACTCCTCTTTCCTTCCGGATATTTTACATAATAGACTTCCAAAATCATCCACGCTGTCCTAAGTACTTTTAATATATCTCCTACTTTTAACGCAATAAGCTCATCATGCATGCCCTCCGCTTCCTCTAATCCAAGCTTCTCCTCACACATTTTGTCGTACTCAATTCTACGTTGTAAGCCGTTTTCTATATTCTCAAGCTCTTTTGGATCCATATTTCTGGCATTCTCAGCCAAAAATACTCCCACATACTGACCATTTCTTATTCCAATACTAAGCTCTGTTACAGCATGGCATTCAGGACACTCGTAAGTAAAATTATAAAAATAGTTTTTGTCTCCGAGATCGACGTAGTCACCCAATTTAAAATCCAAAAGACAATTTTTAAAATCCTTGGTCTGCTCTTCGAACTCAACTGTCTTGCCACAGTGCTCGCAAGTATATTTACCATAAAAAGTATCAAACATTCCCATATCTACAATTCCTCTTTCCGCCTCATGCAATTAATAGATTTCATGTTTCTAACCGTCAGTCATAGTCAATCCCACAAATTCCAAAACCACTCCCTAAACATCTCCAATGCCTTATCCTTACACTCATCCCTGTATTCCATAATAGCCATGCTTTCTTTGAGATGCAAATTCGATATTTCCTTATACTCAGGAACATCGCCCAGCATATACACTCTGTAGCTACCCTGTTTCTTCTCAGCGGCTTTTTCTTCAGGGGTTTTGAGCTTTTCTCCAAAGAGTCCGTACTTCTTATCAAATTCTTTGGAAGCCTTTCTATGATCTGCTTCATACTTGTTCTTACGAGTGCATGTGTCTTCGTTGGCTTCGCCAAGCAGGAATATCATCTCAGAAAGGACCTCGTTCCATTTCTTCACAGCAGCATCTTCGCTTTCCTGCGAAATATCATAAACTTCTGATTCGGGGAGAAAGCAGCTCGGATAGCCATGTTTCGTCTCCTTTAATTGCTGCAGCATCCCCGGCATGACCTCGAGGAACCAATAATCAATTGACCATACATCAGAATCGCAATATCCATACTTTATACGCTGATAGGCATATTTCACGTTCCTCTTCCACCTCTTAACCTTGTCTATAGGATTTTCAAATCCACGGCACTTCTTGACGTAGCAAGAGTATCCGGTCTTCTTAAGCTTCTTTTTCTTCTCTTTGTCATAACTCATATCAATGCCCTGCCTTTTTCTCTGGAAATTTGCTCCCAGGTACATATCAATTTGGCCTTCCGATCCTCTGCACTAAAAAAGGGACATGTGAAACCGAACTTCCATGTCCCAAGTACCATAGGTACAAGTTTTCTACATACAGGCGCTGAAGTTTATACTGTTTGCTCAGTGTATCCGAAACCATAAACCTTTAATCAATAATAAATAACAGGATAACCGGGAACTAAAAACATTAAACCTGCGTTGTGCGTAACATGCATTCTGTAAGTTGTTTAGAACCTGCAGCACGGAAAAACTCTCTTAGATTTCTACCTCAAATTCAAAGGTCTGATTGAACTTATCAAGAGCAATCTGCATTTCTGCGATCTCGCTGTCAATGCGGTCATATTCTTTATTTACAGTCTCAAGATCATAGTTGATGTACTGATATTCAGTAATATCCTTCCTTGAGGCAAATAAACCTTCTCTAACTCTGGATTTTTCCTGACGCTTACGCATAGTGTCAAGAATGCTCTTCCTCTTATTAAGCTGCGCCATTCTGACAAGAACAGAATCAATAGTCATATTGACACCACCGGCATTGATAGTGCTGTTAACATTAACAACATTGATCGCATGCTTGATCTTCATGATCTTTGCATCTATCTCTGCAATCTTTTCTGACACATCCGCGTAGTCATAGTCCGGAATGACAGGCTCCTCACCGATAGCTGCCACATACACCTGGCCCTCTTTCTCCTTGTTAAGATAAAATTCCTTATCGTCATTAAGTCTTCTTAATACTTTATTTGCATATGCTGATGTCATATTCGCCATAATAATAGCCCTCCATAATACCTGTGTTCTCAACCGATAATAAGTATTCTAGCCTGTACAATACTGCTTGTCGCTAAACCTGTGGTTTAGGAACTGCATCCTATTAGTACGAGCCATACATACAAGTTAAATAAAGAACTTGCACCAAACGTTCCAGATGCAAATATTGTACACATGAAAATCAGATTTGTCTGACAACTATTAGTTGCCGCCTCTTTGGTAAAATTCATCAATTGAGTAGGAGGCGGTCAATGACCGCCGACCTCTCACACCACCGTGCGTACCGTTCGGTACACGGCGGTTCAATCAACTTAACAAGTGACACATCTTTTGGTGTAGTAATCTAACATCGAGACTAGTCCATATGCGGCTAGTCTTTTATTGCTTATTGCTTGGTTTACATCTGGTGTTCGGCAAACCCTCGCATACCCTTTTGCATAAGCTGTGCGCCATGCTGCCCTTTTGGGTATTCCAAGTTTTATAAGGTTCTTTGCCTTATTATGTGGAGTTTTCCAATGTTTCCAAATGCACATACGAAGTCTGTATCTGATAGCGCCATCGAGGTTATAGCAAATGCTTCTCATGGTTCCTATTCTGAAGTAGTTTATCCATCCTCTGATTAGTTGATTGAGCTTTTCAACCTTGTAGCTGTTACTAGCTCCCCAACTGCGACAGGTCAGTGCTTTCATTTTCTTCTTGAACTTCGCAATAGAGTTTGCATGTGGTTTTGCCTTGTATTGGTGTGCCTTATTGTCAAAGAAGAATCCAAAGCCAAGGTATTTAAGCCCTTGTGGTTTATCTACTTTGCTCTTGGTAATGTTGACCTTTAGTCCTAGTTTCTCCTCAATGAATCGTGAAATATTTCTCATAACTCTATTGGCAGACATTTCGCTACTGACCATAATGATACAGTCATCTGCGTATCGTACAAAGTTAAGCCCTCGCTTTTCCATTTCCTTATCAAGTTCATTTAACATGATATTCGCCAACAGTGGCGAGAGGTTTCCTCCTTGTGGCGTTCCCACTATGGAGTCCTCGTATTCATCATCAATCATTATTCCGCTGACAAGGTATTTTCTGACAATAGAGATAACATCTCCATCTTTGATAGTTCTACCAATGATAGTCATGAGCTTGTCGTGATTGACTGTGTCAAAGAACTTTTCCAAGTCAATGTCAACAATCCAATCATCGCCATCATTCATCATATCTAGCGCTGTAAGGATTGCCTGCTGTGCACACCTGTTGGGTCGGAATCCATAACTATGGTCATGGAATTGCTCCTCATAGATTGGTGTGAGCACCTGTGCTATGGCTTGTTGTATGAATCTGTCTGTTACCGTTGGTACTCCTAGGTTTCTGACACCACCGTCTGGCTTTGGTATCTCCACTCTTCGTACTGGCTGAGGTTTGTATTTCCTTGTTCTCAGCTGTTCCTTGATGCTTTCGCCGTTCTTTTCAAGGTGTTCTTTGAGTTCCGTGTACTTCATTCTGTCCACACCCTCTGCACCTTTGTTTCGTACGACTTGCAGATATGCTCTGTTGAGGTTATCGCTAGATAATATCTGCTCCATTAGACTACTTGTGTCCATGCGTTCTTTCCTTTCCGCCTCGCTTGATTTGACCACCTTTGTCCCGATTGGTTACGGCAGATGTTGTCTCCTCTGCAACACGAGACATACTTGAACTTATTGATTGTTTGCCCCTTTGCTCCATCCGCTTTCGAAGACTTCTTAGCTACTATGGGCTCTGCTGACTTCTCACAGTTCGTTGTTACTGGGCTAATGAAACCCCTGTGAGATCTCCACGCTTAAGGTGCGCGCTCTTTCCCTCCATGTCCCCGCCACATTTACTCTGCCACTACAAAAGTGATAGTTATTAGACTTCGTTGCTTTTAGCCAACTTATCTCTCGCAGCCTAGCCTTATATGTGGTTTCTGTCCGTCGGTTCAGAGGTTTGCCTACAGCTTCCTTCAGATTCCACCTCACGATGGACACCCTTGCTGTTCAGCTATACACTTCCCACTATCTGGGCGTGTTCGGGACTTTCACCCGTTAGAGCGCGCCCATGGCGCGCAAACTAAAAAAGCAGCCACCATCAGAGATGGTGGCTGCCTCGATAGTTTATTAAGTTACCGACCGTTAATTAATAACGGTTAGCTACGATCTTAACGCCAGGTCCCATTGTTGTTGCAAGGGAGATAGACTTAAGATACTGACCCTTAACTGAGCTTGGCTTAGCCTTGGAAATAGCTTCCATAATAGCATTGTAGTTCTCTGTGAGCTGCTGCTCTGTGAAAGATGCCTTTCCGATCGGAACGTGTACAATGTTAGCCTTGTCAAGACGGTACTCAATCTTACCAGCCTTGATATCAGCGATAGCCTTAGCAACATCCATAGTAACTGTGCCAGCCTTAGGGTTAGGCATAAGTCCCTTAGGACCAAGAACCTTACCAAGACGACCAACAACACCCATCATATCAGGTGTAGCTACTACTACGTCGAAATCAAGCCATCCCTCGTTCTGGATCTTAGGGATAAGCTCATCTCCACCTACATAATCAGCGCCAGCTGCCTGAGCCTCGTCAAGCTTTGTACCCTTAGCGAATACAAGAACTTTAACTGTCTTACCAGTTCCGTTAGGGAGTACTACTGCTCCACGGATCTGCTGATCAGCGTGACGTGAATCACAACCAGTTCTGATGTGCAGTTCTACAGTTTCATCAAATTTTGCAGAAGCAGACTTCTTGACAAGAGCAATTGCTTCGTCAGCTTCATACAGCTTTGCTTTTTCGATCAGCTTTGCAGCTTCAACATATTTCTTTCCGTGCTTCATGATCTGCTCTCCTCCTTAGTCTACTACTTCTATACCCATACTGCGTGCTGTACCAGCAACCATGCTCATAGCTGCTTCAATAGTATTAGCATTCAGATCAGGCATCTTCATTTCAGCGATCTCGCGGATCTTGTCCTTAGAAACCTTAGCAACCTTGTTCTTGTTCGGAACACCGGATGCCTTCTGCAGGTTACAAGCCTTCTTGAGAAGAACTGCTGCAGGGGGAGTCTTTGTGATGAATGTGAAGCTTCTGTCTGTGTAAACAGTGATAACAACAGGGATGATAAGGTCACCCTTATCTGCTGTCTTAGCGTTGAACTGCTTTGTGAATTCAACGATGTTAACGCCGTGCTGACCAAGAGCTGGTCCAACTGGCGGTGCCGGTGTTGCTTTGCCGGCCTGGATCTGTAACTTAATGTATCCTTCGACTTTCTTTGCCATTTTGGCTTCCTCCTAAGAAAATATGTGGTTGAGCGCAAAAGAATCAACCGTTCCGAAAACTCAGAACAGCTACCTAGGGGCTATAGACCTTCTGCTCCCACTCCATAGGTGAATATATCTATATAAAGCATTACTGCTCTATATCAAAACAAAACGTTTATACCGAACCGGTATAAATCCAGCTAATATATACTATTAGCTGTCAATTCTACGCACTTCTGCGAAACTGATCTCAACAGGAGTCTCACGACCAAACAGTTCTACATTGATAGTAGCTGTCTGCTTGCTATAATCCATACGCTGAACGATACCTGCTGTATCCTTCCAAACGCCTGCAACAACAGCAATCTCGTCTCCAACTTCGAAATCAACTGTCACGTTCTGAGTCTTAATACCAAGAGGCTTAATCTCAGCATCTGACAACGGTACAGGCTTAGATCCCGGACCTACGAAACCTGTTACACCCCTGGTATTACGTACTACATACCATGTGTCATCATTCATGATCATATGAACAAGGACATAACCGGGGAACATCTTACGTTGAACAGTCTTCTTGGCACCATTCTTAACTTCAACTACGTCCTGAAGCGGAACACGTACCTCAAGAATCTGATCTTCCAGATGACGATTTTCAATTGTCTTATCAAGATTGGCTTTTACCTTATTCTCATATCCTGAATAAGTATGAGCAACATACCATTTTGCTTCAGAAGTCTTATCTTCCGGAGCGAGGGCATCCTGACTTTCAGCTACGTTCTCAGCTTCAACTGATTCTGCAGCTTCGCTCATGTTGTTCTTTTCTTCTTCTGCCATTTGCATCTCCTCATCAAATTCCTGCACACTGCGAAAACTATCAAACATCTCAGATTACAGGCTCTGAATGAAATTTAAGCCAAGTCCGAAAACATAATCAAGAACAGCAATAAGAGCAGCCATAACCGCGCAGATAATAGTTACTGCTACTGTCTGCTTACCAACTGTCTCTCTAGAAGGCCAAGTAATCTTAGCAAACTCAGATTTAAGTCCTTCCCAGAAAGAACTGATTGTGTTCTTTTTAGGCTCTTTCTTTTCAGAAGCTTTAACTTCTGTCTTATCTGATTCTCCCATTGTATCGGTCTCCCTTCTGTCGCAGGATTACTTTGTCTCCTTGTGCATTGTGTGCTTTCTGCAGAAAGGACAGTACTTCTTGATCTCCATACGATCTGGGTGAGTCTTCTTATCCTTTGTAGTATCATAGTTACGGTTCTTGCATTCTGTGCAAGCAAGTGTAATTCTTGTACGCATCTCTCTACCTCCGCGCGCTTTCTATCTTTTTTCTTAAAGGTCAAATTTTATGCATAAAAAAAAGACCTAAAATTTCATGTCGCTGTACTAGAATATCATAGAGCCGAGAATTCGTCAATATTTTTTTGTAATAATTCTACATAACGTTATATAAATTTTCCTTGATATCAAGCGCTTATCCTTACTTTGTGCGTGCTAAGCAGATTATTACTCGCACGGCTGCCCTCTGTCATAAATACGTTTATTTGTTCATAATAGCAAAAATCAAAGAGCTCAGAACTATTTCTAAACTCATCGCTATAGGACGTACTATTTTTTATTAATCGTCATCTTTTTCAAGCTTCAGGAATACTTCGTTCCAGTTTATTATATGTCGAATATACGGATCTGCGCCGTATACGCCTTCAAGATATCTTTTTGCATATTTTTTGTCATTGATCCTATCTTCCTCGACTACAAAATCCGCAAGGCTGTAAAGCACAGTCCTTTGATGCTCGCTTCTTGCCGCAAACCATATCTCATCACGGCGGAGGAAGTCTTTGTCCAAAGTGATCATATCATAGGACGTTAGTATAAGCTGAGCATTCCTCCTGTTGCTGTTCCTGTCAAGATAATAACCCAGGATATGTTTCAGAATAGAGGGATGTAGTTCTAACATACCGGAATCAAGCATCACAGTCTGGCCCTTAAGAAGGCTGTTGGCTATTACAGGAAGAAGGTATATGGTTTTTCTGATTCCGGAAGATTCAGCTTCAAGCGGTATCTCATATTCATCATCGCCTATCCTATGTGTAACACTTATCTTACTTCCTACTACCTTGAGATCAACAATATCAAGATCAAGTTCCGCTATCATATTCCTGAACAGATCCCAAACATCCTCCTGAGATAATGCATCCGTAAGTAGAACTTCTGCATTTTGCTCATCCTGCATAAAATCAAGCCCGCTCACAAAAAAGTTCATTACATCACTTATTATTTTATTCTCCGGAAAAAGACGTATAAGCCTTCCAAGAAATGTTTCGCTTGAACGAACCTTTGTTACTTCAGCAAATTTCTTATCCTCGATTTTAAGAATCTTTCGAAGATTGACCTCCTCATCTTTTCTTTCAAAAATACAAGTTCTGCGCCAATTATCAGTTGGTATCCTGTCAAGGCACTCATATGTTATCTGTGCCTGCTTAATATGCAGGCGATATCTATACTCTGCGTTGTCTGAAGCGAAGATGATCTCAAATTTGGTAGGATCGTTTCTGCTTTCTTTAGAAAAATAGAAAGGGATTGCTTCTCCGCCGCCAATCTGCTCCAGAACCATGCCTTTCACAATTTCCATCGCCTTAAGAAGATTGGACTTGCCGCTTCCGTTTGGGCCATAGATGATAGCTATAGGCAGGAATTCATCATCAAGTGCTTCTATGATATGACCGCTGTGTTCCTTGACTGTTGATACTGCCTGAAGATCAAGAGTCACAGTATCCTTTATGCTCTTATAATTATTAACCGTAAACTGTATTAGCATACGACTCCCTTCGTTTATGTAGATGTCACTTATCTATAATCAGACCACTTATAACATGATCTTATGACGAATAAGTCAAAAGTCATTATAAATAAAAAACTTTCGTCAAATAAGCAAACAACTTAAAAATGCATTTTATCAGCCTTTAAATGCCTTATATGCTGTTTTCTTATGCTGCTGTCACATCATAAAAATCGTTTTCTCATTAATGTCCATCACAAAAATTCGTTTTCTCATTAATACCTATCGGCATGGCTACAATTTTCTTTATGAAAAGCCTGTATCTGCCACATTCAAAAAATACTGGCAAAAA
>JAEEGH010019483.1_pt1 | contig 14221 bp, 4 predicted proteins | sample 9134181 | NCBI WGS metagenome assembly JAEEGH01 (sample SAMN16246544, study PRJNA631951) | gut metagenome | biome: gut microbiome; feature: rumen; material: DP-attached | host: Bos | place: Iran: Karaj | collected 2018-10 | reverse complement strand
CCTTGTGCCACCTGGCGTGGATGTGTCTCAAAGGTGATTGCCATAGACTGCATGCCACGTCCTGCGGCTTCTTTTCTTAACTGTGCCATCAGGAACTGGTGCCCTTGGTGTACGCCATCAAAGAAGCCGATGGTAGCAGCATACGTGCCATCATTGAGTGTCTGGTCAGGGAAAAATATTGTTTTCATGTGAGTGCAAAGGTAGTGCAAACTGAGCGAAAAACCAAATTTTTATTTGAGATTTGAGGTTTGAGGTTTGAGATTTAAGACAGATAATTGATAATTGATGTTAAATTATGGGCAATTTCTCATTTCTCATTTCTCATTTCTCATTTAATTATTGTACCTTTGCATTCGCTTTTATGCAAAGCACCGGACTTGTAGCTCAGTTGGTTAGAGCAACAGACTCATAATCTGGAGGTCCCAGGTTCAAGCCCTGGCTGGTCCACACTAAAAATCAAGCACTTACGAGTTTCTCGCAAGTGCTTTTTTCATGTTTGCGTAAACAATGCGTAAACATTTTGTTTCAGTCTCCTCTTTTTGTCACGTAGTATCATAGAATTTCTATAATACATTATTATAATGGAGTAAAAGCGAATGAAAATTGTGAAAAAGAAATGCAAAGATGGCGTTTTGAGGCAAAAAAATGAGGTGAAAAGGGGTTGCATTCGTATTTTTAACATGGCTAATATAGGGAGTTTCCCGATTTTTTCGTAACTTTGCATCGCAAAGTTTTTCTAATCGAAAGAACATGGCAACGTGAAGAAAGAAATAATAATGAATATGACTGAGCACTTTTTCCATATAGACGCACTCAATGCAATGGCTCCACTCATGAGGCTATGGCGGATGAGTAATACTCTCAACCCGAATGGGTTGCAGGGCTATCTGCCCCCCCTAAATTGTTTATACTCAGTGTGTTCCGAATATGCCAAGAGGCGCATCAAAATTCTAACTCAGGGTTTTGGTACGCCTCTTAGCGTTTTACAGTGCTCCTTTAATCCTTGTAGCAAGGAAGAAGGAAGGGCGTAGAGATAGCATTCGGATAGGGTGCGGATAGCGTAGCGATACTGTAAGATAAAATAGAAATAAAAATCAAAGTAGAATGATAAAGATGAATAAAAGACAGTACGATAAACCGACGATGAGGGTAGTTACCCTTCAGCAGCGGCATCATCTGCTCACGGTGAGCGGAGAGATTCCCGGCTACAGTAAGTCAGGAAGCGGCTTTGAACAGGAAGAATAACGAAAAAGAATAAGGAGAGATGAATAGTAAAAAGACGATATTGATGCTTTGGATGCTCGGCGGCATGATGCTTAGCGGGTTGACAGCCTGTTCGGACAATGACGACGAGGTAACGGTCAAGCCCGAAAATGAGGTGACGACAACGCCTGACGACGGCGTGAAGGTGCGCCGCATTACTATTACGGAGACAGAAGATGCTCCGGCACGTCAGATGCTGACACGTGCCTCGCTTGCTGAGGGTGACGGCATCCTCACCGCCTCGTGGACGGCGGGCGACGGGCTGACGTACTGCAATTTGAGCAGAGTGGATCGTGGTAATAGCGATGCGCCCTACAGCGGCCTGCTGATAGCCAACTCCACTGCTGCCACCTCGCAGTTTACAGGCGACGTGTATTGCCTTGCTGGTGACTACCTGGCGGTGGTCTATCCAGCCACGACTTTCGAGACGAACGATAGCTATACCATCTCGCTCACGGGACAGAACGGCACGCTCAGCAAGCTCGCCACCAACTACCACTACGTCTTTGGCAAGGCAACCGTGACAGAGGTGACCGAAACGACGGCCAACGCCACGATAGGGAAGATGAAGAGCCTGCTGACGGTGTGCAAGTTCTCGTTTAAGGATAAGAATACGGGCGATGCCATCCCCATCAAGTCACTCAGCATTAGTTATAGCACTGGTGACTCAAACAACGGAAAATATCCGCAGTCGGCTACGGTGGCCATCGGTGTCAATACGGCGCAGAATGATGTCCATGCAACGGGTGCAGATATCACAGCGCCCCTCACGATTACTGCCTCTGGTCAGACGGAGGTCTATGTCGCCCTGCTGCCCACCGCCGCGCAGAGCACCTTCAACTTCACCGTCAGTGATGGCAACGGCAATACCTATAGCGGCACGGCCAATGCCACGCTCGTTGAAGGAGAATACGTGGATGCCACGGGGCTGAAACTTACAAAACAATAACAGGAAAAAGATAAAGACTATGAATAAGAATAGACTTTGGCTGATGGCCACCATCCTCGTCTGTGGCTTGGGACTATTCACCTCATGCTCGTCGGAAGACGATCCTCTGGTGATACCCGAACAGGGGAAGGCGTTTCGCGCTATGCTGAAAACGCTCGACTGGGGAGCAGACACGACATTCGTGTATGGTCACAAAACGCCTGACGTGGATGCCGTCTGTTCGTCGTTGGGTTATGCCAAGCTGATGAATGCGCTGGGCTACAACTGCAAGGCAAAGGTGTCGAGTGCGACCAACCGCGAGACAGCCTATATCTCTGGCGTGTTCGGCTTTGAACTGCCCGAATTGAAGAGCAGTGTGGTGCCGCAGACACGGCTCATACTGACCGACCACACCGACTATGCCCAGTGTGTGGACGGTGCCAGGGAGGCTATCATCCTACAGAAGATAGACCACCACGTAGAGGGCGACATTCAGGACAGCGGCATTCCCTACGTTCGCAGGGAGATGATTGGCTCCACCTGCACCATCATCTACGAGATGTACAGGGAGACAGGTGTCGACATCGACGATGAGACTGCCCGCATTCTGCTTGCCGGATTGCTGTCGGACACACGTAATCTCACCAAGACTACCACTCAGCATGAGGACTCCGTGGCATGGACGGCGCTGGTCGCCCAGTTGCAGTTGGAGGACAAAGTGGCAGAGATTAACCGCCAGATGGCCGATGCCGCCAATAATTACGATGGCATGAGCGATGGCGAGATCTTTCTCTCGGACTATAAGGAGTATGAGATAGGTGGCAAGGCTATCGGTTTCGGTTCGCTTAATTGCAAGGCAAGCGAGATGGATGACTTTATCAGCCGTATGTTGGGCGTGATGCCCCAGGTGATGTGCGACAACAGGCGCGACATGCTGTTTGCCAAGATCGATAATCTTGTACCCAATCCCGACGAGAGCGATCCTGACACGCCTTTCGTGGAAGACGGCACCTATTTCATCTATTACGGTGAAGGGACTCAGGCTGTGGCCGAGGCCATCTTCGGACCGTCGCTCCGTGAAGGTGTAACCTACTCCAAGGAAGAACTATCACGTAAACAGATTGTGCCGAGAATAACAGAAATACTGCAATGAAATAAACCAAAAAGATAAAGACTATGAAGACAAAAGAACAACAAGGATTCAGGCGGCTGGGACGCAGGACGTTCGGGCTGCAAGTGATGCTCACAGTGCTCATGCTGCTTACAGGCGGAACCTCACCGATGTGGGCTGACAATGACCCGGGTGGCGGAACATACACCTTCCGCACCGAGTTAGAGGATTATGACGTTGCTGGAACCAATTATTTCAAGACCAAGAAGAACTACAACTATTCCAATGGAACATTTTACTGGGAATGGGAGTTCCGATCTTGTAACCCTTATAATCCCTATTCGGATATTGAAACGGACAGAGGCGAATTTCGTGTCCTCACAAAAGACAACAAGTGGCACACCGTGGCCACATGGGATGATAATGGCGGTCCAAAATTCTTTAAAGTCACGGACTATACTTGGGGAACACTCAAGTATCTTGGTGCTACTGAAAACACCAATCATTCCTATGACGCAACTATGCAATTTGTGCCTTCCGACAGATTCTTTACCGATGGAGTAAAACGCATCCAAATGAGAATGAGCCTTGTGGTATATGTCGTGTATGATAAATCTGATGAAGGCAGTTATTGGTTTGAGAAGGACATCGACGCTTCCATCTGTAACGAGAACAATCCTCTTCCCAAACTGTCTATGGACTGGAACAATAAGGGACAGATAGAATTCAAGGCCAGCAACTATGAAGATAAATGTGATGCTGTGTATACCGATAACACGAACGAGGTTAAAGCTAGGGTCTATAAACAGTCTTACCTTATTCAGAGGATATACACGAATTTAGACGCTAATTCTTATACTTCCACGAAAAATGACTATCCTACAGATGAAGGAACTAAGAGGTCAGATGGCAATATGGATTTGACCGACGGATTTTGGGATGCGGATTATGGCACATATACCTTGCCTGTGGTGGTAAGTTACAATGCAAATACGGCTATCCAGCTTAACATCAAGGGTAAGGAGTATACTTATATTATCAAACAGCCCACGATTCGTGAGTTGATCAAGCCGTTCACCTCTCCGGTGAGCGTGAACGTGGAGTTCAACAAGTGGAAGAAGAAGAACACAATCAGATGGACGGCCCGCCAGAAAGCCGAATACTATGATGAAAATGAGAAGAAAGAGACGGATTGCCGCACCGACGGCAAGTGGTATCTCATCCGCTACGAGAAGGACAAGGCGGCCACGGACTACAAGCTGCTGGGTTCCTTAGACGGCAATGCCTCGAAGTTGGAGCTGACGGACAGTGACTTGGAATTCGACAAGGAGTATTACTACCGCGTGGTGTTCCTGCCCAATGTGTTGGAGAGCGACTACAGCAGCAAGCTGGCCTCGCTGCCCGGCCACAGTAAGGATGCTGACTACTATCCCCTCTACAAGGAGAAGTTAGTGAGCACCAAATTAGAGATGCCCATCGAGCTGAAGCAGGACAGGACCTACGACCAGGCCGTGCGATTAGTGTGGGACTACTGCGTAGAGCCTTCGGGCCAGAACTGGACCATCGAGTATAATTCTGGCAACGGTTGGTTTGTCTTAGACGACAAAATGCAGGTTGACCCGGGACGGTCGCGCGCCAGCTTCGATGCCGACGGCACGGTGTGCGACAAGATACAATACCGCGTAAAGACCAAATGGATGGATCGCGACTTCTACAGCAACGTCATCGAGGGCACCCTGCCCGCCGGCAGCTACATCAGCGACGTGACGGCCACGACCGGCACCGAGGAGAGCAGCGTCAAGATCAAGTGGGAAGTGGCCCGCCCGGACAAGAACAACGGCCTCACCTTTAAAGTGAAGCGCCGTCCCATTGGTACTGATGAATGGACACCCCTTGATGACAATATCAGCGGCGAAAAGCGGGAATTCGTCGACCAGCGCCCGCTGGCCGGCACCTACTACGAATACACCGTCGAAGCCTACGGCAACAACTGCCCCGGCCAGGTCACCCTGACCGATGCCGTCATCACCCCCGGCTTCTCGCAGGCACGCGGCACCATCACGGGTCACGTCGCCTTCGGTTCGGGAACAGCCGTGGAGGGTGTGCGTGTGAACTTAGTGAAGGCATCAGCCGATGAAGGCAACGACCAGGCACAGTACCTCTCGCGCGAAATCTCCGGCGAGGGCAAGGGACTACAGTGGCAGTCCGGACGGGAGAAGTATGAAAAGCTGTTCAGCGGCACTCAGGCTTTCACCACCCAGCTGTGGGCCAAGCCCGCCTCGGAGGGTGGCGCGAAGATGGGGCTGCTGACCCTGCCCGGAGTCATCGAGCTGGGCATGAAGCGCATCGACGACACGTCGGGCTACACGCTCCAGCTGCCCGATGACGACTATATGCTCATCGACAACGCTGCCGACTGGGAGACATTTGTCAAGGCCGTGAACGGCGGGCACACCAACCTCAACGCCATCATGACCACCGACGTGGATGCCAGCGCAGTCAAGGAGATGGCAGGCAACAGTTCGGCGAAGGCCTACAAAGGCACCTTCGACGGCAATGGCCACATTCTCACCGTAAACTACAACACCACCGAGCAAGTCACCGCCCCCTTCCGCTATGCGGCGGGAGCCACCATCAAAAACCTGCGCGTGGAGGGCACGCTGGCTTCATCGGCCAAGAACGTAGCCGGCCTCGTGGGCTTCTGTCTGTCGGGCACCAATAGAATCGACAGTTGCCGTGTGTCGGCCACCATCGACAGCTCCATCGACGGCGATGCCACCAACGGCGGTTTTGTGGCCTACGTTGCTGGCAGCACTACTCTGAACATCAGCGACTGCCTGTTCGACGGCAAGTTCACCGGCGATAAGTGTTATGCCAACGGTGGCTTCGTCGGTTTCAACGACGGTAACACCACCATCAAGAACTGCCTGTATAATGGCAGCTATTCGACCCAAGAGTTAGGCGACAGAACCTTCTCCCGCACTCGCTATGCCGACAAAATCACGCTGGCCGATTGCTACTACACCAAGGCGATGGACGATGGCGACCCCAAGCAAGGCACCAGCGCAGAAGGTATGGAAAGTAGTGCCCTGCTCACCGCGCTTGGCTCAAGTTGGAAGGTGTTCAGCGAGACGTTGCTGCCCGTGATGAAGACCGATGTCTCGCCTACCATTCCGCGCAAGGACTACACGTTGACCACCGTAGACAAGCGCCCTGGAACAAGCAATGATACGACCGCCGTCTATCAGCTCTATGCCGTCGATCTCAGCACCGCGACGCCGAAAGTGACGGAGTTCCCCGGCCTGACCTTCAGCGGCCAGGACTTCACCCACGTGGCCGCCGTGTATGACGGAAAGTCAAAGTGGAAGTTCTACGTGGGCAGCGACACGCTGCTCGTGGACTCCATCAACGCCAGCGGCACCGGATGGAAGACCTACGTGCGCACGATGAGCATCGGCGGCGACGGCCGCGAGTCCGGCTCCGCCTACACGGGCCATGTCGATGACGTGCGCCTGTGGAACCGTGCCCTTACGCGCAAGGAGCTGGACGGCAACTACACCCGCATCTTAGGCGGCACGGAGAACGGCCTCATCCTCTACTGGCCGCTCGACGAGGGCGAGAACGTGAAGAGCTACGCCTTCGACATCGCCCGCCAGGACAACATCTACCAGCTGAACCACCCGGAGGTGGGCGTCAACGCCCTGCCGTCGAAGAGTGTGCCGCAGCACCTGAAACTCTACGGCCTGACCGACGACAAGGGTAACTATATTATAAAAGGTATCCCCTTCCAGCAGGGCGGCACCAACTACGAGCTGACCCCGGAAAAGGGCATCCACAGCTTCTCGCCCGAAACGCGCACGATGTTCGTCAGCCCCACGAGCCTGACGGCCAACAACATCGACTTCGAGGACGTATCGTCGTTCCTCATGACGGGTAAGGTCTATTATGCCGGCACCAACATTCCCGTGGAGGGCATCAGGTTATACGTGGATGGAAACCTACAGTCGGAGAACGGTAAGTTTGTGGAGACCAATGCCGAGGGGCGCTATAGTGTGAGCGTGCCCATCGGTAATCACTATGTGGAGGCAAAACTCGACGGCCACACGATGGTCGCAGGAGGCCGCTTCCCCTTAAAGAAGACATGGAACTTCAACGATGCCGTCCAGTACGACTTCGCCGACTCTACGCTGGTGAACTTCGTGGGCCGCGTGGGCGGAGGCGAGAGGAACGACACGCTGGCCGTGGGCTTCGGCGCCTCGGAGAAGATTGTCGGCGGACCGTCGAAGAACAATATCGGTTGCGCCATCATCACGCTGGGGCTGACCAACGAGTCGCTGTCGTTCAACTGCGAGGATGACTTCCGCACCCGCTCTGCCGCTGTGCGCACCTGGGAGAGCGACACCATCAGTATCAACAGCAAGGCATGGACAGGCATCAAAACAGCGGACACGGACTCTACCATGTACATCCAGATTCGCACCGACTCAGTCACGGGCGAGTTCTCGGCCCTGCTGCCGCCGCTGAAGTATATCACTAAGAGCATCGAGATCAAAAGCAATCCCGAAATCGAGTTCAACAACATGCCGCAGATTGACCTCACCCAAATTCGCAAGGAAGCCACAGACTCGCTGAAGCAGGTGGAGGGCAATGACACCATTTGGACCAAATACAAGTACAACACGAAGATAGTGCGCACCTACTTCGCCGAGCCCAAGCTGGACATCGTCGAGAAGGACCATCCTAAAGGAGCCTTCGGCCTGAAAGAATTGGAAGACTACGTCATTGACTACGGTACCCACAAAGACACCCTCACCATTGGCGACCTGTGGAAGAACGAGAATGACAAGGTGAGCTATCTCATGGGCTATCCCATCTACCAGATGGAGGACTCCACCAAGTATGACCTTTTCGCATACGAGGAATATACCAATCATGACGGCAAAACGGAGACGACCGATGTCATCCCGCTGAACGGACTTGTGGTGACGATTATGAACGAGATGAGCAGCGACCAGAAGGTGATAGCCTATGTGGATAACCCCGAAACAGGCAGAAAGCCGGGCGAGATATTTGAGCCGAAGAGTAACGAGATCCGACTTGGCAGCGACGGTCGCGCCACGTACAAGTGGCATGTGGGACCGCCTAACATCGTAAGTCCATATACCCGCCATCTAAGCATGACATTCAAACGCAAGGATCGCACCTACAACGGACCTCAGCTGGATGCCGTGGTGCTGGGCTATCTGCTCAACGGCAACAACTTTGTCACCAAGGGACCCGATCAGGTGAAGTTCGTGCTCCGTGACCCACCAGGTGCCAAGTCAAAGACGACACTCAAGAAAGCAACGATTTCTGTCACAGAGAAGCTGACAAGCGACAACATCTACAATAACACCCAGTGCATTATCAACAACCAGTTTGGTGTAGAAGCAAAAATTGGAGTTGGCATTGGAGTCACGGCCATTAGTGGTAACAAAGCTACAACTCAAGTTGATGTTGGTATAAAGACCTCGTATGAAACCACGAGCAGCCACGAGAGATTAGAGACCACAACCACCACCGAAACCTTCTCTACTTCAGCAGCCTCGCCATACATTGGCAGCAGGGGCGATGTCTATGTGGGCAACTCCACCAATCTGCTCGTAGGCTCCTGCCGGACGCTCAGTATTTCGCGTCCTACGCCCACAAGTCTTTTTGAGTTCAAGCTCGATGAAGCCCTATCCTTGAGCAAAGAGATTTCTACCAGCTTTATCTATTCGCAATATGAACTGGAGACTGTGATGATACCGAAATGGAAAAATTTGCGTCAGGGATTTCTCTACAAGATGGATAGCAAGGCCGATGCCGATGCATACGTCAACACAGGCAACAGTTCGGTCTATCTCACTTGGCTCAACCCCGACCAGGATCACTATGGCGAAGAAGGCTACTATCGCCATGTGCCGCCAAAGGATAAGAATAATAACGAGGAAGATTCGGTGCTGTGGTGTACAAGCCAAATCCAGCACTGGGAAAACATCATCAGGAAAAACGAAGAAGACAAGGTGAAGTCCATGGCCACTCGCGATCCCAAGAACGGATGGGTGAACTATTCCATAGACGGCGGCTCCAGCTATACTTACAATGAACGTAAAGACACAACCGACATCTATCGGGATAAGCAAACATTCAAGATAGGTGGCGTGCTGGGTGGTGCAACCACTGTTGGTTTCAGTAATATAGCCCACTACCTTATGGTTGTCAATATCAGTACAGAGACTGGCGGTACCACAGTGTCGGGTTCCGGACATAACGACGAGAATTACACCGAGTGGGAATATACCCTTTGCGATGGCAACCGCGATGCCGATCTCTCCATCGACAAATACAACTCATCGCGAAAAGGGTTCGGCCCTGTGTTCAGCCTCTTCGGCGGACAGACCTACAACCCCTACGAGCCACAGGAGTTCACCAAATACTACCAACCCGGTACACCGCTGGGCAACGGCTCCGTGCAGATGGAACAGCCCAACTTAGGCATCGGCATAGGTGACCAGAATCCCGCCAAGAGCGTCACCATCACCGACATCCCCGCCGGCGGCGAGGCCACTGTGAAGCTCCACTGCACCAACATGGCCAACGTACACCAGGGTGTGAACTTCAGCTACGACCTCTTCATCATGGAGGAAACCAACGACAATGGTCTGGAAATACTGATGGACGGCGTGCCAGTGAACGGACGCTCGGTCTATCTCAACCAGAGCCAGACCACGACGAAGGTGCTGACCATCCGGCAGACCGACCAGAGCATCATGGACTACGAGGGCATCAAGCTGCGTTTCTGCTCGCAGTACCAGCCCGCCAAGATCTATGACGAGGTGACGCTGAACGCACATTTCGTACCCTCGTCATCACCTGTCACACTTGCCATTGCAGAGCCGGTGGTGAACAGTGTCACGAAGGGCGGTAAACTGGCCATGAAACTCAGCGGCTTCAACCGCCAGTTCAAGCATCTGAAGAACGTCGGCGTGCAGTACCGCTTCCAGGGTAGCACGAAGTGGATAGACCTGCACACTTGGTGGGTGAACCCCAAAGACACGACAGGCCTGAGCAAAGAGAGCCATGAGGCCCTGTCCGAGAAGGGCGACATACCCTACTCCGCCGATATGCTGAGCAACCTTGCCTACCCGGAGGGACAATACGAGTTCCGCGCATTCACCACCACACCTTACGGCAACGATGATGTCCAGGTCTATAGCGACATCGTCACCGTCACCAAGGACATGACACGCCCCATCAACCTCTTCACCCCTGCCCCTGCCAACGGCATCTTAGGCTACGGCGACCAGCTGGCCATCGAGTTCAACGAGGACATCTTGCCGGGCTACGTGAGCGACAACAATGTCATCGTCACCGCCAAGCTCAACGACACGCAGGTGGACCATGAGGTGGCACTGCAGCTGATGCCTTTCGGCGAAGCACCGCGCACGGTGAACCCCGTGTTCCTGCAGGGCGACTTCTCCATCGACTTCTGGCTCTACCGCCGTGACAGCGGCACGCTCTTGTCCTTAGGCAAGACAAATTCGAGATTTGCACTCAACGTCCGCGACGACGGCTACGTGGTGGCTACCGTGGGCGGGACACAGCATGTGAGCGACCGCCCCATGCCCAAGGACGAGTGGACCTTCGTGGCACTGAGTTACAAGGCCAGTACCATGACCTTCGACATGGAGGCGTCGGCAGACCAGGCCGGTAACGTGATGCTGTTCGAGGACCGCCCCGTGGAGCTGAAGGACCTGGAGGCCTTCAGCTATACCGATGACTATCACCTCTACCTCGGCGGCATCGACGCCGACATCCACTCGCTGAGCCTCTACAATATCTATCGCGACGTTCACAAGGCCACCGCCACCAAGGATCAAGCCAAGGACAGCTACGTCTATGGACTGGCCAACTACTGGCCATTTGACGAGGGCCACGGCTTCACGGCCGCCGACAAGCGCCACACCCACGACTTCTCCGTTCCCAACCGCTGGCTCTTGGAGAACGTGAACTACGGCCTGCGCATGGACGACAACGAGGGTGCGAAGACCGACATCACACAAATCACCACCAGGCCCGGCGACAGCTATGCCATAGAGTTGTGGCATCGAATCAGCGACTATGACGGCAAGGATGTGGTATTCGAGACGACCACGCCCAACCAAGGCAAAGACCAGCAGCAGCACAACAAACTGAAGCTGCACTACGACGGGAAGAAGAACCTGATTCTCAACTACGACAAGGATTCCATCATGGTGGCCAGTGCCGAGGACTTCCCCGAAGTCATGGACTGGCGTCATCTGGCACTGAACGTGGTGCGCGGCCAGGCAGCCAGCTTCTATCTCAACGGCCAGCGCACAGCCGTCATCGCCGAGACCGACGTGCCGCCATTGGAAGGCTCCGTGCTCGTCGTGGGCAAGGATGCAAAGGATTCCTGGGTCGATGAACTGCGCATCTGGCACGCCTCGCTCAGCGAGAGCCGCCTGCAGCGTAACATGTACAACACCATCGACACCGCCGATGTCTATTCGCGCGGCCTCGTGGCCTACTACCCCTTCGAGAAGACGGGCAAAGACAATGGCATTCCCACGAAGGTGCAGACCTTGGAGAATATGGCTCACCCCAGTGCACTCAGCGGTTTCCCCGCCGAGATAGACACCACCCTCGCCACCTTCTCGCGCTTCGCACCGCCCCTGAAGAACGCTCCCGACGAAACACCCATTAACACCACACCCGTCGCCTCGGAGCGCAAGCTCATCATCAACCTCAGCGGCGAGAACAGCCGTCTGCGCCGCATCGAAGGCACCACGCTCAACATCACCGTAGATCAGATCCGCGACCTCCACGGCAACACCTCACTGCCCATACGCTGGACAGCCTACGTGCAGCAGAACACGCTGAAGTGGACACGCGACTCGGTGAACGTCATCAAGCAGTATGGCGATGACTACACTTTCGATGTCGAGATAGAGAACAAGAGCGGCAACACGGAATACTATACCTTATATAATATGCCGCAGTGGCTCTCGCTCGTGGATAGCGAACGCACGGACGACGTGAGTCCGCTGAAGACGAAGACGCTGCGCTTCGAGGTGAATCCGTTAGTGCCTGTGGGCAACTACGACCTGAACATCGGCCTGCAGGGCAACAACGGCATACTGGAGCCGCTGCGCATCGTGATGAAGGTGCGTGGCGAGAAGCCGCAGTGGGCCGTTGACCCGACGAAGTACGACCACAACATGTCGATTATCGGACAGGTGTACATCGGTGGCATCCTCATGGAGAACCCCGAGAGCATGGTGGCTGCGTTTATCGGTGGTGAGTGCAGAGGCGTGGCATCGCCCGAGAAGGTGCGAGGAGCGGCCTACGTGACGATGAACGTCTATGGCATCGACGACAAGCGCTACGACATGGGCAAGGAAGTGACCTTCCGCATCTGGGATGCAACGCGAGGCGTGGCCTACACCGATGCCAATATCGCGCTGCCTGCTGGGGCTAACGGGGTCGTCTTCGGCCAGGACAAGATGCTGGGCGACTTCGACAAGCCCGCCATCTGGACGAAGAGCCAGAACGTGGAGCAGCTCATCCCCATCCACCAGAACTGGAACTGGATAGCCTTCGGCGTGGAGCCGCAGAGCACCTATCTGGACCATGTGTTCGGCGCATACTCGGAGTGGAGCATGCTGCTCAAGAACCGCGATACCTGGAACGACTACAACGGTGCCCAGTGGGGCGACGGCACGCTCACGAGAGCGAAGGCCAACGAGATGTACAAGCTGAAGATTGACCGCCTGCCGACCACAAAGCAGGAGCAGCCTAACAGCCAGCTGGCCGTTTCGGGCCGACAGCTGAAGGAGAAGGACGAAAGGGCCGTCACCCTCGGAAAGGGCTGGAACTGGATAGCCTACACGCCGCTGACGACGATGACCGTCGATGAGGCGCTGGCAGCCGCCAAGCCGCAGAAGGGCGACATCGTGAAGTCGCAGACGGGCGTGGCCATCTACGGCGAATACGGCTGGGAAGGCAGTCTGAAGGCCTTGGAGAGCGGACGCGGCTACCTGTACTACAGCAACGCCAAGGACACGACGTCGTTCGTCTATCCGACGGAGGCGCCCCAAAATGCCCGTAGAGCAAACGAAGCCCCCTCAGGGGCCGCATGGGGGGCTTTCACTCCCGTTGCCCTGGGTCTCTATCCGAGCAACATGACGATGGCCATCCGGCTCATGGACGGCACGGCCCAGGTGGACACGGCTGAGGTGGCCGCTTTCATCGGCGACGAGTGCCGCGGTGCCACCCGCGCCAGCGACAACGGCCTCTACTACCTCGTCATCATTGGCGACGGCGCCGGACAGCCCATGATGCTGCGCACCTGCATCGACGGTGAAATCATCAACATCGATGACTCGCAGCTGTACGTCAGCGATGCCAACATCGGCACGTCGTGGGAGCCTTACGTCATCGATCTGCAGAACCTGACCGTAGGCATCAATGCGGTCGATGGTTCTGCCATCGACGATGACGACTGGTACACACTGCAAGGCATCAAGATAGGCCGCCGTCCCACGCAGCCCGGTGTGTATATCCACAAGGGCAAGACAGTAACGGTTTCTCGCTCTGTCAATAATTTTCGCATATCCCACAGATAGCGGAAAGTGCCCTGAAACGCCCTGAAAACAAGCCCCGGAGTTTACCCTAGGTAAACCCGGGGTTTACTCTACCTAAACCCCCAGTTTACCCTGCCTAAACCCGGAGTTTGCCCAGAGGAAAGTTGAGGGGCGGTTTTTGATAGCTTTGAATGTAAACATAATTCATTAGAAGTTACCCTAAAGGCAGCTCATGTAGTATTCACTAAAGTCCTTGTACCCTGGTGGTAGCTGGTGACGTTCCAGATTAGGCAG
>JAEEGH010019482.1_pt1 | contig 14222 bp, 9 predicted proteins | sample 9134181 | NCBI WGS metagenome assembly JAEEGH01 (sample SAMN16246544, study PRJNA631951) | gut metagenome | biome: gut microbiome; feature: rumen; material: DP-attached | host: Bos | place: Iran: Karaj | collected 2018-10 | reverse complement strand
CTTAGCAGGGGCGCCTCTTCGGCCTCTTGAGTACTTCTCCGAGTGTCGAACTTATATGTTCGATATTTAATTGCGGCAGGCAGAATGCATCTGCACATAACCAACAAAAGTGAGTATATCAAAAGCAAAAATCTTTGTCAAGGAGATAATTTACTTTTGATATACCGCACTATGTTTCAAATACTCAGAACAGTCTTCCGAGTGAACCGAGCAGGCTCGAAAGCGTATCGCTCTCCTGGATCACCTCATAGAGACTCTCATACATTTCGGTGAGTTCTTCCTTCAGATCGTCCTCATCAGCCTTGTCAACATTGAACTCGGTGCCCTTCATGCTCTGCATGTCATCCTTTGAGGAAACGGTGATCTGGAGCTTGTCAACAGGGATCGTGGTTCCGCTCACATTAATCTCCTTAACGGTAAGTGAAACGGACGACTTGCTGCACTCAAGAGTTCCCTTGAAGGTGAATACATCCGACATTCCGCCGTACCAGTAGCTGTACTGCTGAGCGGAGATCTCGAACTTGCCCGACTTCTTGTCGTATGAGTAGCTCATCGAATACTCATCGGGAACTTCGATCGTCATGCTCTCCTTGCTGTCGCTGGTCTTTCCGCTGCCCTTGAGCAGAATCTTGCTGTCGTCTTTCTTCTTGCCGTTATATACGGCGAAATTCTGGAGTCTGTAGTCTCCGCCGTTGAACTCTGCGTACAGAGCTTCGTCCTCAGCCTCTACTACGATGCCTGCGACCATGTCCTTATAGAGATAGAAAGTAAGCTCTGCTTCATCCATCTTTTCGATCTCATCCTCAATATCCTCGAGGAGATCGTCAATATCCTTATATCCGAGCTGTTCAAGAGCGTCGGCAGCGTCCTTTTCAAGAAGGTCGCCAACTTCCTCGAGAAGTTCCATAACATCGTCGGAAGTGATCTCCGTGCGGTAACCCTTGCAATCGCGCTTCTCGCCGTTTACCTTGATGCTCTTCGCGTCAACCTTCTTAAACTTCAGATCGTTGAACCACTTTGTAAAGACTTTCTCATACTTTTCGCCCGAAGTCTTGTTCTTTCCGAGTGAATCATAGAAAGCTGCGATCGCTTCATCGACAGTCTTAATGGTATCAGCTCCGGCGAGTTCCTCAAGGCCGTCCTTGTCGTCGCTCTTGTAATCGTAAACGAGAACCTTCTTGTAATCGGTGCCGTTAAGCTTTGCCTTCACAGCGTTCTTGTCGAGGCCTACAACAGCCGAAAGATCGACATCCTTGCCGTCCTTTAACGAAACGCTCATCTGCATCTCGCTGCTGTTCATCGAAACGCCGAGACCTAATTCGAGCTTCTCATACTTGCCGCTCACAGTGAGCGAATATTTGCCGGAATCATAATTGAATGCGCCGAGATCCTTTGCAAGATAACCTGCATCGCCAAAGGTCTTCGACATAGCCTTTCCGACCTTCGACTTCGATCCGCCGAGTATCGAAACAGCCAGCACAACGATAGCGGCCACCGCAAGAACGCCTGCTGCGCAGAGCACGGGGATAAGCCACTTCTTGGGAGCCTTGGGCGCAGGAGCGCTCGACTGGTAAGGTGCGTAATCATAAGCGGGTGCAGCGTTCTGAGCAGTCTCCGCCGCAGCTGACGCCGCCTCCGTCACGTTCTCCTGAATATTCTCACCTGCAGCTTTTACTTCTTCTGCAGGCTTCTGAGCATCACGGCATGTGCAGACTTCATCGTCCTGCAGCTGCCTTCCGCAAAAAGCACAAAATTTCATAATCGTCCTCCTGAGATATAATTCTGAAACACTCTTATTTTATAATAAAACGGGGATTTGTAAAGGTTTTTCTACCACTGCCCCGTGAGCAGCATGATCCCGGGTACCCATGCGGTAACTATGCCTTCAAAAACCTGCAGTATCGGCACGAATTTCCCAAGGTCCTTTTTGAGTATATCCGTGACAAATGCACTGCCCCAGAGAACAGCCCAGAGCCACCATATAGCAGCCCATCTCCAATCGGCTGTGATGCCCAGAGCCGGAAGGCCCGTAATACCCTCAATGATGCCGAATATTACGGCATTGACCGCTACAAAAGTCGAGAACAGCGCAAACGGCTTCGTATCGAGGTCCCAGATATCCATCGCGGCCACGAAAAGATATGTGAAGCCGAACAGCAGACCCGTGCCGGCCGCGTAATAATCTCCCTTTACAAGGCTTACGAAATTGATGAACAGCGACAGCGTTCCGACAAAAATGTTCATGACCGCCGCGGCTTTTTTATCGGCCTTCAGCAGCGTACATGCTCCGTTATTGATCAGAACGATCCCGACAAACAGCAGACATACTCCCAGCATAACTATCTCCTTTTCGCAATAATATGTTACTTACAGGATAATTTTACATCCCGTGCAAAGTACCCGTCAATATAAGAATTAGCAGTAATTGCCATGCAAAAAGCAATATAGCACATTGAGGATCCGACGTCTGAAAGTTAGAATATTTTCAAGGTACTTTTTAATATTTTCCCGAAAGGAGCATACTGCATGAAGTATTATGTCAACGCCGGCGCAAAGAGCGACGGAAACGGAACAAAAGAAATGCCTTTTAAGAGGATCAACGATGCGGCAAGGATCGCTGTGCCGGGAGATGAGGTGCTTGTTGCGCCCGGCATATACCGCGAGTATGTAAATCCGAAGCATGCGGGAACAAAGGACGCCCGCATCACATACCGCTCCGAAGAGCCTCTGGGCGCCGTGATCACAGGTGCCGAGCTGATCTCGGGCTGGACGAAGTATGAGGGCGATGTATGGACCGTAAGAGTCGGTAACAGCATTTTCGGCGCATATAATCCCTACACCACACGCGTTTACGGCGACTGGTACTTCTCTCCGATCATTCGCCATACAGGCTCTGTTTTTTTGAATGACTCGATGATGTACGAGGCAGTATCGCTTGATGAATGTATAAAAGGCGAGGCCGATCCCGGTGCATGGGACCGTGAGGCTTCTACATACAAATGGTACACGGAGCAGGACGGTGATACGACCGTGCTCTATGCGAATTTCAAGGGCAAAGACCCCAACGCCGAGAAGGTTGAATTCACCGTAAGACGTAACTGCTTCATGCCAGAAAAGGTCGGCGTGGGCTACATTACCGTCAGCGGATTCCTGATCACAAAGGCAGCTACCACATGGGCTCCTCCCGCAGCTTACCAGGACGGAATGATCGGTCCCCACTGGAGCAAAGGCTGGATCATCGAGGACTGCGAGATCAGCAACAGCCGCTGCTGCGGTATTTCTCTCGGTAAGTACTACGATCCCGAGAATGACATGTATTTCACAAAAAATCTTGTAAAGAGCCCCACCCAGATGGAGCGCGACGCAGTGTGCCGCGGTCAGTACCACGGCTGGCTTAAAGAGCGTGTCGGCAGCCATATCATCCGCCGCTGCCATATCCATCACTGTGAGCAGACCGGTATCGTAGGCCGTATGGGCGGCGTATTCTCTACCATCGAGGACTGCCATATCCATGACGTCTGCACCTCGCAGCAGCTCGGCGGCGCTGAGACCGCAGGCATTAAGCTTCATGCAGCCATTGACGTTACGATCAGGCGCAATCATATCCACAACTGTATCATGGGCGTATGGTGCGACTGGCAGGCCCAGGGCGCACGTATCACCCAAAACCTCATGCACGACAACCACCGCCCCGAGGGACGCGAGCATTCGCTCGGAGCGATGTTCAACTGTGATATCTTCATCGAAGTAGGTCACGGCCCGACACTGATCGATAATAATGTTCTGCTCTCGAAGGTTTCGGTAGTTATCCCGAGCCAGGGCATTGCCTGCGTACACAATCTGATGCTCGGCTCCTTCGGCCTTATCAATTCGGGCGTAGACAGCGTTATTAACGGCCAGCGTGAGCCCCGTTACACCCCTTACCACATCCGTCACAGGACAGAGGTTGCGGGCTTCATGACCATCCTTCACGGCGACGACCGTATTTACAACAATATCTTCATCCAGCACTATCCCGTAACGGATGAGACAAAGACTCCCGCAAATAACGACTATGAGCGCGTAGGCACTGCCTGCTTCGACATCTTCCCTTCATACGAGGAATGGTATGCTCCTTTCGCGAATAAAGACAAACCCGACATGAGAGGTCTGGCCGAGGCGCACTTCGGCCATCTGCCCGTATGGGTCGGCGGCAATGCATACTTTAACGGCGCAGACATCAGTAAACATGACAAGACTTATCTGAGCAATGTTAACGATCATATAGATGTGGAGCTCTCGGATAAGGATGGCAGGAAGGTTCTGAAGACCAATGTTTACGATTTCCTGAAAGATTTCAGCGTAGACATCATCACGACCGAAACACTCGGAAAGGCCTTTGAGCCCGAGCAGCGCTTCGAGAATCCCGACGGAAGCCCGATCACGTTCGACAGCGATTTCTTCGGGGATCACCGCGGCGTCGGTGCGCTTCCGGGGCCGTTCTCGGCTGCATCCGGCTGCTTTACGTTCTAGCCGAAGTGACGGTGCGGGCTGCGCGCCCGCCCCTGTTTACAGCAATTAATGATTAAAACCATCACGACAGATAAAAAACGGCGCCGGATTTTCACCGACGCCGATATTTTATGTATTTTGATAAATAACGCACTTAAACTGTAATCTTTCTGTTTTGTAGAACAAGAAAGTCATGCGTTCTTCCTTGCTGCGATCTCTCTGCAGATCTCGTCGTATCTCTCCTCGTCAAGCTTATAGAACTTGCGGTAGAGAACGCATGCGATCAGCATCAGGATGCAGGGGATCAGAGTCATTGCAAGAAGCAGGCCGATCTTCTGCCCTTCCGCTACGGACCTGACAACGGCGTCGATCTCGGAAGCCTTCACCTCTGCGGTGATAACGCCGGTCTCGGCATCTCTTTCAAGATCTGAGATCGCATTTGTATAACTCGTAACTCTGCAGATAACGTACGACAGCGTCGTGATGATAACCGTTACGGAGCTGGCAAGCTTGGTAAGGAAAGGTCTCATCGATGTGATGATCGCCTCGTCTCTGGTGCCGTGTTTGAGCTCGTTATACTCAACCGTATTGATGATCGAGATCATCATGATCAGGTACAGACCGTACTGACCGAGGTTCGCGAACATGAAGCCTGCGGTGAGGATCCAGAACTTGTACATCTCAGCGGGAAGCGCAATGCCTGCCGCGATCTGAACCGCATAACCCACGGCAGCGATGATGCCCATGTACAGAACAAGCTTCTGTCTGTGGATCTTCTTCGCGATAGCCGGATAAAAGATCATCAGCAGCGCTGTAGCCGCAAGTCCTACGGTCTGGAAGGTACCGTAGAGTCCGCCCTCATATCCGAATTCGAAGTAAATATAGTTTGCGCCGACGCCGCCGAGAACGATGCCGTTGCCGATCTGCTGAAGCAGGAAGATCAGGCAGATCCAGAGAAGCTGGTCATTACCGCCGATGGTCTTTGCGATCTTCTTGAAGCTGACCTTCGGAGCTTCCTTCTTCATGTCGTCACGGTTCTCCCTGACGCCGAAAAGTGTGAACAGAATGAACAGCGGAGCAAGAACACTGATGATAAGCGCGATCCTGCCGTACGCGATACGGGTGGTGCCTCCGATGGCGTGCTCTCCCGCGGTGAATACCGGGATAAGTACGGAAGCGAGGGTTCCGCCGATACCTGCGAACAGCGTCGCGCGTGCGGTGAACGAATTACGCTTGTCACCGTCGGTCGAAAGCGCGGGAACCATGCCCCAATACGAGATATCATGCATCGTATATGTGATCGAATACATGAAGTAAATGATGCCGAAGAACCAGATGAAGCTCCAGCCTGTCAGATCTGTGTTAAAAGCAAGATAAACGACAATGCTCGTTGAAAGGATACCGATCAGCAGCCAGGGCTTAAATTTACCCCATTTCGAACGTGTACGCTCGATGATATTGCCCATGATGGGATCGTTCAGCGCATCAAATACGCGGGCCGCAACCATGATCGCGGTAACCGCTCCGAGCTGTGCGTCGGTCAGATTCCTGGTGTAAAGGATGAAGAGCATGATGTAGTTGGTGAACAGGGAATAGATCATGTCCCTGCCGACCGTACCCAGAGGGTAAAAAAGCATATTGCGCTTCTCCTGCTTATTAGACTGTTCTTTCATTTGTAAACCTCCAAAAGACTTTGTAGATGATTATTCGCTCTTTGCGCCCTTCTCCGTGACGATACCCGTCATTACGATGTCGATCATCGAATTCAGCGCGTCCTCATAAGACACGCCCGCATCCAACAGCGCGGTATTGCCGATAAAGCTCTGGAACGCACTCTCAAGCATGCATCTGAAAACCGTGATATTGATGTTCCTGACAAGTCCGGCCTCAATGCCCTTTTTCACCAGGTCTATCGTGCCTTCCCAGTTGTTTTGAAGATAGTACTGAATGCGCGCATAGGCCTCGGGGAACGAATCCCTGAACTCATACAGCCTTCTCCAGTCCACAGTTTGGTATCTGTCCGGCATGGCAATGATCACACGTTTGATCTTCTCTACCATTCCGATGTCCGGATCGTCAATGATGGCCTGCTTGCTCTCCATGACCGCGCCGAAGCCCAGATCAACTGCCTTCAGCACAAGCTTCTCCTTGCTGTCATAGAGCTTGTAGAGCGTCTTTTTGCTCATCTGCAGCATCGCCGCCACATCGTCCATCCTGAATTTCACGCCTTTTTCGTTAAAGGCCTTCATGGCTGCTTCCGCAACCCTGATCTTAAGATCGTTCTCGTCTTTCATATAATCACCCGCCTTAGAAAAGGAAATCGGAGACCGATAATATTTGGAAACCACAACTTCTTAATCCAGTTTCCATTCTATCATCGATCTCCGATTTTTACAAGATGTTTTTTACGTTAAATCACTTAACTTCAACGCTGACCGCATCACACTTTTTACCGGTAAGCCTGCGGCTTAATTCATCGGGCTGCGAATCGCCGAGATAAACCTTGTAGGTTCCCTTGTTAAGCTTTAAGACACCCTCTTTGTCAAAGAGAGAGAACGAGGCGGTATCCAGCTTTATCGTGGTCTTTCGGCTCTCGCCGGGCGCAAGATAAAGCTTCTTTAAGCCCTTGAGCTGTCTTACGGGAGCATCGTCAAAGCCGTACTCAACGTATGCCTGTACGGTCACGCCTCCCTGATACTTGCCTGTGTTCTTAAGCTCCACATCGATCTCGAGCGTATCGCCGTCCGCGAATTCCGCCGTTCCGGCCACTGCGCTGCCGTTCCTGCGCACCTCACCGATGCTCTGCCCGAAGGTTGTATAGCTGAGTCCGTATCCGAAAGGATAAAGCGGATCCTCAACCATATAGCGATACGTGCGGTTTTTCATCGAGTAATCGGTGAAGCCGGGCAGCGAATTGTTTTCGCTGTAGAATGTGAGCGGAAGCTTTCCGCCGGGGCATGCCTTGCCGAAAAGGATCTGTGCGATCGCTTTTCCGCCCTGTGCGCCGGGGTACCAACCCTGCAGGATCGCGGGGATCGATTCTGCAGCTGTGTCAAGCGCAAGTGCGCTTCCCGAGAGGACCACGAGCACCACGGGCTTTCCGCTGGCCGCGGCAGTATCCATGATCAGCTGCTGATATCCGGGGAACTTGAGATTCGGCTTATCTCCGCTTCCGTACTCATTGCCTGTATCGCCTTCCTCGCCCTCAAGCGTGGCATCAAGGCCCATGCACAGAACGACAACGTCGCTCTGCTCGCATACTGCCTTAACTTCTGCGAGGCGGTCATTCTTTTTGCTGAGGCCGGACATTTTGTCCTTATAGAGATGGCAGCCCTCCGAGTAGAATACTCTGACGCCTGCTTCTTCTGCCTCACGTCTGATACCCTCGAGCACTGTGATGTACTCTGAAGAGGTACCCTCGTAATTGCCGACGAGCGCCTTGCGGCTGTCGGCGTTGGGTCCGATCACGCCGATGGTCTTAATGGCCTTGCCGTCGATCGGAAGTGTGTTCTTATCATTCTTTAAGAGTACGATGCACTCTTTTGCTACCTTGAGGTTAAGGTCTCTCGCATCGGGTGTGTCAACCTGCGAATAGTCGATGGACGCGTAAGGATTGTTCTCCGGTCCGTCGAAGAGACCGAGCTTCATTCTCGTGGTCAGGACTCTGATCAGAGCCTCGTCGATCACGTCGACTGAGGTAAGTCCCTCGTCCACAGCCTTGATCAGATACTGGAAGATATCGCCGCAGTTCAGGTCGCAGCCGTTATTTACAGCAAGCGCAACGCTCTCTTCGGGAGTCGAGGTCACGCAGTGATTCTCGTTGATGTCCTTGATGGCCCAGCAGTCCGAAGTAACATGACCCTTAAAGCCCCATTCCTTGCGCAGGATGTCGATGAGCAGCCTCTTGCTCGCGCAGCAGGGCTCGCCGTTCGTGCGGTTGTATGCGCCCATTACGGCCTCTACGCCTGCTTCGGTGACCAGAGCCTTGAATGCGGGAAGATAGGTCTCGCGAAGGTCCTGCTCCGAACATCTCGCATCGAAACTGTGACGCAGACTCTCGGGTCCCGAATGTACTGCAAAATGCTTCGCGCACGCCGCAGCCTTCAGATACTTGTCGTCATCGCCCTGAATACCCTTTACGAACGACACTCCGAGCCTCGAGGTCAGATACGGATCCTCTCCGTAGGTCTCATGTCCGCGGCCCCAGCGGGGATCGCGGAAAATATTTATATTGGGAGCCCAGAAGGTCAGTCCCTTGTAAATATCATGGTCGCCGTACTTAAACTGGGCGTTGTACTTGCCGCGTCCCTCTGTCGAAACGGTCTCGGCCACTTTGCCGATCATGTCCTCGTCAAAGGATGCCGCCATTCCGATAGCCTGCGGAAATACCGTCGCAACGCCTGCGCGCGCAACACCGTGCAGCGCTTCGTTCCAATAATTGTATGCGGGGATGCCCAGTCTCTCAATGGCCGGTGCATAGTGCCGCAGCTGGAAAACCTTTTCCTCGAGCGTCATCTCCTGAACAAGGGCTGTCGCTCTCTCCCTGTACTCGTTCAGCCTTTCTTCTCCGATCATACCGAATAAATACCTCCCATACTCTATTCAACTATTCCAAATCCAAGGATCGTAAATCTCTTCCCTTCGTCTCCTTCGTGCATCTTCACATCAATGTGATGAGGCGCCGAAGCCTGTTCCCTGACAATGATCTGCGAGTTGCAGTGCGTCCATCCGACGATATGCGGATCGACGGTCTTTACAAAACTTCCGTCCACGAATACATCCGCTCTTCCGTCCGCGGGATCCGCAGAGTCCTTCGTAACGATCAGGAGCCTTCTGCATGTCACATCCATGGCAAAAGGTCTGTCTCCCGCCGTGCGCATCCAGTTGTTCGGGAACTCCGGCGTGGTGCCGGGATCCATGTTCATCTCGCAGGCCTGAAGGATCCTGTCTGTCTCCGAGAAATCTCCGCAGTCGATAACCGCTCCGAAACGGTTCTGAATCCTGTCGATCAGATGAACATTGTCAAAATCGGCGCTCCTGAGTGCGGGCACGCCGCTGAGGTCCGCGGGCTCACCGCCCGTATATGCTTTCTCCGACTCTTCGACAACCTTCATAAGGCATTCCGCCATAATGGCGTGGCCGATATTCGCCGGATGATAAACATCGTAAAAATATCTGTTCTTCGCGAGAACGCGGCCTTCCCCGCGGGGAAGATAGAACTGCGGCGTAACCGCTCTTTTTAGGCTGACCATCGGAAGTCCGTAATGCTCTCCGATAGGGATGAGCCTGTCTTCGAGATTATAATCGTCGGCAAATACCGAGAATATCAGGATAACTGCGGGCCTGTCCGGGCTGTTGAGAGCCGTCCTCACAAGCCCCTCGTAGCAGTCGCCTTCGGTCTCGTCTCCCGCGTCGTTTACCGCGAATTCGATGACCACCAGATCGGGGCTGTATTTCCCGTCCGCGAGCACGTCACGGTCATATCTGACGATACCGAGCTCGGAAGGGGTTCCTCCGACGCCGGCCTTGATATATGTGGCTTTACCGCCCTTCACATATTTCTGTTCAAAAGCCTCAAACATCCTGCGCGTATAGCACGCCGTATTGATCGGGGTTGCGCCGGCTCCCTGGGTGATCGAGCCTCCGATGAACGCAACGGTGATATCCTCTCCGGCTCCTGCCCTCGCGATCAATTTGCCGAGCCTTCCGGTACGGTCGGCTGCAACCACAGAGTTCGCGATCATCGTCTTATAAGCCTCCGAGCCGGTATCTATCGGATCGGGCTCCTCAAAAGGCGGTGCCGTAAAGCCGTCGTTTAAGAACAGGCGGACATTGACGGTGGCTAAGAATCCGTTCTTCGGGAATTCAAACCTGATCTGTCCCGGGATAGTCTCATCGTCATGCTTCTCCGCATCCGAGAGAGGGATCAGATACTCCGCTCCGTCTGTCGAAACGCGCTGCTTTATCGTAGTTCCTGAAGCAGAAGGATCGCCCTTGCCGTAGAACTGCAGTACAAAGTCACAATGCTCCGCTTCGGTGCACATAACCGATACGCCGAGGCCGTATACCAGCTTTCTGAAGCCCTGTGCGGTCCGCAGGAGCGTATGGATGCTCTCGTCCGTTACGTTCCCGACGATCTTAGCCGACGTAACAAGCCTTTCGTCATTCTCGTATATCACACAGACACCGCCGCCGTTTGCCGCAGGCGCCGCGGATATCTGCTTATCAAGCATTATGTAAAAGAATTCCCGCTGCTTAACGGGGTCTTTCGGTGCTATAGGTCCCATGAGTCATGATCCTCCACATATCTAATATAAAAAAAAGCGCTGTTGCGCTCTAATCAATTAAATTGAAGATATTATCGGATTTTGCTTTTTTCATAAAAAGGCAAAGAAAATCCCCCGAAAAGTGATTTCGGGGGATCGAATCTTTCTTACAGGATTCTGTGTACCCATCCTTCGGGTCCTTCGATGCGGCCCATCTGGATGCCGGTAAGTGTGTCGTAAAGCTTCTGGGTGATCGGGCCCATCTTCTCCATTCCGCTCGGGAATGCGATCTCCTTGCCGTGATCGACAATCTTGCCGACGGGTGAGATAACGGCTGCGGTACCGCAAAGTCCGCACTCTGCCATATCCTTTACTTCCTCGAGCGGGATCTCGCGCTCCTCAGCCTCAAGTCCGAGATACTGCTGCGCAACCTGAACGAGCGAACGGCGTGTGATCGAAGGAAGAATGGTCTTTGACTTGGGCGTAACGACCTTATTGTCCTTGGTAATGAACAGGAAGTTTGCTCCGCCCGTCTCCTCTACGAAGGTTCTGGTCTTGGAGTCAAGATACATATTCTCTGCGAAGCCCTCGTTATGAGCGGTAACGATCGCATGAAGGCTCATCGCGTAGTTAAGTCCTGCCTTGATGTGGCCGGTGCCGTTGGGTGCCGCACGGTCAAAATCGCTGACCTTGATCGTGATGGGCTTTGCGCCGCCCTTGAAGTAAGGTCCTACGGGAGTTCCGAACATTCTGAACTGATACTCCTCAGCGGGCTTAACTCCGATAACGGGGCTCGAACCGAACTCATAAGGACGGAGGTAGAAAGTTGCTCCGCTGCCGTAAGGGGGAACATACGCCGCATTGGCCTTAACTACTTCGTCAACTGCCTGAAGGAAACGCTCCTGAGGGAATACGGGCATCTCAAGACGCTTAGCCGACTCTTCGATACGAGCCGCGTTCAGATCAGGTCTGAAGCAGACAATGTGCCCGTCCTCGGTGGTGTAAGCCTTAAGGCCCTCAAATACGGTCTGTGCATACTGCAGAACGCCTGCGCACTCACTGATGCATACGGTTGCATCGTCTGTCAGGACGCCATCATCCCATGCACCGTTCTTCCAATTCGCAACGAATCTCTTGTCGGTCTTGATGTAACCGAAACTAAGATTTCCCCAATCGATATCTTTCTTTTCCATGGATATTCTCCTCCTTATCTTATGATCATCCTCGCTCCGGTCCCGCAATGCGCGGTCCTGCGCCGATGTTTTAGCGCTTTAGCGCTCTAAAATTAACATATACTTTAACACAAGCATCTCCCATATGCAAGATGAAATTTTTACAAAATTTAAGGGATATAAGTTAATTTTGTGTACAATTGAGTCTTCCGCTTTGCTTGCAGTTACAGGCACGAAATGATATGATTGAAGCAGTGCGAATATGCATTAAGGAATGCAGCGATGCAGTCCGGAACGGAGATATATGAAAGCAAAAAAAGACATGTTCAAAGCCCCGACCGATCAGGCCGGAGGCATCAGGATCAATAAGTTTCTCGCCGATTCGGGCGTCTGTTCCAGACGCGAGGCAGATTCCGCGGTAGAAGCCGGACTCGTCACGATCGACGGTCAGCCTGCTCTCATGGGAAGCAAGGTTCTTCCCGGCCAGACGGTCGCTTTTAAGGGCAAAGAGATCGCACGCAACGAGGATCTCATCCTCATCGCCTTTAACAAGCCCCGCGGCATAGTCTGCACCACAGACCGCAGGGATCCCGACAATATCATCGATTTCATCAGCTACAGCAAGCGCATTTTCCCCATCGGCCGTCTCGATAAGGACTCCGAGGGGCTTATTTTGCTGACCAACGACGGCAATATTGTCAATAAAATCCTCCGTGCGGGCAATTATCACGAGAAAGAATACATTGTCAAAGTCAACAAAGAGATCACGCCGGAATTCCTCGAAAGGATGGGCTCCGGAGTACCTATCCTCGACACGGTCACCCGCCCCTGCAGAATTGAGCAGATCGATAAATTCACGTTCAGGATCATCCTCACCCAGGGCCTGAACCGCCAGATCCGCCGCATGTGCGAGGCGCTCGATTACCGCGTTCGCTCACTTGCCAGAGTCCGCATCATGAACATTTCCCTCGGCAGGCTGAAGACCGGCACCTACCGCAATGTTACCGAGCAGGAGCTCGCGGGCCTCAAGGAACTGATCGCGAATTCCAGCAACGCTCCCGTAGAATACGAAGGCGATGAAGAAGAGAATCTCTCGACCCACAGGCATGAGGAGCGGTCGGTAAAAAAGACCGTCAGGCCTGCCCTAAAGGCGACAGACCGTGTAAGATCAACAAAAAAACCGGAGAATACCCATGAATACAGAAGAGAAAAAACAACGGATCACAGAACTGACAGAGCTTCTTTCCAGGGCCGCAAGGGCATACGAACAGGAAGACATAAGGAAAACTAAAATGTCTTTATAGTCTACCCTTTGTAAAGATCATTACATTTGTTTCATACATTATTTTATGATTACCAGTAAGGATGATGAAATGGATAAAAGAGAATATAACAGCCTTATAGAAACAATTAATTACCATATGGATCGTTATTATAATCAAGACGATCCCGAAATCAGTGATTATGAATATGATCAGTTGATGATTAAACTGAAAGACGCTGAAAAAGAGCATCCTGAATGGATAACGCCCGACTCTCCTTCTCAAAAAATCGGTGGAACAGTTAAGCGCGAAGCAGGTGTTAAAGTAACGCATGATGTTCCTATGCTCTCTATTGAGGATGTTTTTTCAAAAGACGATGTAATCGCATGGGTTAATAAAGTTAAACATTTACATCCTGAGTGTTCTTTTTCCGTTGAAACAAAAATCGATGGTCTTTCAATGACATTGAGATATGAAAAAGACGAAAATGGTCTTCTAAAACTCAAATTGGCAGAAACACGTGGAGACGGTATTGTAGGCGAAGATGTTACTGCAAATGCTTTAGTAATACCTGATGTAAACAAATTTCTTAAAGTAAACTATGATTCTTTGCAACTTCGTGGTGAAGTATATATGTCTCATAGTGACTTTGAGAAATATAATCTCGAGCAAGAAAAAAACGGCAAAAAATTAGCAGCAAATCCTCGCAACTTGGCAGCCGGAACATTAAGACAATTAAACGCTCAAATCACAAAAGAACGCGGCTTAAAAATGTTTGTTTTTAATGTTCAGCAGGGACCAGAAGAACTTATGTCAAGTCATTGCAATGCATTAGATCAGTTGTCCGAAATAGGAGTTCCTGTTGTCTTCCATAAAAAGTGCAATAATGCAGAGGATGTAATTAAGGTCATCGATGAAATCGCAGAAATGAGAAGTGATCTCGAGTACGATATCGATGGCGCTGTAATAAAAATCGATCAAATTCAATATCGCGACGATTTTCCTGCCGGGAGTAAATATTCCAGCGGACA
>JAEEGH010019480.1_pt1 | contig 14223 bp, 7 predicted proteins | sample 9134181 | NCBI WGS metagenome assembly JAEEGH01 (sample SAMN16246544, study PRJNA631951) | gut metagenome | biome: gut microbiome; feature: rumen; material: DP-attached | host: Bos | place: Iran: Karaj | collected 2018-10 | reverse complement strand
GTTCGGGGATCTCGTCAGGCGAATCCTGCAGGTCGGCATCCATGGTGATGACCACATCGCCCTGTGCCTGTTTAAAGCCGCAATAGAGGGCCGGACTCTTACCATAGTTCCGACGGAACTTGATGCCTTTCACAACGTCGGGCTGCTGTTGGTTCAACTCACTGATAATCTCCCACGAACGATCGGTAGAGCCGTCATTGATGAAGATCACTTCGTAAGAGAAGTGGTTCTCCTTCATCACACGCGCTATCCACGCATACAGTTCTGGAATCGATTCATCCTCATTATAAAGAGGAATAACTACTGATATATCCATGATTTCAATTCTTGATGTTTTACATCGAGCCTTCAATTCTCTTCTTCATTCTTTAATACTGTGCGCTGCATGATCAGACTGATGGGAACCCCCAGGATAAACCCCAAGGTGATGTTCACCGTCAACATATCCAACGCATAGTCGATGGGGCGGATCTGTGCCATCTGTTTCATACTCTCGTTCATCATCTCCGTCATCCCATACTGCTGCATGGCCTGTTGCGCCTCGTCGGAGTTCAGCACTTTCGACATCTGACTCATCAGATAACCGTTGTCCATAAACGTCAGATAGAGGTACATCGCCATAGCAAAAAGCACACCGGCATAGAAGAACACAAAGACGGTATAGGCATAGCCCCGACGGAACGAGATGAGTCCCTCGCGACCATAGTCACGGAAGTTGCGCAGCCTGCCACCCACGAAAAAAGGTGTGTAGATGATCAGCATAGTAGCAGCCAGACCGATCATCTGGTTGGTCATACCTATTATATATAAGACGGACGTGAACACCCAAAGCAGGGCGAGCAGCGCACCATCCTGACGGGCAAAAGCCTTCAATTGAACATATTCGATTGACGTGATCATTTTAACAATTATCTAATTCAAGGTGCAAAATTAAGCATTTTCTTGCATATAACGAGTGGTTTGGCTCAAAAAATCGTTAAATCGCGTCATTTTCTTAACGCATCATTCTTATTTCTTAATTTAAATGCGTACCTTTGCAGGCGATTTTAAAAAATCACCTGCGAAATCAGGCTGCGCCTCAGCATAGAGCGAGCTCTCTGCATTCGGCTTGCACTGATTTTGCACCCGCTTTGAAAGACATGAGCGAGTCCTGTACGGCCAGCTCCCTCGGAATCCCCCAGGGTGGGAACGCAGCAAGGGTACTTGGTTGTAGCGGCGCGATACAGTAAGCTCGCTCACCCGCCTCTTTAGCTCAGTTGGCCAGAGCACGTGATTTGTAATCTCGGGGTCGTTGGTTCGAATCCGACAAGAGGCTCTCCCTTAGGGTTCAGTAAAAGGATAGGCAATCGCCTATCCTTTTATTGTTATCTCATACTTCGACATGAAGGAGGCACCAGGCTGAAGGTGATTCATTAGGGGCTTGTCCTTAAACTCCCCCTTGAACCCACGAGGATCGCCTATTCCATACCAAGGCTCAATGCAGACGAAGGGTGCCTGTTTATCGTATGGGCTCCAGAATGCGATGACAGGGGTTCGGAAATCGACAGTGACTTCTGCCTCACCTGCCTTATTCAGCAATTCGGCACGATGCAACTGGCATTTATGGATCTTGATGGAGTCGTTGCGCCAAGTGTTGTTGGAGAACTCCATCATTCCGTTCTCCGCTTCCACAAAAGGCACCTCGTCCATATCATGCGAGCCGTCGAGGTAACTGTGCAAGGCATCCATGGGTTCCGCATTGTCAAGACGAATACGGCCATACTGGTTTTCACCAGCCTTCATATCAGGGATGTTAAAGGCTGGATGACCACCTATCTGAAAATGTATCTCCTGCTGGTCTGTGTTATGCACATGCCAGATGACACCTATTTTATTATTATCAAGCACATAGCTCACACTCAGGGTGAAGTCGTAGGGATAGACTTTCTTTGTCTCCTCGGAGGACTCGAGGGCGAAGGTCACTTTCCTGTCGCTATGGGCAATCAACTTAAATACAGCATCACGGGCAAAGCCGTGACGAGGCAGATGATACGCCTTGCCCTCAACAAAATAAGTCTCATCGTTCACACTGCAGACAATAGGAAAGAGTATGGGAGAGCGACGCCCCCAGTATTGGGGATCTGCCTGCCACAGATATTCCTTACCATGAGCATCCTTGATGCTCTGGAGCTCGGCTCCTTTCTCCGACACAACAACGGAGAGCTGTTCGTTCTTTAGTTCTACCATATGATGATATTTTTAGGTTCAAATAGTACGCATCGGCAAAAGTAGCCATTTTGCCCGAAACCGCCAAACTTTTCAGTACATTTTTCAATAGTAACAAAAAGAACCCCCGATACACATCACGTGCTTCGGGGGCTTTTGTTAAACTTGCAGAACGTATGAACTTCAAAGATTGTTACTCTGCACAGTTTTTGAACTAAGTATGAATCGAATTCTATTTTTGGTTGGAGCCGAAGAGTTGTTGACGATAGCCACAAACTCACCAGGCTCTGCAATCCATTTACCTGTATGCTCGTCATAGAAGCTAAGAGCTGAGCGATCGATGGTGAAATCGACCTGCTGCGTCTCACCTGGAGCCAGAGTGACCTTCTTGAAGCCTTTCAGTTCCTTGACGGGGCGTGGCTGAGACGACTTTGAATCACTGATATAAAGCTGTAACACCTCTGCGCCAGCTATAGAGCCTATATTCTTGACATCAACGGAAATCGTCAGTTTGCCATCAGCAGTCATCTCGCGCTTGTCTGCACGAAGGTTACTTACCTCGAAAGTGGTATAACTCAGTCCATAGCCAAAGGGGAAGAGAGGTTTGATGTTCTGCTTGTCAGTCCAACGATAACCTACGAAGATATCCTCCTTGTAAGTCTCGTCGATAATCTGATGACCTTCACGCCATGTACCAGGATAACTACCTGTGGCGTGAGCACCACAATCCTCAAGACGTGCATACCAGGTGAAAGGCAGTTTGCCGGAAGGATTCACATCGCCGGCAAGTACACTGGCTAATGCCTCTCCAGCCTCAGAGCCTACAAACCAGCCCTGCACAATGGCAGGCACCTTTTCTGCCCAAGGCATGGCAACTGCATTTCCTGAGATGTTGACATAGACCAGATTGGGATTAGCCTTGACAAGTGCCTCAATCAACTGATCTTGTCCATAGGGTAAGCCATAGGCTTTACGATCATGGCCCTCACAGTCTTGATAATCGCTTTTGTTCAGACCACCTATAAAGATGACAACATCAGCTTTCTTTGCCTTGGCGACAGCCTCTGCCGTCAGCTCTTCAGCACTACGCAGGTCGTACAAGCTACGTCCAACGGTAACGCCATTATAACTCTGAATCGTGTCGCCCACATAACCTCGTGCGTAATCCACCTCAGCATCAGCGAAACGAGCCTTGATGCCATCGAGTGGCAGGATTTCCTTCTGCACCTTCAGCGAAGAGGAACCTCCACCAACAGTCATCATCTTGATGGCATTCTCGCCTACTACCAGAATACGCTTGGCATTCTTGACAGGAAGCACCTGACGGTTGTTCTTCAGCAGTACGATACCTTCCTGCGCAATCTTCAAAGCTGCCTCGTAATGAGACTCTGAGCAAAGGAAGCCGAAGGGGCGCTGGCGGTTCATCGTGGTGCGATAGAAAAGACGCAGCACGCGACGTACCTTCTCATCCAGTTCCTTAGTGGAATACTTGCCTTCCTGAATCAACTTCTTATAGGCCAAAGCCAGATAGTAATTATCGTATGCATTGGTAGCACCCATAGTGAGGCCGTCAGTCCAAGAGCCGAATTCCAGATCGAGTCCGTTGGTAATGGCTTCTTCAGTGTTGTGGCAACCTCCCCAATCAGAGATCACTACCCCATCGAAGCCCCAGTCTTGCTTCAGAATCTTATTGAGCAAAGTTTTATTATGACAATTGTGTTGGTTTTGATAGAGATTATAAGAGCCCATGATGGCCCAAGCACCAGCCTCTTGGACAGCTGCCTTGAAAGCTGGAAGATATATTTCATGCAGCGCACGATCACTGACAATGACGTTCACATGATGACGATATTCCTCGTCATTGTTCAGGGCATAGTGTTTTACACAGGCTGCTATACCCTTCGACTGAAGGCCCTGGATGTAAGGCACCACCATTCTGGAGGCTAACCAAGGATCCTCGCCCATGTATTCAAAATTACGTCCATTGAGAGGTGTGCGATTGATGTTCACACCAGGACCCAGCATCACCTGCTTGCCACGATAGAGTGCCTCTTCAGCCAAGCTCTCACCATAGAGTTTTGAGAGACAGGGATTCCAAGTAGCAGTCAGACAGGTAAGAGCTGGGAAGGCTACACAGGAGTCGTTGGTCTGTCCGGCCTGCTCCCACTCATCCCAAAGCACATCAGGACGCACACCGTGAGGACCATCATCAGTCCAGAGGTCAGGAAATCCCAGTCGCTTGACACCAGGACTGGAGAATTTCGACTGTGCATGAATGACAGCAATCTTCTCGTCGAGCGTCATTCGTGCCAAAGCATCATCGATGCGCTGTTCTACAGGCTTCGACTCATCGAGATAGACAGGCAGTGACTGTGCCTGCGACCCGACTGAGGCTCCGAGTAAAACTAATGTTAATATATAATTCTTCATTCTGTTATCGTATTATTTCGCATTTGCGTAGTATTTCTGTCCATTCTGAATATAAATCCCTTTAATGGGACGTTCTATGCGGCGTCCTTGTAAGTCATAAATATAACCATCCATAACGGGAGTGGATTTTGCGACAGGACGGATACCTGTGTCTGGGTTTTCAGCACCACTTTGATAGACACGTACATAATCTACCAGCATTTCTACTGGCAACTGACTGTCATCAACACCTTGTGAACCACCCCAGTCACCGCCCCAGGCGAGATTCAGGATGATGTAGAAGGGGGCATCATAAGGCCAGTCGTCACGACCTAGACCGCGATTGGCATATTCCAACTGTTTCTTACCATCGACAAAGGTCGTAATCTTCTGCCCAGTCCACTCTATACCATAAATATGATACTCATCCTCAGCTCCAGGGCATAGCATCTCATGCGTCACCTGCGTACCATTGCTATGTACATGAGCATTGGCATGAAGACTTGACGAGACGTAATTGGGGTGGTAACCAACCTCCTCCATGATATCGATCTCACCATCCTTAGGCCAACCTGTGAAATGTACAGGCATCATCCAGAAGGCAGGCCAGGTACCCTTACCCTTCGGCAGTTTGATACGAGCCTCGATATACCCATACTTCCAGCCCTTCTTCACATGTGCGTACACACGCCCAGAATAGATTTTGCCATTCTCTTTCAGACAGCGGATAATAAGGTGATCGTTTTTCACTTCAGTTACAAGTGCTCCTTGTGGCGTCTGGTGATTCACATAATTCTGCAATTCATGATTCACCCAACCAGCGTTCTGTACTTCGTGAGTCCAGTCGATAGTGTTCAACTCAGGTCCCCCATCGAACTCATCACTCCAGTCCAGATGATATCCCTCTGGCACAAAACCCGATGTTTCATGCGTTGTATTGAGGTCTGCTTTTATCTGCGACATGACAGGAATGGCAATAAGGGAAGAGAGCCATGCAACAGCAAGATACTTAATTGTCATATCAGAAATGTACTTAATACCAGTTCTACATATAATGATGAAAGGTCACTCCCTTTCGAAAGTGACCTTTCATTGGGATTATTCTCCAAAGTAGAAATCATCGAAGAAGAAGGTACCAGGAGCGTCGTGTCCTTCGCCACCAAACTGGATGACTACCTTGTCGAAGTCCTGACGATCTGCAAAGGCACTGAAGTCAAACTCAAGTTCAATCCACTTGTCTGTCTCCAGATTTGCCTTGACCACCTCTGCCTGTGTGGTGTAAGCATTGCCACCCAGATCATTGTTATGGAGCTTGACTGCCAACTGCTTCTGGAGTGTTGCTACAGCCCAGTCCTCATGGCCTGCCTCTGTGGTGAAGTCGTTATAAGAAGGAATATAAACCTTTATACGTACTTTACTACCTTTGGTGAGGTCAAACTTCGTATGCTCTGCTGGTTCAACAAAGGAAACGTTAGAGTACTTCTCGCCTGCTTTCTTCTGGTACAGGAATACCTTATCAGACTCGTTGATGGGAACCGGAGCGGGGTTAGCCCATGCACCTGACTTGTCAGAAAGAGCCTCGTTAGCAAATGGGATAGACAATTCGTCACCTTCAAAATCCTCTTCATATTTAGGAGCCTTCATCGTAATCTGAATCTCAGGCTTCACATTCTTTTCCTTCGGAACAAAGCGATACCACCATGCATTACCTGGTTCAACAGAACTCTTGCAGTAAACCCAAAGCTCATCCTCTGTCAACTTCTCGATATAGTAAGTAGATGTACCAGCATAGTGACCAAGGAAAGCATCACCACTCAAGGTGAGGGTTTTTGCAGACTCGTCGAGAGAGAAGGTCAGACCATCTGCAGGAGTGTAAGGACAATCGTAATCGCCTACAATAGGATTCTCAGTACCTCCCTTGCCAAGGGCATTCTTACCATTCTCATTGGTATAGATAAAGCCTTTATTCTTCCATACAAGCTGAGTACCACCAAGAACGAAGGTGAACTCCTGCTCGTAGAGCGAACAACCATCTTTGCCTTCAGCGGGGCAGCCCCACCACCAGCCAGAAGAACGAGGATAAGCATTAACATCGTCCACACCAAAGTGGTTATCGTGATACTGATCAAATACCCATGTCTTGCCTTCGACTGCAGAAGCACCACCTGTCAAGGCGTTAAACCAAGGTGAATCGAGCAGTGTAGCATCATCTTCGGCGATAGTGATATTCTGTGTGAGAGTAGCAGAACCACCAGAGGTAAACAGTGTCATCGTCACTGCATAGGTTCCTGCATAAGGATACTCACCCTGAGCAGTGGTACCTTCAGCCGACTTTCCATTACCCAGATCCCAGAGAGCAACACCTGGAACAGAAGATGTGTTCTTGAAATCAATCACATTAGCTTTAGCTGCAGTCGGGGTGGAAGTAAAGGCCAACTGGCTTGTCTGAGGCTCTGCACCCAGACTATGGTCATCGCTCTCCTGGGGGCTGCAGGAATTGAATCCTACAAGCGCCAGGCAAGCTATCATTGTACTATATAAAATCTTTTTCATAATGATTCAAACTCTTAATTATTGTCTTTAATTTATTATTTGTAACCAGGATTCTGCTTCAGGGCATACTCCGTACCTGCAGTTCTGTCGATCTCTGACTGTGGGATAGGCAGATACTTGTTATAATCATTCCAAGTACGTACAGAGTTATACTTAGTGTCATTCTCTGTCAGCACTTTAGCAGCATCGCCCCAGCGTACGAGGTCGTAGTAACGATGGCCCTCGCCAACGAACTCATAATGATACTCATCCTTGATATCCTGATCCGTGGGGTTGGCAATATCATGGTTGTTGTCACCAAAGGCACGACGACGAACCTGATTGAAGCACTCCTTTGCAGAAACGCCCTGCTGTTCTGCTACACCTTCCATCAGCACAAGCTCTGCATAGTTGAGCAGTGTCTCTGCATAGCGGAAGATACGGAGATTGTTACAATAGTTAAGATCCAAATCACCAGAAGACTTACGATAACCATTACGAGCTGTATACTTCTTGAGGAAATAGCCTGTATCCTGAAAACGCGGTCCATAAGAGCCAACTGTGCGATAGTCGATAACAGAAGCATCACGACGTGTATCACCTTCAGCAAACATTTCGTAGGCAGAGGTACGTGCAGGGCAGAATCCCCAACCACCGTTAAAGGTACCTGTAGCGTCTTTCAGGTCGTTAGGAGAGATGAAAGCAGGAAGGTTTGTACCATAACCCTGCCAACCGCTTGACCAAGTCTTACCCTCACCCAGCTGGTTGCTCTCGAAGATGGATTCACGGCAGAACTCACCATCATTATCCCAGATAGATTCATAATCGCTCATGAGTGCATAGTCACCACTATTGATAATGGTAGCAAGATCATTAGCCACCTCCTGATATTTAGAAGAATCCTTCTGATACATCACGGCACGAGCCTTCAGCATCAGGGCAGCCGCACGGTTCACACGTCCTGCATCTGTACCATTATTATTATACATGGGCAGTACACCTGCCTCGCAGGCAACATTAACGTCGCTGATGATCTGTGCATAAACCTCATCAGGTGAAAGCTGAGGAGCCATATAATTAGTGGCAGGTGTCAGAGGCTCTGTGAAGAAGGGGATACTTCCAAAATACTTCCAAAGCATATATACATAATAGGCACGCAGGAAGTGAGCTTCTGCATTATACTGGCGCACCTTATCGGTCTTTTCTGCAATATTAGCACATGCATTAATCACACTGTTAGCACGAGCGAATCCTGAGGTGTAGATGTTCCAAGATCCGGGCAGCGTGTGAAGAGCATCTGCCTGGAAGAGCGAGATGTTGTAAAGCTGCAACTGGTCACCAGCATCACCACCACCCTTATAGCAGTCGTCCGACTGTACATCAGCTACAACAGGAATAGCCTCATAGTTATTGTTGGCATAAGAGTCAAACAACAGGATCTGATAGGTTGCTGCCAATCCTGAGTTAATAGATGACTCGGTGGCTGTACCACCATCGGCAAGCTGTTCAGTGGGGAGTGACTCCAAGAAGCTGTCACCGCATGAAGCCAGCGTCATTCCAGAGGCTAGCACAGCTGCCATCATAAATATTTTATTGATTTTCATATCGTTGTTTCTTTTTAATTGATTAGAATGTAACATTAGCACCTACATAAATAGTACGAGCCTGTGGGTAAATACCTTTATCAACACCCATAGCTGTTGCGGAAGCACCATCGCCACCACCAAGCTCAGGATCAAAACCATCCTTATAGCTGGTAAAGGTCAGCAAGTTCTCTGCTGCCACATAGACACGCAGGCGCTGGATAGAAGCCATACGGGTGATGTGCTGAGGCAGTGTATAGCCGATCTGCGCATTCTTCAAGCGCATATATGAGCCATTCTTGATGTAAAGATCAGAAGAAACCCAGTTACCGTTGGGGTTAGCAGCTGTCATACGTGGAATCTTATTGCTGGTGCCCTCACCAATCCAACGATCAAGGATCCATGTTGGACGATTCATTGCGGGAACATCACCACGTTGTGCAAAGTCGAATACATCGTTACCAAATGTACCCTGGAAAGCAAAGTTGCAATCGAAGCCCTTCCAGTCTGCACCAAGTGTGAAACCAAAGGTCCAGTCAGGCATACCCTTACCAATCTTCGTACGATCACCATTACCGATAACTCCATCGCCATCGAGGTCAACAAAGCGTACATCACCAGGATGTGCATTCGGCTGAATCAAATCACCACTTGCATTGGTGTAACTATTCACCTCATCCCAGTTTTGGAACAGGCCATTAGTCTTCAGACCGTAGAAGTAGGGCCAAACGTCACCATTCTTACCATGAACATAAGTACCAACACCACCTGCACCAGCACCTTCGTAGTCAGTCTCACCTGACTCATTGCCGAGGTCGATCATCTTGTTTTTCAGGAAAGAGAGGTTTCCATTCACATAGTAGTGGAAGTCTTTAATGCTGTCCTTCCAACCGATTTCAAACTCAAGACCCCAGTTCTCCATCTTACCCAGGTTACCCATAGGTGCACTCTGTCCGATATATGTAGGAACAGGCATATAAGCAAGCATATCCTTTGTCTTCTTCTTGAAGTAATCGAAGCTGAAGCTTAAGCGGCTGCTAAAGAAGCGAAGGTCTAATCCAAGGTCAATCTGCTCAGAAGTCTCCCACTTGATGTCAGGGTTAGCCACACGACCAGGAGAAGAACCATAGACCATCGTACCATTATTGGTTTCTGAAACAGGATCATAGCTGCCACCGAAATAATAGTTCTCACCACCATCCATCAACGACATATAGAGGAAGTTACCGATAGAGGCATTACCGTTTTGTCCCCAAGATGCACGAATCTTCATTACGTCGAACCAAGAGGGCTTTATATTTTGCAGGTAAGGTTCATTAAGCACGTTCCATCCCAGAGAAACAGCAGGGAAGGTAGCCCACTTGTTGTTTGTACCAAAGACTGAGGAGCCATCACGGCGCAGGGTGAACTGAACCATATAACGCTCATCAAAGTTATAGTCCAAACGACCGAAATAAGAAGCCAGTGAAGTCTTGTCATAGCCACCTGTTCCACCAGATACACGCTCTTCTGAACGGTCAGCAATAGCATAATTGATATTAGCCTTCATTGGATCAGTATCCAACAGGTCGTAATCGGTACCAGAAAGATTACGGTACTTATAGCGGTTGGCAGACTGGCCCAGCACAACAGTCAAGTTATGCTTCTCAGCAAAAGTATTCTGATAGGTCAACACATTCTCAACCTGCCAGCGGAAACCACGGTTCATTGTACTTGAAACCCAACTCTTGTCTGTATGGGCCATCGTACCACGGTATTCTGGATATCCATAGGAATCGTTACCCCAAAATGCAAGGTCAGCACCATAGCTGCTCTTGAACTTCAAACCTGGAAGAATGTCAAGCTCTGCCCAGAAAGAGGCCACAAACTTATCATCATTATTCTTATTAGATGTAGGCTGATTCAGAGTAGCCACCGGGTTGGTCAGCTCCTGGAAACCAGAAGGAGGCAATGAGAATACGCGACCATCCTTAGTGATAGCTGGAGGATTGGCCTCCAAAATAGCACGTCCTTCTTCTTCAGAAGCGTAAACAGGAACCAGCGGAGAGAAGGTCAAAGCACTACCAAGGATAGATCCATATTCTGTATTAGTGGTAATACCTGTACTCTTGGAACGTGAATAACCAATATTCACACCAACCTTCAGTTTATTCAGGAAATTGCGATTATTCTCTTCGAATACGGTATAGGTAGAATTGCTACGAAGACTCCAACGGGTATAATTTGACTTGCCGTAGTTACCGCCGACAATACCTTCCTGATCAAAATAGCCCAAAGAGAGGAAATAGGTCATCTTATCATTACCACCATTGATGCTTATCTGGTGCTGCTGAACGGGAGCATCGTAATTGAACACCTCGTCCTGCCAGTCTGTACCATTGCCTTGGAATGCAGCAATGTAATCAGAAGAATAGCGAGGTGCGTTGCCATCGTTCACCTGAGCCTCGTTCATGATGGTCATATACTCCTTGGCGTCCAGTACAGCCTTCTTCTTCCAAGGATTCTGCCATCCGAAACTGAAATCATAATTCACTGAGGTCTTACCTGCAGAACCTGACTTGGTGGTAACCAACACAACACCATTAGCGGCACGAGCACCGTAGATTGCTGCTGATGCAGCATCCTTCAAAATTTCAACAGAAGCGATATCTACTGGGTTCAGATAATTGATACCCCCCTCAACTGCCATACCATCGACAATGTAGAGAGGATCAGAATTGTTGACCGAACCACTACCACGGATAGTAAACTTTGAAGGAGAACCTGGCTGACCTGAAGCTTGCGTAATCTGTACACCACTAACCTTTCCCTTCAAAGCATCCTCAATACGAGAAGGTCTGGTAAGATTAAGATCGTCGCCAGTAACTTTTGAAATGGCGGCTGTTACAACACTTTTCTTTTGGACGCCATAACCAATGACCACTACGTCATTAAGCATCTGGGCATCCTCGTTCAACACGATGGTCATGTCGTTCTGAGCTGTCACTTCCTTTGTGACATAACCCACATAAGACACAACAATTTTAGAATTAGGAGCTACCTTAATATTGAACTTACCATCCAGATCGGTAATGGTAGCGTTCTTAGGTTGCGCCTTTTCAACTACAGTGGCTCCAATTACTGGGTCACCATTCTCGTCAGTCACTGTACCCAGAATACCAGTTAAGTTCTGAGCGGTAACTGTCAGAGAGAGAAGCATAGCATAAAAGACGAATAAGAGTCGTCTTACTGCATTTAGGTTCATTTGTTCTTTCATAAAATACCTTTTTAATTATTAAACGATTGTTATGTTTGGTTATTGTGGATGCAAAGGTAGATAAAAAATATGCGCCAAATAAGCCTATCAAGATGTAAATATAGATAAATGTCGGATTTACACGAATCTCTTTTACCTGATTATCAATAAGATACACACATCTCTCTCTTTTCGTAATATAGACGTTTTGAAAAGGTATATCACCCCATATTCTATATCATACCAGCTATTTTCAGGGCAAAACTACAGCAAAGCAAAAAAAGAAGGCGTTTTATTTTGTACTTTCACGAAAAAGAATTAAATTTGCAAAATCATACAAAATGATACAAAAATGAAACGTTGCTTACTAGCTATTATATCTATTTTTTTCTATACACATTCCAGCTGGGCCAGTAAAGTGAACATGGATTCTCTTTATCGTGTCCTTGATATCGCTATTGATTCATCCTCAATTTATAAGAAACAAAAGCTGGATGCAATCAACATCTTGGAGAAGCAATATGCTGCTGTACGAAATGACCAGGATAAATATCAATTTGCCCTCAGTCTCTATCATGAATATGTAGCATTCGTTAATGACTCAGCCCTTAACTATTTACAAGTATGTATGGAATGTGCTGAACGAATGGGAAGAAAAGATCTGCAGACTCAGAGCGAACTGGCTTTAGCCTATCAGTTGGCAGATACAGGATTCTATCCAGAGGCAGAAATTCACTTCAAGGCAATATCCAAAGATCAGCTGACTAATGACATGGTGATTACATATCTCAAGGGTATGAATCACCTATATGGTGAGATGGGCTATTATTCACACGACAAGAAACTTAGAGACCAGTTCTTTTCAAGATCAGCTGCCTTCCGCGATTCTCTACTCCAAATTCTACCTGAAGACTCATACGGTTATAATGCTTTGAGATCAGTAGAACTTAATAATCAGGGGAATACTGACGAAGCATTGAAGTGTAGTGACAAATGGATGAAACTTGCAAAGCCAGGATCTCGTGATTATGCGACAATGTCTTTTTATCGTTCTGAAATATTCAGGAATATGGGAGATGCAGAAATGGAGCGTTACTGGCTTATCATGTCAGCATTAACTGATATCCGTCAGGCGATAATGGATCAGGCTGCTTTATGGAGCTTAGCCAATTCGCTGATGAATGAAGAAGGCAATCTTGATCGTGCATACAAGTATATGGATTTCTCATGGGAGTGTATCTCCTATTTTAGTACCCACATGAGATCTTGGTTAGTAACTCCCATACTGACACGTATCAATGACAAATATAAGCAGAACTTGCATCAGGCCTATACTAATTTGATATGGACTACTGTTGCTATAAGCCTTTTGCTTATAGGACTACTCGTGCTTTTATTATATGTTTCCAAAAAACGTCGCCAACTTGCAGTGATAAGAAATGAGTTGAAGAATGCTAATGACGAATTAGGACAACTCAACTATCAGTTATCAGCCAAAAATCACGATCTCTCTGAAGCAAACCAGAGACTCTCGGATATCAATGAACAACTCCGACAGGCCATTATACACCTAAATGACTCTAACCGAGTAAAAGATGAATATATCGGTAAGTTCCTGAGTGTATGTTCTGAGTATATCGATAAACTTGATAATTATCGTATTAAGGTAAATCGCAAATTAAAAGCAGGTCAGCAGGCTGATGTATTACGTATGACCAGTAGCGAACAATTGAGAGAGGATGAACTTGCGGAGCTCTTCGATCACTTTGATGATATATTCCTTCGTTTATTTCCCACATTCATTGATGATTTCAATGCTCTACTAAGACCTGGCGAAGAAATAGTTCCAACAGAAAAGAATCACCTCAATACAGATTTGCGTATCTTTGCCCTTATCCGGTTAGGCATCGAGGAAAGTTCAAAGATTGCAGAATTCCTTCGCTATTCTCCTAATTCTATTTACGCTTATCGCACACGCATTAGAAATAAAGCTGTAGGTAACCGTGATGAATTTGAAAAGCTCGTAAAGGAAATAGGTATTAAAGGATAACTATAACGAACATCGAGCTACGTACTTCGAAGGGTTCGGGCTACGTAGCTCGACATCAAATAGGAAAACAAAAAAAGAGCCCCGGGTCATTGCTGACTCGAGGCTCACACTTAAAAAGACGGCGGCTTCCTACTCTCCCGCATTGCATTGCAGTACCATCGGCGCAGGCGGGCTTAACTTCTCTGTTCGGAATGGGAAGAGGTGGGACC
>JAEEGH010019477.1_pt1 | contig 14225 bp, 11 predicted proteins | sample 9134181 | NCBI WGS metagenome assembly JAEEGH01 (sample SAMN16246544, study PRJNA631951) | gut metagenome | biome: gut microbiome; feature: rumen; material: DP-attached | host: Bos | place: Iran: Karaj | collected 2018-10 | reverse complement strand
GCCACGGCTGGGTGATGATGACGATGGCGTCCAAATCCGCCTTGCACATATCCTCTATGGAATAGTAGCGGTCTTTCGGATTGAATTTGTTGGCCATGAACGTGCTGTCCGCCCATTTCTGGACGCGTTCCGGTTCGCGGTCGCAGAAAGCGATGCGGTCAACGAGCGGATGTGATTTGAAGAGATCGACGAAACAGGACGCGAAGGAGCCCAGGCCGACCATTCCGATGCTAATGCCCATGATGTTTTCCTTTTTTTAGTGGTTAGTGGTTTTTAGATAATGATTAATGATTAATGATTAATGATTAATGATTAATGATTAATTGAACTGCGTAGTGGTTATTGTTTTTTCTTGAAAAATGCCCCGCGCGAAGCGCATCGAAACCGCCGAGCCGCCGGAGGCTATCCAGATTTTCAGCCATCCATGATATCATGTCAACTTAGAATCATCAGCAACAAGGCCGACGGCGGCGAGGCATTATTCGTGTCGATTGGTGTTCATTCGTGGTTCTAACTCAGCAAATTTCAACGGCTTCGAAGCCCATGAGTTTGGCGAAGTACAGAAGGACTTGCGGATCAGCGTTGTAGCAGAGGGCGGAATGGTGCGTTCCGCCATTGTTGCTATAGGTTTCGAGGAATTCAGGCAGATTCTTCTTCGGCTTGAACCAGCCTTTGATGCATTCGACGGGAGCGGGATCTTCCGGAGCGTGGCAGATGCCGTTGCAGATCAACAGGCGGTATTTGCCGTCTTGAATCGGCGCGAGATTGACGAGAATCGCGGGGCCTGGCTTGAAGATGCCGTAGGCGACGGCGGGGCTACCCGTGTCGCTGTAATTATAATTTTTCGCAACGAGATTGCCTTTGGTGGCGTAGAGATCGACGTTGGCTTCGCCCATGTGGGAGAGGAAGATCTGGTCATTCTGCCAGTCTGGGCAGAACATTTCCGTGAACGTTGTCTCCGGATAGACGGAAAGCATTGCGGAGACGAGATTTGCGGTCAGAACATCGCCTTCGCCTGCATAGCCTGTGCCGCGGGCAAGTGCTTTGGAGGCTTCGAGGAAGGGGACGGTTTCCCAACCGTCCTTCCGATTGACGTCCAAGAAGGAGGCGGTGAAGGCATCCAACTTCTGGGCTTCCATCCAATCGCGGACGCGAATGCAGGTTTCAGCTGTAACTTTGTGGGCCTCAGGCTTTAAGTTATCTGTAATGAACCGCTGCTTGTCCGCTTCCATTTCGGCGGCGACCTTCTTGTCGAAATCCGTGTCGGCGGGCTGATCCTTTTTGTCGTATGTGACGACGGTCATGTTGAAGTCCTGCTTCAATTTGTCGTATGGGACGGCGAAATCGCCCATGCCTTCAAACGGTTTGCCGATGATGCCGACGCGGGAGTTGCGGAATTTCGACGTGGCGACGGCGGCGTCTATGGCGGTCTTCAATTTGGCGGTGATGACGGCGGAATGCTTCCAGTGACCAGCGACCAAAACAAACGGTTTCTTCCTGCGAATGAGGAGGTTGGAGAAATCCTGCACACCGTGGATGCCGTGGTTGGGGCCGATTTTTTCGCCGCAATCGACATTGAAGTTGAAGTCGTAATCTGGTGTCGTGTCCAGAATGACGACTGGAATGTCCGTTCCCGCGACGGCGTCGATGGATTCCAACGACGGCGAATAAGCGAGATGGAGCGTCACGATGACATCCACCTTGTTGTCCACCAGCAATTTGATGGATTTTTCAAATTCTGGCTTGACGCAGGAAATGGGGGCTTCGACGACTTCCACGCCAAGCTTGCGGATTTCCTCCGCGATGAGATCCGCGTTGGCCTGCATCTGCGGGCGGCGATGAGGGGATGTTTTGTCGTAAAGTGCGATGTAAAGAGGCAGAAGACCGACTTTTGCAGGCATGTTTTTCTCCTTGTCGAATGGAAAAATTAGCAGTTTAAGAGGATGATATTACATTAAATAAAAATCCGTTGGTAACAATATGCCCTAACAAAAGAATATTTCCACTATCATTCCGGTAAAAAATACATGAAGCAGATACAGAAATGCCCCCATTGCCATAAAGATTCGGTCTTCAGCCACAATATCTGCCCGAATTGCGGCTTCGAGTCGAAATACGAAGAGCGCGGCGAGCCGGACTATAAACTGGACGAAAACGGCAAAGTGCCGTCGTACGCGTTTGTCATGGAAGAGCACATGACGCAGTGCCAACGGCATGGCCGCATCCTGCTTGGCGTCATCATGGGACTCTTGGGCGCTCCATTGATTACATGGGCGGCAACGAACGTTTTCCTTCTGACCGATGAGAATCGGACGATGGAAATCCCTCTCTTCAGGGTATTTCTGGCTTGTGTCATCGTCGCTTGGATTTTCTGGACGATATGGAACAACGGCTACCGCTGGCTGACGCGCGGCGTGATGGCGGTGGCGTTTTTGAGCGGCTTCTGGATGCTTGGCTGGGCGGTGAAGATGATCGTCCAGATTGTCAAGAAGAACGGCGAGGTCAATCCCGTGTTGCTTCTGGGCTGCCTGATTTTCGGGACGGTCTATGTATGGTGTGCATGGCAGCTATGGCGTTCGCGCGACATTCCGGAATTCCTGCGGATGCAGTACCAGAAGATGAAGGACGAAGAACTTTAGATTAATGATTAATGATTAATGATTAATGATTAATGATTAATGAAAAAAAGGCGGGGCACGAATCCCGCCTTTTTTCATGGGGCAACTGGGACTAGAAAAATGATTTTCTCAGAAATCTCAGAAATCCTAGATATCCCAGTGAATCAAAGCTATTGAAGCATTTTTAGGAAGGCCTCTTCGTCGATGACCTGCACGCCGAGTTGGGCGGCTTTTTCCGTTTTGCGCGCTCCCGTGTTCGCTCCCGCGACGAGATACGTCGTGTTGCGGCTGACAGAAGATGCGACAGCGCCGCCTTTTGCGCGAATTTTCGCGGATGCCGTCTCGCGATCCATGGAGGCGAGCGTTCCCGTCAAGACAAACGTCTTTCCTGCCAATGTCGCATCTTGTGTCAATTCTTCCGCAACCGCTTCTGTCCCACCGCCTTGTGGATTGATATTGAGCTCCGAAAGGCGGTTGAGAATGGCCTTTCCCGTATCGCCTGCGAAGAACGTCAAGACGCTGAGGGCGGTTTTCGGCCCGATGGCCGTCGTAACATATTCGCCTGGCTTGTTTTCACGCAGAAGACCGAGGCGGACCAATTCCCGCGGAGATGTTTCGGCAGGAAGTTCATTTGTTGCTTCTTCTTTGTTTTCAATGACTTTCGGAACCTTTTCCTCCTGCGGCGGTGGCTCCAGCATGAAATCGAAGAGGCCTTGACCGGATTTGGGTTGTTCAGGCTTTGGCGGTTCGGGCTGTGGCAATTCTGGAAGCGGCTTGGAATCAATGGGTTGGATGTCCGGAACAGGATTGCCTGTGGCGCGAAGCAATCCGCGAAGGACGCCGGACACAGCGACTTCACGCAAATCCTTGTGGACACGGCCAATATGATAAGCCGTTGCGGCTCCGACATCTGGAATGCCGAGAGCTTGCAGCCAGTTGGCGAGCGGCATGGTGCGGGAACGTTCGATGGCAGCCAGCAGTTTTGCGGCGTTTTTGGGACCGAAGACACGTGGTGCTTCGTCCGTTCCCAAATTCAGAGACGCTAACTTATCTTGCGTCAAATCATAGACATCCAGCGGCTCATTGACGAGACCACGTTCGACAAGAGCCTCCGCGACAACGCCGCCGAGAGCCTCCAAATCCAACGCGTTACGGGCTGCGAAATATTCGACGCGGCGGACGTTCTGCGCAGGGCATTGGACGTTGAGACAACGCCATGCCACAAACTGCGAATCGCGTTCGACAGGACCTCCGCAAGACGGGCATTTCCCACCGATATGTTTTTCAAAATCAAAAGGTTGTGAATCTGGAGGACGCTTCGAAAGAACGACTTCCACAACGGCGGGAATGACTTCTCCTGCCTTTTCGATGAGAACCGTGTCGCCGATGCGGATGTCTTTCCGGCGGATGTCGTCTTCATTGTGAAGCGTGGCGCGGCTGATGGTAGAGCCCGCCAGCGGGACAGGCTCCAATTCCGCAACTGGCGTGAGGACACCCGTTCGTCCAACCTGTACCGTGATGGCTTTCAACAACGTTGCGGCGCGTTCGGGAGCGTATTTGAAGGCCTTTGCCCAGCTTGGCGCATGTGCCGTCATACCAAGCACTTCCCGTTGGTCAAAACGGTCGACTTTTATGACGGCACCGTCTGTATCGTATGGGAACGAATCGCGGATTCCATGGAGTTCGTCTATGGCGGAGAGGATTCCTTCAAGGCTGTTGACGGAGCGGACCCATTTCTGCACTTTCAGACCGAACCGTTTGAATGTCTCGAAAAGCTCCGTCTGGCTGCGGATGTTCAGACCGACGATTTCGCCGCTGGCGTAGAAAAGGACATCCAACGGACGTTCCGCGACCTGCCGCGCGTCCAGCTGTTTCAAGCTGCCAGCCGTTGCGTTTCTTGCATTTGCGAATTCCTCTTCATTGTTCGCAAGGCGATGCGCGTTGAGTTTTACGAATCCTGCGCGGCTCATATAGACTTCGCCGCGGGCTTCGAAAACGGCAGGCGGATCGTCAACGGCCAGACGGAGCGGGACGGATGGAATCGTGCGGATATTGACCGTCACATCGTCACCCTGTTTGCCATTTCCGCGCGTAAGTGCTTGCACGAGAAGGCCATTCTCATATCGAATGGAAATGCTGACGCCGTCGATCTTCGGTTCGACAAGGTATGTCGGCATGTCGCCGCCAAGACCTTTTACGACGTATTCGTGGAAACGGCGGAGGTCGTTTGCGTCATACGTGTTGTCCAGACTCATCATGGGCAGCTTGTGGCGGACGGTCTGGAAGGCCGTCAGCGGATTGCCGGAAACGCGTTGCGTAGGCGAGTCTGGTGTGATGAGTTCTGGATGGGCGGCTTCGATCTCCCGAAGCTTGCGATACAATGTATCATATTCGTAGTCAGATATTTCCGGCTTCGCTTCGATGTAATAGAGATGGTCGTGCCGTCTGATTTCGGAGCGGAGAAAATCAAGTTGTTGTTGGATGGATTGGTTTTCCATGAGAAATCTGTTTTGTGAAAAATGGACCAGAGTACACTAAATAAAATTAGCATCGCATGTTTTTTTATCAAAGAACGCCAGTTATTTTTTTCAGTTGTGGAAAACGAGTCATTTTCTATTATATTTTATAGTAAAGAAATCTCATGAGAGCGTAATAGCATGCTTCAATCACTTCATATCAGAAATCTGGCGTTGGTGACGGAGCTCGATTTGGAGCTGACGGGCGGATTCAACGTCATTACAGGCGAAACGGGAGCCGGTAAGTCGTTGATAATCGGCGCGATCCAGCTTCTAGCCGGCGGTCGGGCGACGCCGTCGCTGATCCGCAACGGTGAAGACCGTTGCGATGTTTCGGCGCGTTTTGGTCTGGCGACGTTGCAGCCTGCGCTTAAGTCGCGTCTGGAGAAGATGTTGGAAGATGCAGGTGTAGCGGCCTGCGATGAAGAAGGATTGTTGTTACGGCGGGTGATTTCGGAATCTGGTAGCCGTTCATTCGTGAACGGCGCGGCGGTGACGGTCAACTTCCTGCGGGAGTTGGGTGAACTGCTGATCGACTTGCATGGGCCGCATGACAACCAGTCGATTTTGAAGAATGCAAAACAACTTGAGTTATTGGACGTCTATGCCCAATCAGAGGACCTGCTCAAACGTTGTCATGATGAAGCGGCGCATTTGAATGAATGCAAGCGGAGTCTGGAGGAGTTGGAGCGCGAAGGATTGCAGCCTGAGCAATTGGATTTGCTGAAGCATCAGCTGAAGGAAATCCGTGATGCGAATCTGCAACCCGGTGAAGATGAAGAGGTTCTGCGAAAATACAAACTTTCGGAGAATTCGAAACGTCTGTTGCAATTGGCGAATCAGGCGGCGGCGATGCTGTCGCAGGGCGATAATTCGTTGGTGGAGCAAGTCCGTTCCGTTTTCCGTCTTGTTCGGGAAATCGAACAGCACGATTCTGAAAAAGGATCGGAGTTCGACGGGAAGTTGACGGAAATCCATGATGCGTTGCAGGATTTGTCGTCCGAGTTCGAAGAATATGCGATGAGCATGGATTTGGACGCGGAGGAGATACAGGAGATTGAGAACCGCTTAGAGCTGATCCAGAAGCTGAAACGCAAGTATGGTCCTGCATTGCAGGATGTTATGGATACTGCAGAGCGGATTAGGGAGACCATCAAGAGAATACAGGGGAGAGGGGACATGGTGAAGAAATTACGGGAGGACATTGAGTCCGCCGAACAGGCCTTGTCGAAGACCTGCGCGGAGCTGGATGCACGCCGCCGTTCGGCGGCGGGGCCGCTGGCGGAGGCGATCACAGAGAAGCTGAAAGTGCTCGGCTTCAACAAGGCGACATTCAAAATCAACATCAAGGAGGCCGAACCGGGCCCGACTGGCGCGAACGCCGTCGAGTTCATGTTCGCCCCGAATCTGGGAGAGGAGATGAAACCACTGAAGGCGACGGCGTCGTCCGGTGAGACGGCTCGCGTCATGTTGGCGTTGAAGACCGTATTGTCGGATGCGGATGCCGTTCCGGTATTGGTGTTTGACGAAATCGATGCCAATGTGGGCGGCCGCACGGCGGGCGCTGTGGCGGGCGAGTTGAAGACGGTGGCGACACGTCATCAAGTCTTCAGCATCACGCACTTAGCGCAGATTGCGGCGGCTGGAGACACGCATTTCCTTGTGGAAAAGCGAACGGATGAGACGCGGACGACGGCGACCATGCGAAGGCTTGCGCCATCGGAGCGAGTCGATGAACTGATCCGCATGATAGGGGCGGATGCGGATTCCGTTCCCGCGCGAAAACATGCGCAGGAACTGCTGGATTCGTACCAAAAGACATTATGAAGGGAAACATTTGAAATAGAGAGAAGACTATGAGAAGAACATTGATCATTCCAGTTTTGATAGCCGTCGTGTCGTTGTTCGCGTTGACGTCGTGTTCGCCGACGGATCCCGTCGCGGAATACAACGCGGCGTTGCAACTCATTGAACAGAAGGACTATCCGGCAGCGTTGGAACGCGCGAAGAAGTGCGTTCGGATGAACCGCGAAGATGTCGATGCCATCAAATTGCAGACGTTGTGCGCCTTTAGCTATGATTCAGAAACTGCGGAACGGGATTCCGCCCAGCAGAATCTGAAACGTATGGTGAAGAACAAGGCGAAGGATGACTACCAGGCATACTTCTTCCTTGGATGGTCGTATTTCCAAACGTACAGCTACACGGAGGCGCAGGAGTATCTGACGGAAGCCTACAAGCTGATGCCGAAGGAGAACATGGCGAATTCCAAGACGTATCACGACTTGCTGTACATGATTGGAATCTGCTGTGCGCATAACAATCTGCCGCAAGGACTTGAGTATCTCCGTCCGTTGGAGAAGATCAGTCCGTTCAAAGAATGGCCGGAATACTACATGAACTACGCAATGTTGGCCTATCGTCTGAAGCGCTACAATGAAGCCATTTCATGGTTTGGAAAAGCACAGAAGTTGGATCCGACTCAGCCGCAGCCTTATCTCAACATCGCCGTCATCTATGATACGAATTACGGCGCCACGAAATATGCGAAGCTATGGTACACGAACGCGTTAGTCCGTTACCAGAAGCAGGGCAACTCGTTGTACGTTAAGAAGATACAGGCCAGATTGGCCGCGCTGATCAGAAAGTGACCGATGATTGGTCGCAGCGGTGTGAATAATGGTGCGCCGCCGCTGTTTTGATGTTGGAAGCCGTTGAACGGATGGACGTTGTGCCGTATGCCGCATATTCCGGAAGAGATTATCGAAGAAATACGGAACCGGGCCGATTTGGTTGACCTTGTGTCCCGCCAGACTCCCGTGAAGAAGAACGGGAACGCCTTCTGGGCATGCTGTCCGTTCCATAATGAGAAGACGCCGTCGTTCAAAATCGATCCGCAACGGCAGACGTACTATTGTTTTGGCTGTAAGAAAAGCGGCAATGTGTTCCATTTCGTGCAGGACATGGTGAACACGGATTTCGTCGGCGCCGTCCAATGGCTTGCCAATCTGTATGGCATTGACATACCGGACACGCGAGACGGCAATGAACAGGAGCAAGACCGCCGTCGCCAATGGCGTGAAAACTGTCTTAAGTTGTTGAATGACACAGCGAACTGGTATCATGCGAATCTTTCGCAGCCAGAGGCCGAACCCGCTCGCCGCTATTTGGAATCGCGCGGCATCGACGCGGATGCCGTCAACCGTTTTCGCCTCGGTTATTCGCCTGATTCCTATGACGCCGCGAGCCGTTGGGCAACACGCCTTGGTTACACGCCGGAAATGCTTCTAGCGACGGGACTTACCGTTCAGAAAGAGGATTCGAAAACAACATACGACCGATTCCGTGGCCGTCTGACGTTTCCCATACAGGACGAACTCGGCCGCGTCGTCGGCTTCTCCGCCCGCGTGTTGGATGCGGAGGCGAAAACGGCGAAATACGTTAACAGCCCAGAGACGGATTTCTTCCAAAAGGGCAAGTTGCTTTACGCCTATAATTTTGCGCGGCAAGCATTTAAGAACTCCGGTAAGGCGTTGATTTGCGAAGGCCAGCTGGATGTCATCGCCTGCCATCGGGCGGGGCTCGACTATGCGGTGGCGGCGCAGGGCACCGCCTTCACGGAATTCCATGCGCGGCTTCTGAAGCGTTCGACAAGCCGCGTGACGTTGGCCTTCGATGCGGATGGCGCAGGCCGCAAGGCAACCGTTCGCACGATGGCGATTCTTCATGGGCAAGGCCTTGCCGTCGATGTCGTTACGCTACCGGAAGGCGAAGATCCGGATTCCATCTTCCGCAAAGGTGGAGCGCATGCGTTGACCGCTATCATGTCGCAAACGACGCCTGCCGTGCCGTTTTTGTTCAACGTCATGTGCGCACAGCATGACCGCACCCAGCCAGAGGAGCTGTCGATTATCGTCAAAGAGGTTTTGGAAGTGATTCGGCCATTGGCGGATCCTGTCGTGAAAGCTGGTCATTGCCAATGGCTTGCGCAACAGTTGCATATTCCGGAGAACGTCGTTCTGCAGGAACTGAAAGTTGTGGACGACAGCCATAAGAGCGCGTTCGACAGCGCGATTCCGAAAATGATTCCGAAGCCGTTGATGCCGAATCAGATGCCTGCTTTCCACATGCAGCAGACGGGCGAGGCGACATTTCAAGTCCTGCTGGAACTGATTCTGCGCCATGACTTTCTGGCGAAAGAACTGGCTGGAAACGATGATGTCGCCGCCTTGATTCCGGACACGCCGTTGGGGCAGGCCATCAACATGGTCGTCGCTGAAACGGCGGAGGGCGAATGGGAGATGGCAGAGCAGAGCATCATCAATTCCGATTTGGCGGCCAATCCATCCGTCGGCAAGGTGTTGAACAATCCGCAATACGGCAAGCTTCTGCCGGAGGAAGGCGATGACGCCGCCGTTCTCGAAAACAAACGCGAGAAAGTGAAGGCTGCTTTCAACGATTGCGTGAATGAATTGCTACGCAATGATTTGGATATGAAAATCGCGGCGGTGAAACAGTCAATGTCCACGGAAACAGGCGATGTGTTGGTGCAACTTCAGCGCGAATTCTGTGATTTGATCGCTCGAAAGAACAAGTTGCGAAAGCGGTAGAAGTTCTTTAGTTTTCAGAAGCTTCCGCACGGGTGAGAGCGTATAAACTGCGAAGGGCCTGCCAGACGATTTCCGATTGCGCGGCCAACTGGTTGAAAAGCAACTTGAAGCCTGGCAGAAGCTGTCGTGTTGCGATCATTAGTCCTAAATAAACGAAAAAGACGTTGCAGACGACGATGAGCGACAGGGAGAAGACGACGCCGTTGATCTGCAGATCCTGCTGTCCTTTTGAAATGGCGATGCAGGTGAGGATGACGTGGTAGGCGTATGAAAGGCCAATGACGGCGGCGATCGTAATATCAACCCATGCGGGAAACGGCGGATCGAAAATCAATACGATGCCGTAAATGCCTAGAAGGCAAAGCATATAGAAGGGCAGAAAGTACGGCGCAAGGATGATCCAGATGTTCGGTCTGTCCACATCGACGCTACCCGAAGTAAAGCTTAGGCGGATGTTGGATGTCTTGCGGAGGAAGAGCGTGGCGACGGCCCAATGGGTCAGTTCATGCCCGAAAACGTAGCACGGGATGCAACGGAAACGATAGAACAATGGCAGTCCGACTACGAATCCGCCAAGAAACGCCCATGCCAGATTGGCGTCCTCAAAGGATCGCGGCAGCCGGATGAGGCAGATGAGAAGGGCCAACGTTACAAACCAGATGGCCAAATCAGCCAGCCCTTTGAGAATGGAATAGAGAAAACGTTTCATGAACAACGGGATGATGACGGAAAAAAATCTATACCTTAATATATAAGCATTTTCCAGTTGGCAATATGAAAATTGAAAAAGTTGTCATCTATCTGAATCATAACAAATCAGAGAAATGCTCTGCAAGATATTCTTTGACTTCTACTTGAAAAGCTCTTGTGAACGCAATGAGATGGGTGGCTTCTTCTTCAGAAACAGTACCCGCCCGATCATATTCAAGAGTGTTTCGTTGCATACGGCATGAGTTGAGATAGACGGAATGATCTTTCCAGTTCTGATTGGAAATTTCTTTCAATGCCATGATGGCACGATAATGCGCGAACGCGTTTTCAGGGCGATAACCTTGTGTATATAGTATGATGGTACATAGTTTCAAGGCGGCATTATAGGCAATGCCAAAACGCCAATCCACCGAGAGAGTGTTGATCTCCGCATCCGCCAGATCCCGTTCCACGATAGAGAGCAGATCGGTGATTTCCTGCCGATCAGTCTGATGTTGTTTCAACCATCCGTTATCCAGCCAGTCTTTCAAGCTCATTTCTCCCTCCTTTCAGAAAAATCATGGGTGACTGAATGACGTTTTGGACAAAATGGTCCGCCGATTGGCATCTGTTATGGAAATCGGCAGGCGTGAGAAGAAAAGGATTTATTTCGCGGTTGGTGAGATCGGCAGCCGGTAGCAGGGCACGGCTGATTTCCATGAGGGTGCAGTTGCCGATGACAAACAGGTCGATGTCGCTGTCTGGTCTTGCGGAGCCATTGGCTTCCGAACCGTAGATGAACACGCAGTCGGTGTCCAGAGAGGACAGCATGCGGCGGATTTTCCCATGCAGTCCTTCCGCGATGTCCACTAGTTCGCATAACACGGTGAACATGGCTGAAGACTTGTCTGCATAATAGTCTGTGTGACCATTGTTTTCCTCCTTGCAGACAAGCTTCAACTCATGGAGATGCGTGAGTTCCTTCAGCAGGCCGGGGGCGGAGAGACCGCCATCGCGCGCCAGTTGCCGAAGGTGGAACTTTGGCGTATCCGGCGTGAAAAGCCTTGTCAGAATGACCGCACGCGTATGTGAATTCAGAATATGCGTCAACATTCATGGCTCCTTTGTTTTTTTGTGTTAGCTATAAGTTAACACTTATTGAAGCTTTTTCAATTCACCATGCAGAATTCACAATCATTTTCAGCATTTGTTCCAGACCTTTACCGTGCGAACCATGCGCGGAGGCGGGTGGTGGCGAACGTCGTGAGAATCGGATAGTCGATGGCCTGCGCCGTCTGGCTGGCGGGGAGGCTGAAAGTGATGAGGCTGTTGCGGATGCGATTGCCATCCTTATCCATGAAGAAGACATTGAGTTCGGTGGCTTTTTCAAGCGGCGGAACCTGCAGTTTCAGCATCATGTTAGCGTTGGCGGCGACGTCCATGTCGCGGATGGCGAGACCGTCCACGTTCCGCCAGTCGTCGGTCGGCTGCCAGGCGGGGCGCTGTTCGGGCGGTGGCAACGTCACATCGGCGATTTCCTTTTCGGTCGCAAGACGGAGGACGACGTCGTCCAGCTGATAGGATACGTCAGTTTCGACATGCGAGTCATTGCGGTCGAGGCGGAAATCAAGCCGCAGGTAATTGACGTCGTCCGATGTTTTGAAGGTGTATTTGCCGTGTTGCCAAACGCCTGGACGCCAGGGGAAATAGTATGTGAAGCGGGTGTTCTCACGCCATTTGCCGTCTGGTCCGCGGAAGATTACGAGGGCCTTCGCCAAAGCGCCTTTGTCCATGAAACGGCGGAACGTCAGCGTGTAGTATTTGCCGGGCTCGACGGACATGTCCTGAAAGATCCGCCCGAAAGTGGCTTTGGGTTGACGGGTGATCTTGGCGGCTCCGTTGACGACTTCAACCGAGCCTAAATCCGCCGTGCGGATTTCTTTTTTCCAGCCTTCGAGATCGTTGTCGAAGGAGCCGTTGGTCACAAGATTGACGGCATCTGGAACGACTTCCGGCTCGGGCTCCGGTGGCAACGGCAGCGGGGCGGGAGCTTTCGGGAAGTTCAAGTTTTTGAGCTTCAAGATGTTGGGCCAATGGTCCGAAAATTCGCGGAAGTATTTCCATCTGGGGAATTCGACGAATGATTCTACGACATCATCTTTCAGATTCGGCGACAGCAAGGCGAGATCTATGCGGCTGCTATATTTGATTCCATGCTCTTTCATCCAATCGTATCCGACATCGACAAGACCCGCGTCAAGTAATTGCTGCGTAGAGACATAGTCGTATTTGCCGTTGTTCATATTCTTACCACGGCCTTTGATGTAGGCTTCGCGTTTGGCCGGATCCATTTTCTCAAGACGTGCATCGAAGGGCTCCTTGTCCTTTGGGGAGTAGTTATTGAAGTCGCCCATCATGATAAGCTTTTCGCCTGCGTCGAGCAACGGTTTGATGCGGCGGACATAGATGGCGGTCTCATGAATGCGGCGTTGGAAATCGAAGGGGGAGGTGTGGATGGACATGAAATAGACGCCGTTGATTTTGGCGAGAACGTAGCCGTGGTGCAGATCCACCGTGCGCGTCTCGATGATTTCGAACGGATGGCGGGAAGTCAAGGCGATGGAATAGTCCGTAAACGGCTTGGCGACGGCAGCATAGGAATGCCCCCAAAGTCTTGCCATTTCGGCGAAGCCTTTGCTGTCCTGTCGCGCAATTTCTTGGAAGAGAATGACTTCCGGATCATAGGAACGGATCCATTCGGCCGTTTCCAAAAGTTTGGATGCATTGTTGAAACCGATTTCAACATTGTAGGCGAGAATTCTTGTCGGTTCATCCGCAGGCGGTTGCTGCGCATGGAGGCAGGCGGTGGCCATCACAATCAATGCTAGCAGGAATCGTTTCATGGGAAAGCTCCTTGAATTAATGCTTAATGATTAATGCTTAATGCTTAATGAGTAATGAGTAATGAGTAATGAGTAATGAGTAATGAGTAATGAGTAATGAGTAATGAGTAATGAGTAATGAGTAATGAGTAATGAGTAATGAGTAATGAGTAATTGAAAAAAAGGCGGCCGTCCAAATGGGCGGTCGCCAAATGTTTTCGTTGAATCAGCCGCGCAAGAGCGCAGCCCTCCCGCCTAATCGTTTTGTTTCTCGTTGTTTTGGAACTGGATGACCATTTCATCCGGCGGGCAGAATCCGAAGCGTTCGCGGAGGACGCGTGTGATGGTGGCGGGATCGCCGGCGTTCAGTTTGCGCACGGTTTTGTCCTTGTACTCGATGTCCGTTTTCAACTCGTTGACCATCTTTTGGTTATGGGCCAGCGATTCCTTCAGTTGCATATTTTTCTGGTATTCTGGCGCCAGAAAAATGAAGCCTCCGATGGCGATGAATGCGAAAATGACGATGAGCCCGACTTCTTTGACAGACATGTGCTTCTCCTTTTTTGTTTGTTTTACCTTGTTTTCTTCCCGCCCCCCGGTCGGGAGGCAAATGGTGAAGGCCGCATTGCGGCCTGAAGATTCAATAGAGGCATGTGGTGACTTCCAAAGCCACGAGGCTTTGGCGCTGATGCTCAAAACATAGCACAAGGAATTCAAGGGACTGCCCGCTGCGGCTGTTGGCCAGCCAGTTGGCGAGTTCCTGCGTGGATTTCACATCCTGGCCATTCACTTTCATGATGATGTCACCGCGTTTGATGACATCGCGCCAGTTTTCCTTGTGCGATACGAACAGGGCTTCCGGCATCATTTCATTGATGACGAGTCCCTTGAGGTCTTGCCTGAGATTCA
>JAEEGH010019475.1_pt1 | contig 14227 bp, 12 predicted proteins | sample 9134181 | NCBI WGS metagenome assembly JAEEGH01 (sample SAMN16246544, study PRJNA631951) | gut metagenome | biome: gut microbiome; feature: rumen; material: DP-attached | host: Bos | place: Iran: Karaj | collected 2018-10 | reverse complement strand
TTCTGGCATTGGATACGCCGGAGTTTTTGATGTGCTTACACTTAATACTTAATCGAGCATTTTCTTTCAAATAATCAGAGGTACAAAAGCCCTCGCATAGCTTATAAGAGCTATCCTTAGAACCATCATCAATAATTATTATCTCTAAAGATCCAGTGTAAAAATCCAATTGAGAAATAACACTTTGAACAGTCAACTCTATAGTCTTTTCAGCATTATATACAGGAATGATCACACTTACATCAATCATTTCATTTTCCTTATTTCATTTATAATCTTAATAATATTACTAATTACTCCAAAACCTTCTATACAATTTCTCCGCACCATTACTAATTGATGCCTCGTGAAGTGGACTATACATATTGTACAATTCTCTCACATCAATCCTATTTACAATCTCTTTAGAACTAACTTCATAATTCCATTGTAAATAAACCAATATATCTGCTACCCAATTAGATATGAAGGGGTCAACATCTGAATTATCAGCCTTATCAATAGCCGTTTTATCCATCCTATTGAACAACTGCTTCGGCGTAAGATTAAGAGCTAATGGATTCCCCCTATCCATTAATTCACGTTCTCTTCCAATCATATATGTTTCAATGCATTGAAAATAATCATACTCAGATTCCATAAACTTATGAAACAGATATTCATGTATATCGTATGCACTTTGCAAATATACTTCATCATATGCTGACATGTTATCCCCCAATAAGCATTATTTCAAAATATCCAATTTGCCATCGTCAATGATGTAGTGCCCAAATCCCGCAATAACTTCGTACTTATAATTATTTAGTACTACTTCCCGTGCTGTGAGTCCCTTAACTTCAATTCCAAGTGCATACTGATCTCTACGCCTCTTCAGATACTCAGCAACATCTCTTCTTGCATATCTATCAGAGTTAAGGTATTTTTCATCATCAACTACTTCTTCATAGCCCTTATATTCAAGCATATCAAAAGCCTTCTGACTTTTTATAAATACCTGTTCCCCTAACTCGCCTTTATAAAAGAGCTTTTCAACTTCTTCTATAGTCAGATAGCCATCTAAAAAAGCTTCGATTATTTCAGTATAGCTATCATCTGCTCTATAGCCTATCAAAACATCTGCAGCAGTTGTGTCTACTTTGTACTTATCTCTGATCAAATTTCCAATTGTAGCAACTCTTTCAGCTTTTACGCCTCTATTTGCAATGACTTCAGCAATCCATGCAAGTACACCTTTTTCTGTAAGATTCACCACATTAAGATTGTCTAAATCAATTGAATAATTGTTGCAAATAGATTTATCACTACCGTAAAGGCAAGCCCAGGAATATGCCTTTTCCTTGTCCTTGGTAGTATAAAAGCCTCTACCATAATCACAATCATCTCGTCCAAGGCCATATTCAGGCTTTTCAATTATATGATCAGAACCATGATATATCAGCATATCCTCTTCCTTTCCTTAATTACTATAATTCTCTTCCCACTCCTCATAAGGAATAGCAGTTATAGAATTTACACCAAAAAAGTTCTTATACTGAACATTGGTCCAATACTCCGGATCATCTGTAAGTTCCATCTCATATGCGCAAGTATAGGCATTGTCAAAGTCTTCATGGAACTGAGCTACAACGATATCTGTCTCGCCTGCAGCTATCTGCTGCTCTATGTAAGCTATACGCTCATCGTAGTCTCGTCTGATACGGATCAGCATCGCTCCACAATCAACTATCTGGAAGAATAGGTAGATACTCATGGCTGCAATAACACTACCATACAGGAATGAAAGCATCTGCTTTGTTGCATCTGCCTTACCATCATTATCAACTCTTAAGTTGTCAACAATACCTTGGATACAAGCAATCAGCAGGAATATTCCTGCGCCAAACAGTGCCCTGATCTGAGGAACCGCTGTAGCAGCAAGTGCATATACCGTAGCCAGGTAGACTACAAAAAAGATAATACGATAGCGAAGTGCAAATAATATCTGCTTAACACTTTCGCCTTTCCTGTTGTGATAATAAACGGACCAAATAATAGTTGCAGCAAATATTCCAAGGAGTACTAGAAATGCCTCTTCATTCAAAAGAGTCAACTTCTGTATTCTGGACACCATTCCATAGAGACCACTATGACGCTCTTCTATAAGTGAAGCTCTGTTTCTGACTCCAGGTCCAAGTACTAAAAATCCTAAACCTACAATATTTCCCAAAATAGCCGGAATCATTATCTTAGGCACTTTTTTCTCTTCATAGACAAATCTGTATAAAAGAGCGCCAATGATAAGTAGGAGAAGCGCACCGCCCGATGTATTTTCATTACACCAGCCTGCTGCCCAACCAAACAGAAATATCAAAATGCAGCTAATTATTTTTACATTCTTTTGACTCTCAACCATGTATCTGACAGTTGTTAAAAAGCCTAATATGATAGTCATTCCCCAGAGATACACGAATGCACCACATTCCCACAATATAGTCTGGGAGAAATTCACTGCAAACAACCATAATCCCAATTGTACCAGCAAGTATACTAATACATCATATTTCTTTCTGCCCTTAATATTGAAATAAATAAGCACAGACAATATCATGAACACAATGCTGTTAGCCAGTTTTAAAACAATCTCAGGCGCACATAAAAATATTCTAAACAAAATAAATGTTACACTTCTGCCATTCCAGGTCATGTACTGGTTATATTCCTGTAAGATCAGATCCCACAAGCTGTTTCCTGACCTTGCCTGAAGCATATAATCAAAATCATCTGACAAAAGCGGTGTAAAAATATTAAAAATCAATATCAATACAAAAAAAGTCAGCATTAAAAAGCACATCAAATGCTTTCTTCTTTTTTCTTCCATAAATCAATTACCTTTCCTGTGGTTATTCGCCCTACCAAGTCTACTGCTAATAAAACATTTAATACTTAAAGCATACTCACTTAGTCTGGCGCTTAGAAACATACCTACTGGAATATTCAGCTCGCTACATTCCTTAAATCCTTTATTCCATTTTACCAGATACTCTTTAGTAAAATGTCGTCTGCAATCTTCACTGGTATCAAGCCCATACTTCTGATACATATATCTATAATCCTGATATATTCTCTCATCCCTGATACCAAAGCTCTCTGTATACTGTTCCTCGTGTATACCTATAGATACAAGTGGTTCATAGCTATTAACAAATTTCGGATTATATGACAATATTTCCATATACCAGAAAACATCAGACGCCCAATTGCTCTTTGGATCAAATAATGCAAGCTGTTTCTGTCTTCTATACAGCGTCACACTAGGTGCGCCTATTTGATTACTTATAAACAAGTATCTATAATCATTTTTCAATGAATCAATATATTCTGAACTAACTTTTCTATCATAGCTTCCTGTCAGTTCCTTATCTGACAGATGTTCAAGATTTGAAGCACTCTCGGCATTCAGAACCACCTGTCTGGAACTTGAAAAAGCAAGGTCAGCATCAGGGTTTTCATCCAACATAGTCACAAGTTTTTGAAGGCTATCATCAAATGTAAACCAGTCATCGCTGAACATGATCTTGATATATTCACCGCTTCCAAGTTTCAAAGCCGCATTCCAGTTAAATATATGTCCCAGCCTTTCCTTGTTGTGAACATAACAAACAGTCATGCTATCTTTATAGCTATCAACTATTTTTTCAATTTTGTCATCTGTCGAATCATCTGAAATGCAGACTTCATAATCCTTATAAGTCTGACGTGCAATAGATTGTAATAGCCTACTGACATCCTCCGGATTATTATATGTCGGCACACATATGGATACCTTTACTTCTGACACCTATCTCTCCTTAGAACAAACTTATCATTTCATTCTTAATATCTTTTTAATAGCCCTTTTTATTGAAATCTCAGCGTTATATATGCTCTCTCTGATAAAGGCTGCAAAATGTCTCTTAGCCTTTGTAGCTTCACTCTCATCCTTTAAGATCAGATAATCCAGCTCATCCTGATGAGTCCTGATATACTCCGGATAGGAATCATCTATTTCAACTTTGATAAATTCAGCATCTCTGCCAAATATATCCTTACCATCTTTTATCTGATTTTCAACATTGCTAAGTACATGCTTGGAGTTGTACTCATAATGTGCTGCAGATACAACCTTTTGGCTAACTCTCTTTCTTACGTCCTTTTCCCCATGGCCGCCCATGTAACCAAAATGCCATCCGCCATCCTCAACTCTTATTCCAATCTCTTTTCTCTCAGGGAATCTGAGCTCACCGCACTGAAGGTTCAGCTCTTTCATAAGCTTGTAGCTGATCATCTTAGAGCCAATCCACTTTTTTCTATCTACGCCTTCAAATTCACCGGCATAAGACAAGAGCTTACCAGATACCTCTTCCATGTTCAGATAGCAGTAAAAGAGTCTTTGAGCAAAGTGATATATCTTATCCTGCTGGAAATTATTAAGAATCTCTCTTACTTTATCGGGATTTGGAATCTCATCAAGGTCACTGAATATGATGATATCATCATCAGTACAATCCTTAAGGCCTCTTGTTACAGCATTTTTCTGAAAAGTATCCCTGTCATGGGTATAGCCTTCCGGAGTATCATCCACTACCACATGTATGATCTTATCTGCAAACTCTGCAAACATTTCTTTATTTTCTTCGTAATATAGTGGCTTTTTAAGGCCTGAAAAAGTCTCTGTTGCTTCGCTGATAACGAATTTATCAACAACAGGGCTCATAACGTTCAATCGTATTTTTAACATATCCAGTTCATTAAAGAACTGAAAGCAATCGTATACCATATTTTATCCTCTGATTGCCTTATGGAGCTTGCCATGCAATCTTCTAAGGCCTTTATTTGCTTTATTCCACAATCCTTCATTAAAAAAGTTAGGATATACAGAATTAGTTCCATCCCACTTATGGAAGCAGAAAGGAATTATTCCCTGCACTTCCGGTATCATGTGCTCATGTCCGAAATATACCGCTACTTCAAGTGGCGCTATTTTCATTCCTTCTTTTTCCAAAATATGCTTTATCTTACAGCATATAAAGCCATCTTCATGAAACCACATCTTGCCGTAGGCTTCTTCGCCTTCCCAAGGTATACCAGCCTTTTTAGGATAGTCCATAAGGCGCTTACTTCTGATACCTACGCTATTACCTACTCTGCAGATGTTACCATTCACATCCCTGTAAGTAGTTGTATCTCCATCTTTTGGCATAGGCCACGGAGAACCAATATAATCATAATCCAGGAATTCTTCTCGCCACATCTCAGGATGAACTATATAACCATCTGCATGCACTATCATGGCAAAATCAGTGTTTATATGGTCTCCAAGTTCATAGACCATCTTGTAATTAAATGCATCGATATTATCAAGCTTACTGGTATGTGAGTATCTGATAGATTTAGGAAGCCCAAATGGCTTTTTATCTGTGATCAGAACTGCATCTCCAAAGTCTATCCCCTTCATGGAATAGAGCATCGCTTTTATTGTCTCTTTGACATTAACACTTGTCATTGCAACCAGCGTAACTTCCGGCAGCTGCAATTTTCCATTAACTATTTTATGAGTCATTTCTAGTTAACACTTTCCAAAAATATTTCTCTTTTGCACCATTCAGCCCCAATGCCAGGCACCAATATGCTCCAACAGTTATCATCAAGAAGTTTCTGCCAATATAGTCAGAAATGAAGTGAGCTTCAATGATCGTATAAATTGATATCATCGCGATCATAAGGGCTGTCCACTTATCCTTTATCTTCCAGATGTAGATGATAACAAGCAAAAATAAAACCAGAATAATGATAGTTGGAATTATACCACACCAGTAAAAAAGTCTTACCCAGCCCATATCAAAATATTCATGGCTTTCTTTTGTTGAAAACAGACTCCAGGTCAGAATATAACCGCCATGGGAATTTCTGCCCCAATACAGGTCTTTGATCCTGCCGTTAAGAGCGTTATCTATCTTATCAATCGTATGGTTAGACCATGAATAGTAGGTTGCAATTGATGACCAGATAGATATAGCAAGGCTCCCAATGAATGACGCCAGTGCTATCACATAAGGCACCCATTTCATAAAAGTCTCTTTACCATATCTATATATTACTCCCAGCACTATAGCCATTCCAGTTATCAGGAAAGATGTTCTGGAATCACTGAAATAATAGACTATATAATTGGCAACAGCCATCAAAAGATAATGTATCCAATTACATTTTTCATGATAGACGTAGATTCCCAGGAGTATCAGCACCAGAAACATTGCATGCATCCCATTTGGATGACCAAAGCCAAAAGTATATCTAATCTCGTCCTCTACCCCTTCGCGATACTGGGCATATAAATAAGACTTACCATATATACCGCTGATAGATAGAAGTGCTATTATTCCACATCCGATCAGATTGACCCAAAAGGTATATTTTAAAGCTCTTTTAAAATCTATCCTCGTTGCAGCCAGTGCAAAGACTATATATCTCCACAGATCATTTCTGCAGGTTATCTTATAACAGCACAATCCCAGGATGTTAAACAAGACGACGAATATCCATTCTTTGATATTAAATTCTGATAGCATGATAACTATGAGACTCAATACAAAAGTCGCCCTGAAAATATAGCTTTCATAAGGATTGTGAAGGTCAGACTTTTCAACCAGAGCAACACACAGTTCAATAGTAAGCAGTATATAGAATACAACTTCCCTAATCATAGGGATTTTATTCTTTATAAGGTCATAAGCCTTTATACTCATGTATTACTCCTGTTTCTCTTTCTATCTTTCTTACAATCTTTTTTATCATATAATCTGCATAGATCAGCTTGATCCTGAGCATCTGCAGACTCTTACTTAATCCTTCAGGCTTTTTATTCAGTCTTCTGAAAAGAGCTGATTTCTTCTTGTACTCTTCTAGCTCTTTTTTACATTCATCAGCTGTAAATATACGGCCATGCTTATCCATGTAATTCAAAAAGCTGTATATATTCTGCTCAGATGACCAATATCCATCTGAAACATTATGTCTTGCCCAGTATTTTGGCGCAATCGCATACTGAAGTGTATCACTGGTCAGTGCCGGTATTACTGCAAAAGAGGAATTAGACAATATGAGATACCTTGCATTTTTGATAGTCACATAGTCTTTTCCCATATCAAAATGATGTGCTTCATACTCAGGTAGTACCTTGTGCGCAGCTGCAACATCTTCAGTTACAATCATGAATTCCATATCAGGACGAATCTTCTTCATGGCTTTAATGGCATTAAGCCAGTATCTTCTGTCCAAATACAGCTCAGGCTCACTGGCATACTCACCACCACGCATATTGATTATGCAGAGATTGTCTCTGGTGTACTCATTTGACTCGAACTCAGGCTTAACATTAAGCCAACTCTTTATTTCATCCTTGTACTTACCAAAATAGTCCTCAGACTGAAGATTGCCATAGATGATAGTATCATCTTCAATACTGTTTAGCAGATACTCATCTGAACCTGATATGTAGCAGCCATGTGTCATATCATGGGTGGCATTTCCAATAAAGACTCTGTCTTCTTTTTCATCATATCTTTTTAGGTACTTCTGCATCTCAGGCGTAATCTCTTTGCCCAGATCAACGTCCATAAAATACATGCCCTGATTGCTATGGATATTATTGGCAAACTCCTGCTGACTGACAGTTCCAAATTCATATCCGTGCTCAAGAGCTATGCATCTGGCTGATATATAGCAAAATAGCTGATTACCAAGACCGCTTCCCTTTAAAAACTCTGTTCCGATCATTATATGTTCCTATAATCAATGAATGACAACTCTGCCATCCAGTGAAGTCTGCTGAATCTTTTCATCTTTTACTTCATAGATGATGTCACAATTCTCAATGGTGTTGAGTCTATGAGCGATGATGACCATAGTCTTTTTACCATGGAAGCTGTTGATTGCTTCCATAACTGCTGCCTCAGTCTCATTATCAAGTGCGCTGGTCGCCTCATCAAAAACAAGTATCTCAGGATTATGATAAAGAGCTCTTGCGATACCTATTCTCTGACGCTGACCACCTGATAACCTTACTCCTCTGTCACCAATCTTAGTATCAAGTCCCTCAGGCAGAGTCTTGATAAACTCAGCCAACTGAGCTTCCTCAAGTACTGTCCAGATTCTATCTTCATCGATCTTGTCCGCATCAATACCAAAGGCAATGTTTTCTCTTATAGATTCATCAACAAGATAAATAGACTGTGGTATATATCCAATCTGCTCCAGCCATGAATCATAGTTATCAAAAATATTTACGCCATCACATAATATCTCACCTGTCTGTACGTGTAACAATCCAAGTAAGATATCTACAATAGTAGACTTTCCGGCACCTGAAGGTCCCATGATACCTACTGATTTGCCCTTTGGCACAATCATCTGCGCATCAGAGAAGATATTAGTATCTCCATCAGGATAATGGAATGTAATATGGTTCATCTCAATCTTATCATTAAGCTTTAGAGCCGGACCCTTTACTTCGTTTCTAATTGCATGCATTTCCTTATCTGTCTTCATGCTCTCATTAAGGTTTTCATATACATAATTTAAGCATGGCTCAGAATAGGCAATTTCAGTGATATAAGTATTAATTCTACTTGCACTAGGCATTATACGCATAGCTGCAACAGCAAATGCTGTCAACTGTGATATCAGAGCATTTATATTCAATCCAAGTGCTACATATATTGCAATAAATCCAAACATGGATGCCATAAATGCAGTCTCTATTATTCTTCTTGGTGTTGCATTTATAACAGAATATTTTGTACTAAGGTTAGCGCCAACTTTACCACTATCATGGTAATTTCTTATAAAGAAATCCTGTCTGTTAAGAACCTTTACATCTTTAAGACCATAAATTGCCTGAAGTCTCCATTTTGCAATCCTTGACTGGATCTGCTGGTTACTCTTACCTATGTTGTTAAGTCTAGGCTTCAGTATCTTAGAATTGAGCAGTGTTATCAGTACGAATACAACTATTATCATCAATGTCATAGCCCAATTAACACTTAGCAAGAGAGCTAACAAGAATACTGATACAACAATTTCAGTAGCAAGAGACAATAAAGCAAACATCAGCGAAAATACATTAGGAATATCACTGTCAGTTATTCTAAATACAGTTGGAATATCAGCTCCAAGATAGTTCTCATATGGTCTGTTAAGGAACTCTCTCATAACTCGGCTGATCATTTCATTTCTATTGTATGCAATGAAATAGCTCTGCTTATATGAAAGAAATGTCATAAACAGGTTTTTCAGGATAAAAATAGCTATCAAAGAAACAAGCATTGCTATTATCAGCTTATTGTCAGTATCCAGTCCAAACGCTGATATCATATTTTCCAATATTGGCCATTTTGCTATAGCAGCCCTTATCTTTTCAGGCTCAACTATTATGGTAACAACAGGTACGATCATTGATACTCCAAGTGTTTCAAAAACACCTCCAATGAGGATCAATATTGAAAGTATGACAAGATCACGTTTCTGCTTTTTATCAAAAATATAATTAATCTTTTGTAACATGCTAATCTTTTTTTCTTTTGCCATTATTATCTCCGAGCTATCATATACGTATCATGTAATCCGTATATATATCATCCATTTCTTTATTATTTATCCATTTTGAAGGTACATATATTTTTTTACCTTCTCTATCATTGAGCCACGCAGACCACCAACTATAGCTGCTATTAGCCAGTATCTGATCCTGACATCTGCTCATAAGGAGCATTTCGACAATATCTGACTGTGGTTCATCTGCATCGATATCCACAACTACGCTGTTATCACTTTTTATATTATCTGACATCCATTTCTTATCATTTGAAAAATAATAGAACGTTGGACTTGTCCTTTTTTGGGCTATCCTTTCGACAGCCTCTTTATAATAATCATCTGTACAGATTCCGCCATGAGTTTCAACAGTACCAGGATTCAGATAATCTCCTCTCCTGACATGAACGCACACAGACTCTGTATTTTCAATATCCTGCAGTAATTTCTTTGCTTTTTCTGACTGTATTATCTTAAGCGGATCAAGGTAAAAATCCTTTTTTAGTCTTGCTACAACTGTATCTGTATCAAAATATCTATCTGTCTGCCAATAACCATCTAAATAGACATCATCTATTTCCAAAACCTGTGGGTCAAAATTTCCACTTTTTTCTTTATATCGTTTGGACTTTCTTCCAAAGAGTTTTCTTCTGGCTATGCTAAATACATCCTTATGAGAATCCAACATATCCTTGACCTCTTTGTCAGAAGCTATCTCGTATTCTATTCCAAACACTTCAGTCAATAGTGGCCTTCGGCCATTTGGATCGCCCTCAAAGCCTCTTTTATCATCAACTTTGACCAGGCGTCCCAGTTCCTGTAGCCTGCAATACAAGGCATACTGGAACATCTGGTTTCCCAGGCCTCCACTCAACATGATTATGATCATACCTATATCTCCAAGCCCTGCATAAGTTCCATGGCCAACCCTCTTCTGTCATGGAACAGTCTGCATCATAAATATCTATTTAAATGCTCACATTCATCCGTTACAGGCTGCATTATGAAACAACTCTGCTTCTGAGCATGCGTCTGAAAGGCAACACAATATTGTCATTAATATCCATGAATATATTGTAAAAAAGCGGATTTTTCAAAAACAGCTCCATTCTCATCTTTTGATGAGGGTCAGCTATTTTACAGCTATAGATTTTTTCAAAATCATTTTTACTACCATCGATCACTTTTTTTAATTCATTCATGAACTGCTTTCTATCAGGATTTTTACCTCGTCTCGCATCTGTATATAACAGAAGGAGTTTTTTGTATACCATGTAATCATGCATATATACAAGATCCTGCCGGTCGATAGACTTTAAATAATCATCTTTCTCCCTATAGGACACAAGCTGCTCATTTATTATACTGTCCATTGTACTGCTGTTCATGATACTTCCCTTACGGTCCGTCACATAATTATATAACGGAGTATCAATATATGCCATTTTTTCTGCTCTGGACAACGCTATTGCTGTATACACCATATCTTCATAGCGTCTGGCAGGAAAGGCTATATCCTTAACAAGTTCTCTTTTATAGAGCTTATTCCAAGCAGCATTTTGGATGACATAGCGCAGGTCTTCTGATATCAGGTAAAAAAGGCTCTCATCTGTGTCCATGATGTAGATATCATTTTGCTTTTTGACATCTTTTTCGTGAAAAACCTCATCAACACTGGCCTGTCTGTATCTGCATACAGACATATCAGCTCCATGCTCAATGATAGCAGAGAGCATTACTTCATACATATTGGCAGCAATGTAATCGTCACCATCTACATAAGCGATATATTCGCCTGTTGATGCTTCAAAACCTGTGTTTCTCGCAGGTCCAAGGCCTGCGTTAGATTTATGTATTACTTTTATCCTTGGATCTCTGGTTGCATATGTATCACATATCTTACCGGACTCATCCGTGGAGCCGTCATCTACAATGATTATCTCAAGGTTATCATAGGTCTGTGCAATAACTGAATCAAGGCATCTGGATATATGGTCAGCGATATTATAGCAGGCTACAATAACTGATATTAGAGGTTCTCCGGCATGAGTTTCCTTAGATTCTCTGTTACATTTTGCAGTCATTTCTTTTATTGATTTAATGTCACTCTGCTTAAAAATCTCCATGTACCCTAACCTATCAAATATGACTTTGCATCCACCATCGTTACAAACAATATCTTTCAATATTTCAACAATGCCTTCAATAAATGCTCATCCAATGTGCATTTTTTATTTATCACTTCTCCATCCACTGCTGGAACATCAACATATACCATATCTGCGGCTTCCAATTTCCAGTCTGCACAAAATCATCCCAGAAATTCTTAACCACAGCGGCATCAAGAAATCCCTGCTGCCTGATCTTATTCTCATCAAGGAGTTCTTCTGCCCATGAACGAAGCTCACCTTCGCGGAGCCACTTATCGATTGGGATTGAAAATCCCTTCTTTGGTCTATCCAGGAGCTCCTTCGGAACACGTCTGTACAGCACATCACGAAGGACCTGCTTGCCCACATTTCCATCTACCAGAAATTCAAAAGGCAGTGTCCATGCAAATTCCACAACGTCTCTATCCAGCATAGGCACACGGCTCTCCAGAGATACCGCCATGGCAGTTCTGTCCACCTTGACCAATATGTCATCCGGATGATACATCAGCATATCCATCAGCATAGGGTCATGACTTGCGTCTGCAAAAGAACCTTCATAAAGTTGAGTATGCTTATAGGAAATATGACCATCAGCAAGGGCTATCTTTCTAAATCTCTGGTCATACTCTGCTTCTATCATATGAAGATGCGCAGGACTCTTGGCCTGTAGCAGTGAGCTCTTTACTCTAAGAATGTCATTGTGCTGAACAAATGGCATCCTGCTGGCAAGGGCTCCGATAGGCTTTCTAAGAGCATATGGAGTAGAGTTCATCTTGCCCCAGATGCGTCTTATCGATGCATAGGAATTATATCCGCAAAAGAGCTCATCTCCACCATCACCTGACAGTGATACTGTTACATGCTCTCTTGTCATCTTGCTTACAAGGTAAGTAGGAATCTGAGATGAATCGGCAAAAGGCTCTCCAAAGATAGTTGGAATCTTTGGTATTACTGCTTTTGCGTCAGCATCTGTAATATACATCTCTGTATGCTCGGTTCCAAGGTGAGCTGCAATCTCTTTGGCAACCTCAGCCTCGTTATATTTAGGGTCTTCCATGCCTATGGTAAAGCTCTTGACCTTGCCAGGAGCTATGTCCTGCATGAGGGATACGATTGTGCTGCTATCAATACCGGCTGACAGAAATGCTCCAAGAGGAACATCTGCCACCATCTGACCCTTTATAGCTTGTTTCAGGAGTCTCTCCAATTCATCAGCAGCTTCCTGTCTGCTGCCCTTGAACTGATTCTCCTGACCTCTTATGGCAGTCTCTTTCATAGACCAATAGGTCTCAAAAGAAATATTTGAGCCAGCCACCTGGCCGTCCACCTGCATGCCGCCACCAAGAATATAGCCGTTAAGCCTGTTTGTATCTTTGGTCAATGGATCACAATAATCATAAGGTGCCTCAATAGTCAGTATTGTTCCCGCCTCAAGCTTGTAGATATCCTTATAAATCGAATATGGAGCAGGTATATATCCGTGGATAAAATAGACATCGAGAACTTCTCTGTTTATCTCGTTATTAAAGCCTTCTATCTGTGTAAAACAGCCGATATCAGAAGCAAAAGCAAATGCTCCATTTACAAAACCGTAGTAAAGAGGCTTTTCACCTACTCTATCTCTGGCCAGCTGTATTCTTCCTGTTTTTCTATCATAAACCGCTATGGCAAACATTCCTTTACATTGCTGCAGGGTCTCCTTCATGCCATAGGCTGCAATTGCTTCAAGCAATACCTCTGTATCGCAAGTGCTTCGAAAAGCAGTTACCTTGCCCTCAGCAAGAAGCCTGTCTGCCACTTCATCAGCATTGTATATCTCGCCATTATAAGCTATCACGTACCTTTCGCTGGCTGATAACATAGGCTGAGCACCATTGGCTGAGAGATCTCTGATAGACAGTCGTCTGTGTCCAAACACTACGTCTCTGTTAGTATCTGCCCAAATTCCTGACGCATCAGGTCCTCTGTATATCATGCGGTCGATCATCTTGCGCATGATTTCTTCTCTATTTGATTTTCTGTAATTTACAAGTCCTGCAATTCCGCACATATTGTCTCCAGCAATGTATTCTTATAATATTATTGAAAATGCTCAAGCCACAATAAAAAAGTTATTAACGTTCTTGTGAAATTCACACCTGTCATACATTTCTATCTTGCACTGTATGTAGATTTAATTCATGAGCCCGCACAGATACTCTTCCCACATACCATTTACTATTTCAGGAGCATATTTTTCCTGAATCTTACTAGCCTCTGCGCTTACCCTTTCAGCAAAAGCCTCATCATCCATATATTTCAGAAGTGCCTTGCTAAGAGCTTCTGTATCTCTGACTGGTACCAATAGTCCATTTACGCCATCTTCAATGATGTCCTTTGGTCCGCCACATGGACAATCCGTTGAGATACTTGGTATACCAAGAGCCATAGCCTCCAGTAGAGTGTTTGGCATGCCCTCTGTA
>JAEEGH010019473.1_pt1 | contig 14229 bp, 9 predicted proteins | sample 9134181 | NCBI WGS metagenome assembly JAEEGH01 (sample SAMN16246544, study PRJNA631951) | gut metagenome | biome: gut microbiome; feature: rumen; material: DP-attached | host: Bos | place: Iran: Karaj | collected 2018-10 | reverse complement strand
AGAGCAAGACCGAGGAAAAGGATGTCATGGTGAAAGTGGTGGTGAACTTGATCAATCAGAAGAATCTTTAGAGGAACCGAATGTCGAGAATTCGTGCCACTGTTACATATTGCTTAACTCAAGACAAACTACGATGAATATACTGCTTGGACTATTATTACTGTCATTTCCGATGCTGATGCAAGCGCAGCCACGGAAAGCCATCGTGAGTGGTGTAAGTTGGTACGACCATCGGGGCGAGACAGTCTCGGCCCATGGCGCCAACATCATTCGCGATGGAGGACGCTACTATCTGTTTGGCGAGTACAAGACCGACTCGGCCAATGTGTTCACCGGATTCAGTTGTTATTCGTCGGATAATCTTGTAGACTGGCGCTTCGAGAGCATCGCCTTTAAGCAACAGACTGATGGCCGCATGGGACCCAACCGCGTGGGTGAGCGTCCCAAGGTGCTCCGCTGCCCTGCAACAGGCGAATACGTGATGCTGATGCACACCGACGATATGCGGTATAAAGACCCATGCACCTGCTATGCCACAAGCAACACCATCACCGGCCCCTACAAGTTTCAAGGGCCAATACTCTACAAAGGACAGCCCATCAAGCGTTGGGACATCGGCTCTTTTGCCGATGACGATGGCCATGCATATCTGTTGGTGCACCATGGTGGTATATATCGTCTCGCCCCCGACTTCCATTCTCTCGACTCCTGTCTGATGAACGGTTTGAAAGGTGCGGGCGAGAGTCCCGCCATGTTGAAGAAAGACGGCGTGTACTATTGGATGTCGAGCCACACCACCTCTTGGGAGCGCAACGACAACATGTACTGGACTTCGCGCTCGCTCGCCGGACCGTGGGAATACCGAGGAGAGTTCTGCCCCAAGGGGTCGCTCACATGGAACAGCCAGTGCTCGTTTGTGTTGCCTCTGGAGAACGGCACGTTCATGTATATGGGCGACCGCTGGTCGTTCCCCCGTCAACGCAGTGCCGCCACCTATGTGTGGCAGCCCCTCACGGTGAGCGACGGCACATTGGGCATTCCCGAATACCAAGAGGCGTGGAGTCCAGAGACGATGCAACCCGTCATAGTCAAAGGCAAGAAAATTGGCAAGAAGTGGCAGTCGCAGACCATCGGTGAGATTCTCACCATTCCCTTCAAAGGCAGTCGCATCGCCATCTATGGTACGACCGACAACCAAAGCGGCTATGCCGACATCACCATCCACGACAAGCGAGGCCGCGAGGTGTTCCGTGGCACAATTGATTTTTACAGCCTTGTTCCCGCCACAGGCATCCGTTTTCTCTCTCCTATGCTACCAAGAGGGAAGTACACGCTGGAGGTGAGAGTATCGGAAATGAAGCCCAACTGGACCGACAAACGCCGCACCCAATATGGCAGCAAGGGGCATAAGGTTGAGGTGAACGATATAATATTTCTATAACTAATTCCTTGTTATCACATTTTCATTGGAAAGAAACTGTCGCCAAAAGGATACGTTATTACCATGGTCGAAAGCACAGCCTCCGCACCATGGAGCGACAAAAAGCCAGAGAGCATTGTCGTGTTGCATGTTTTCCCAAGAAGGTACGCTGTTGCATTCAGGCAGAGCCGTCATCTTATTGGGATGAGCTTGCCGCAGTCTTTGGAAGTCAGCACTTTGTGATATGTGCGTGGTATTGTTGTCAGGGTAGCCATCACGGGCTACGATATCCACGTATTCGTCGCCAGGATACCAGTCGTCGTCACCCATTTCCGATGTCCATACCCAGATGAGATTGTGGATGCCTGCTTCACGGAAATAGTTGAACATATAGCGATAGAGTTGCTTGTAGGCTTCACCGTCTTCGGCACCCCACCAGAACCATTTACCTGAGGCTTCGTGAAGTGGTCGCCATATGATGGGGATACCCTGACTCTGATAATAGAGCAACAAATTTGCCACCCCCTCCAACTTCCGTTGGAAAATGTTGTTTTCGAGCGTCCCTTCGGTGGCACACCTCGAAGGCAAGATATGGCATGGCCTTTCACTGTGTATGTAGAACCCCTCCCAATCAGGATCATGCTCGACAAAGGCATTGGTCGGCATGTGTATATGCCACATGAATGAGACAATGCCGCCGGCTTGGTGCCATAGTTTGGCTGTCGGGGTTCGATAGTTGATCCACGATTGATCAAAATGTTGGAAATCAAACACGTTAATTTTTGGATATTTGCCTCCCGCTTCGTGAATACGTTCTGCATCGTTGATGTTGTAGTTCCATTCGGCCTGGCAACCAGAAATGACCTTTTTCCCCCACACCTCGTTTCGAAGGTAGTGATATAACTCTCGGGTTGCCTCATTGGCCTCGGAATCCACTGGGTTCTCGTCTATTTGGGCGTTGATAGTGTTTGTCAATGCTATCAATATGATGATGCATAACATTTTTTTCATTTCAGTTCTTTCCGGACTATGACCCGGCCTCCTTCTAAATTGATTTTGACAATGTTAATTCCTGGTTGTGGCAGATTGAGTCGCACGCCAGAGGTGTTGTAATACTCCACAGATAGAATGCGGGATGCCAAAATGGACTGCTCGTCGATGCATGTTGGCACCACATTGCCTTGTTTGTCTGTGAGGTTGACACTGCCAATGGCCACAGTCTGCGCCTTCTCCGAAATGATGTTGAGGCTGCTCACATTTTTGTGGGTTGTGTTCAATAGTAATTTGCACTGAGTGCCGCCCTTGATGATATTCTGCCGCTTCACACCCTTCTCATCATAGAGCAACTGCACCGTCAGCATCTCGGAGGCAGGCTGAAGCAGTTCGATGACAACACTGCCATAACCGCTTAAATCAACCTTTTCCGGCCAATACCAACCCGCCCCACCATAGGCCTTCAGTCCAACAACACATGACTTACCTTGAGTAGCCCCGCTCAGCAACATGTTTTTCCAATCGAAAAGGTCTTCAGCCATCGTGGTGTATTCACCATCATTGCTCTTGAGTTTGACCGCAGTGAGCGTGAAGTTAACCCCTTTGACATGAATACCTTGCTTGATTCTATTGACATCTTGCGCTGTAATAACCATTTCGAAGTCGCCGTTGATGTCCTTGTGCTCAAGTCCGTCAAAACAAGTCCAACTTGATCCCCATGACAATTGCAATTGTGCACCAGCAGAGGCTTGTATGCTCAAGTGCAAGACATCATCGGCATTGACCTTGTTCAGTTTGCTGCCATCAATGTTGAGCACGTCGCTCCAACTGGTAAACTTCTTCGAGCCCTGCCAGACCGTTGTTTCGGTGGCACCGGCTTTTATTACAACCAATAACAGCAGTGCCGATAGGAATGATTTCATTTTCATTTTCTTGATAATTGCTTACAAATTCACTGTCATCTCCACGCCTGTGTATTCCATGGTCTTGCCTTCGGAGACATTCTGGCCAGGCAGCAAGATGGTGAACCGACGCTGTTGCAGCATTCCGGGGAACCGGCCCTTGCAAGGACTGATGGTGAGCGTTCGCTTGCTTTCGTCCCAACTGAAGGTAATCTCGGAGTACAGTCCCCGTTCATAATTGTAGTTGTCGCCCTCGTCCTCATAGAGGACAAAAGAGGCATCCGCACCAGGATAGACACGTATCTCAAGGTTGTCCCATGGCTTCTCGTCCACATACTGCATCTCCTTGCCCAAAGGCAGGATGCTGCCGGCACGGATGAACATCGGCACGCGGTCGAGTTGTGTCTGCAAGGTTACGTTCTGACCGCCCTTCATGCGTTTCCCCGTCCAGAAGTCGTACCAATCGGTGCCCTTCGGCAGATACTTTGTAGTTGTCTTCGGCTCGTTCCAATCTACGTTTGACATTCTGTTATCCTTCTTCACGTCCTTCTTGTCCCAACCCGACATCGCATCCTCACGTATGACTTGTTCCTCTGTATATTGTGGGTCGAGGATGGGGGCGGCAAGGATGCTCCGACCAAACATAAACTCGTCTGTCATATTCCATACTCGTTCGTCATGGGCAAAATCGCTGAACAAAGGGCGCATATAGCTTCCACCCGAAGAGGTCACCTGCCAAGCCGTACTATAGAGATAGGGAATCAAACGGTAGCGTAGGCGAATCTGCTTCTCAATGGCATCATATACCGTCTCGCCCTTTCTACCGAATTGCCAGATTTCGCGGGGCGCATCGGCACCGTGGCTGCGGAAGACCGGACAGAACAGGCCATACTGCATCCATCGGATAAAGAGTTCTTGGTATTGTGGGTTTTTCGGAGCAGAATTGGCGCCCATTGTGTTATACCACCCACAGAAGAAGCCGCCGATGTCTGTGTTGAAGTTGGGACATCCCGTCAACGAGTAACTCAATCCGGCAGGTACCTGTTTGCGCAGCATTTCCCACGAGGAGGTTACGTCGCCGCTCCATAAGCCTGAACCGTAGTGCTGCTGTCCGGCGAAGGCAGAACGCGTCATGATGAACACACGCTTCTCGTCAGATTCCTTGCGCTGCGACTGATAAACACCGCGTACAGTCTCCAGGGGGAAAGCGTTACGTAGCGAGCGCCATGTCCCGTTTATGCCTGCCTTATGGTCATAGTCGTCCTCTGTAGGATTGAAGAAGTCCGGGTCGGTAGAGTCCATCCACCAGGCATCGGTGCCTTTGTCGAAAAGTGTCTTCAGGTTCTGCCAATAAATGTCTCTGGCTTCTGGCGAGAAGGCATCGTAGACGCGGACGCCGGAAGGATAGTCCATGCGCGGAGGCCAGAAGTTGAGACCGCTCTGCGGCCATGTCTCGAAATCAAAGAGCAGCCCTTTCTCATCGAGCTGGCGGTATGCCTTTGTCCGTGGACCGAAACTGGCCCAGATGGAAATCATGAAGTGGGCGTTCTTCTTGTGTATGTCACTAATCATCTGTTCACCGTTGGCATACTCCTCCGTGAGGAAGTCCATGGCGTTCCACAGATAGTTCGAACCCCAATACTGCCAGTCCTGGATGATGCCGTCGAGGGGCACCTGCAGTTCACGATACCTGTCAACCACGCCGAGCACCTCGGCTGCACTCTTGTAACGCTCCTTGCACTGCCAGAAGCCAAACGTCCAAAGCGGGAACATGGGCACCTCTCCCGATAGTTGGCGCATCTGTGCTATCACCCCATCAGCAGAACCGCCATACATGAAATAATAGTCTATACAGTCGCCGACTTCTGAAGAAAACGACATGCCTTTTACAGCATCATCATCGAACTGTGTACGTGAATAGTTGTCCCAGTAGAGTCCCCAACCTTTGATTGACTGTAGCACGTTCTGGAAGTCTTCGAGATTTGATTGTTCCATCAACTTGTGCTCGCCTCGGCGATTCATCTTGCCATTTTGAATGGTGCCCAGACCATAGATGGCCTCATCTTTATCAAGGGCAAAAGCCTGTGTTACGCTATATTTTCCTGCATCGGGCCCTGTGGTCCGTGGTTCTAAGATGGCATCCCCTTTTTCTCGCAAAAGTGTCTTCCCCTTAGCCAAGAACGTCAGTGCTCCCGTCCGTGGGTCAACCTTCACTGAAAGTACGCTGCTGCTTAGGGTGTTGCCATTACGAGTGACCTTCACGTCCTCGGGTTTCGCTATCACCACCAGGCTTTGTTTCTCATAAGTGTGACCATTGAGCGACTTCACCACCCGCACCGTCTGCGGTGTATAAAACTCCACCGAAACCTTTGTCTTCCCTATTTCAAACACAACAGGTTCAGCAGATAAAAACGTCGAGCACATGGCTGACAAGACAGAGAGCAGTATTCTTTTTTTGTACATTTCAATTGCAGAATAAATTATTTGATTACAAATTTCTTGTGATTCTTGATATATATGCCATGAGGCAGATGGTGGCAGGGATTGCTGGAAACCTTCCGACCCGTAAGGTCGTAGATGGCTGACGAGGAAGGATGAGGCTGTGAAAAACTGGTTGGCAATATGCCATCTGCCACTTCGTCTGTCAAAAGATAAAGCCGGAAATTGTCTATCTTGAACCATGTCTCATTAGGAGCCCCTTCCGTGGAGACACCAACAGTGACCGGGGCATTGTCGGACGGTTGGTCAAAACAGACGGCAATGGTCTGCATGGGGTATGTGTCTCCCATTCCTGCCGTGCTCAACTGGTCGGCGAAGTAACCTTTCTGCTCTCCTGCAAAGACATGTTGCTTGCCCAGGCGGATGGTGGTGGCCGAACGGTTGCTGGCCTGCATATCGACCGTCAGCATATAGCGTCCCTTGGGCAGATTGGTAAGGGTCTGGCTGATGGTGGGTGTCATCGTAGCCGTACCGTCCCACACACCAAAGATATAGTTTCCGTCGGTAGCCTGTGGGTCGCCATTGCCACCACCAAGGTTCACGCCCCACCAGGCAGTCTCGCTCTCCACTGTCCATCCCTGAGGAGCCTCTTTCGTCAAGCCACGCCCGTCGGCCTCGAAACTCGGGTTGACGATGTGGCCGGTCTTTTCATCAGCCTGTGGTTCGACCTCTGTTTCTTCTGCCAGACTCACTGTCAACTCTTTTCCATCGTAACTAACAATATGATCATAGACGGTGGAAGGAGAGTCGCCATAACCTTTCTTTGATGACACACGGACGATTCGGAATGTACGTTGCTGCAACATGCCAGGGTAGGTTCCTTTCCGTTCTCCGATGGTGAGTGTTTGCTTCGCCTCATCCCATATGAAAGGAATCTCGCTACTATTGCCCTGCTGGTAGCCATAGCCATCAAACTCGTCCTCATAAAGTGTGAACTGTCCGTCGGCTCCTGCATAGACACGGATTTCCAGGTTGTCCCATTTCTTTTCGGTGCTATACTGCACTTCTGGGCCTATGGGCAGGATGCTGCCGGCAGGAATGTACAGAGGCATAATGTCTTGTGGAGTAGTCCGATAGATGGACTTGCCGCCATGATATACCTTTCCTGTCCAGAAATCGTACCAAACACCATTGTTAGGCAAATAGACATGGCGTCCGGCTGCGCCATCGGTCACGACTGGTGCCACGAGGAAGTTGCGGCCGAGCATGTACTGGTCGGCTATCCCCACACACTTTGCATCGTCCTCAAAGGCTATGGGCATGGCTTGCATGAAGGTTTTGTCGGAGCTCACCACCTGATGGGCTGTGCTGTAAAGATAGGGCAACAAGCGATAGCGCAGGCGAATGTAGCGCAGGACATTGTCGTAGTCTCCCTGAGCGTCGTTCTCTTGTCCAAACTGCCAAATCTCGCGTGGTGTCTGGTCGCCATGGAAGCGCATCATGGGACAGAAGCACGAGAACTGTGTCCAACGGTCGTAGAGCGCGCGCCAACTGGCATCGCCTACACCACCATAACTGCCGATGAAGAATGCTCCTGTGTCACTGTTCCAATAGGGCAAACCCGAGACGCTAAGGTTGCAGGCTGCGGGAATCTGGGCTGCCAGCGTCTGCCAACTCGAGGTGATGTCGGCACTCCATACAAAGGCTCCCGTGCGCTGCATACCGGCAAAAGCGGAGCGGGTGAGGATGCTCACGCGTTTGGCCGACAAGCCGTTTTCTGCGCGGTGGTTGTCGTATACACCTTCCACATGACAGAGAGGGAAGGCATTGCGCAGGGAGCGGAAGGTGCGTCCGCCGTACCCCGTCACATAGTCGTAGTCGGTTGTCTTGTTGCTGAAGTCATCGGGTTCGGACGAGTCAAGCCAGATGGCGTCGACACCCTTGCTCATCAATCCTTCATAAAGGTAGTCCCAATAGCGGGTTCGTGTGTTGGCGTCATAGACATCATAGGGGCGTGTAGCCACGCTGGTGGGATAACTCTGAATGGGGATGAGGCGGCCAGCCTCGCCAAACTCCTTGTATTGCTTGGTGGCAGGACCGAAGTCTGGCCATACGCTGATCATCAATTTGGCATTCATGGCATGCACCTCGTCTATCATGCGCTGATAGTCGCTGTATTTCGGATTGAGAAACTCCATGGCGTTCCAGTGGTTGTCGTCGCCCCAGTACTGCCAGTCCTGCACCACGCAGTCGAGGGGCACGCCAAGTTGGCGGTATTTAGCCACCACATCGATGACTTCTTGGGTGCTCTGATAGCGCTGCTTGCTCTGGTATAGGCCAAAGTTCCACAATGGAGGTAGCTGTGTGCCGCCAGTCATCTGCCGCCAAGAGTGCAGGACACCATCAGCCGATTCGCCCACGAGCACATAGTAGTCGATGGCCTGCCCCGTGGAGGAGAAGACGGTCTCGTCGGCGGTGTCGCTGAACGTGGTGGGAGAGTAGTTGTCCCAATAGAGGGCATAACGCTTGGAAGAATAGAAATAAGGTATGTAGATGCTTCTGTTGTCCTGTATCATCGTGGTATTGAGACCACGCATGGAGAGCCGTCCGTTCTGCAACTGCCCCATGCCATAGATTTGCTCATCGGCATCAAGTGCGAACACCTGCTTCAACTGATAGGAGGCATTGGGGCCGTCGGCCTTGGCTGCGATATCTGCCAGTTTCTCTTTGATGAGCAGTTCGCCCGTGGAGCGATACACACTGACCGTGGCTTCTGCCACGTTGTAAGTCATCCTGACCTTGGCGGTGGAGAGTGTCACGATGTCTTCGGTGGCAGATTGGCTGATGCCAACGACTTGTTCCGAAAGAGCAGTGACCACCAGGCTTCGCTCCACCTTGTTCTCATCGCCCACATATTTTGTGATGCGCAGCGTACTGTCGTTGAAAAAGCGCACCCTTACGGTGAGGTCATCCCAATGGGCCAACAGTCCGTCAGAGGTCAGTTCGTAGCTGGCATTGCGGCTCTGCGACTTGTATTCTTCCATGGCCTGTCGCAAACGATTGATGGCATCTGGCACAGCAGAGTAGTTCTCCACCGAGATGGCATCAAGTACCGCTTGTGCCTCTTCGATGGCCGTCTGCAGACGAGCCTTCACCTCGTCAGAGGCGGGGCGCTGCTCCAACAATTGACGGGCTTTGTCTATCTCATTCGACAGTGCTGTCCGCATCTCCTCTGCCATTGCTTCATGAGTGATTCCCAGCACAGGCATCAGTGTTGGGTATTTGTCGCTGATAGCCATGTTGCTGTAGTAGCCCACGTCGCTCACCGTGCCAGTCATGCCCGTGGCCGTCAGTCCCATAGCCAAGATAAAGCCCGTGCCATTGGAGTTGAGCACCTGCCGCTCACCCATGTTGTTGAACCATGAGAACAGTTCGTTGCCATTCAACAGGTTCCAGACGAATAACTGCTGACCGTCTGGGGTAGTGCTGACATAGTCAGGTGCCACCTGCGTTCCATGGTTCACTCCGTTGATCCACCATAGATAGGAGTCGGCAGTTCCAGTCTTCAAGTTGCTGCCCCGAACCACAAACCAGCGGTCCAAGGAAGTGATGAAGTATTTGCTGTCGCATTCAGCCCCCATCTTGAACGCCACGTTGTTCTGACCGGAGGCCGATACGGTGAACGACCGCTCATCGTAGCTGAAAGAGCTCTGCGGGGCACGGTTGTTGTCAGTTGACACATAATCGGTGGGCACAAAGCGGTAGTGTTCCTGTGCCATGGCTGCGACATGGCAGAACAATGTCACGGCCACTGTCAATAGCATAAGGGTTTGTTTCATTTTGCAGTAATTATTTGATTTGACATAATTCCGAAAAACAGCAACTCTATTGGATGGTGCAAAATTAGAATGAAAAAGCAGTTTCATCGCAAAACAAATGACGATGAAACTGCTACAAATGTTGAAAAGGGCCTATTTTCCCTGATATTCCGACGGTTTGCAACCAAATTCTTTTTGGAAGCACTTGCTGAAATAGCTCGTGGAACAGAAACCTGTGCGCTCCGCTATCTCGGTGACAGTTTTGTCGCCTTTCAGCAACATGTCTGCGGCACGATGCAGGCGGATGCTCCGGATAAAAGCAACTGGAGGCTGCTGCATCAAGGCTGTCAACCGCTTGTAGAGGCCTGTGCGCTCCATGCAGAGGTCTGCCGCCAGCCGCTCCACGTTATAGGAAGGGTCGGTGATATGTTGCTCAACCAATTGTGTGGCACGGGCCATGAACTCTTTCTCCTGCTGTGTGGGTTCAGGCTTTGACGATGTCGAAGCAGAAGATTCCGGCTCATTGAGCACCACAAGCGTTTCTGCCTGTTCGTATTGGTTTACCTGCTCCACAAGGTTCTGAATGCGCAACAACAACATGTCCTCACGTTGCTTTCGTTGCAGACGGCGTTGATAGAGACGGAAGGCAACTGCTATTGTAGCGACGACCATGCAAAAATACAACAGATAGGCCACAGGGGTTTTCCACCATGGTGGACGGATGGTAAAAGTGATACGTCGCACTGCTGCTCCTTCCCAATGGTCGGGATTGGTGGTAGCCATCACCTCCAGTGTGTAATTGCCGGGAGATAGACTGACCAATGGCAGGTAGAAGACTCCCTTGTCATCGACCAGGTGACTGGCTGAATCGGCAGAGAGCGTGTGCCAATGGTTGGTGTCGCCAGAGAAGCGATAGCGGTAACAGGTGCTCCGGGGGCGCACATAGTTCATGGTGGAGAACTGAAAGGCCAGGGAGTTCTGGTCGTGGTTGAATGTGAGGTCGGTGACGTATGGCGGAGTGACGTCTAGCAGGATTTTCCCGTCGTAGTCATGCCCCACCTGCAAGGGCTGGCCGTGCAGGTAGATGGTGGTGAGTATGGGCTGCACTTCGATGTTTATGGGTTGCGTGTCGAAAATACCCGACACTGGCGAAGTGTAGAGCAGTCCATTGTTGTAGGTGCCCAACCAAATGCCACCTTCTCGGTCAATCCACACAGTATTGATGCCTGTGGTAAGTGTTGTGCCGTCAGGCAAGTGTAGTTCACGGTTGGAGCGCTTTTCACCCGTGGCGGTATTGATACATAGGTAGCCGTCGGATGTGGTCAGGTAGAGCATACCGGTGGGTGTCGGTGTCAGGGTGTGCATCCAATTGGGGCTTGTCAACAACTGATGCCACTGACGCGTTGCAGGATTAAACGACTGAAGGACGGAACCACCGTTGCCTGTGCGCACTTGATATAGGCTGCCATCGAACCCATGTACGACAAGTGACGTGTTGGCATACCTCTCGCGGTCATGCGAATCATAGGCATCAGACTTATATTCCATATGTCCATCCTTTCGGTAAACGACAATTTGTCCTGTGCTAAAGAAGGCATAGACATTTTCGGCATGAGACACTACGTCTTGCAAGTTTCCGGCATCAGGGGGCAGATTCAACACATGCTGAGAGGTGGGACTTTTCAGTTGGCGGTCATATAACAGCCACATCTCTCCATCGTTGGAGATGAAGAAATCCTCAGCCGTCCAGTTGAGGTCTTTCTGCCAGTGCAATGTTTTCAAATCGAGGCAGTATAGACGTCCCCACTGCTTCATCCATAGACGGTCCTGGGTGTCGGCAAAAAGATGTGTCGCCCCATTATAGGCAGGCAGTGCATTCCATTGTGTGGTGTCAATGGGCACTGACAAAAACCGTTGCCCATCATACACGTCCACGGCCTTGTCTGTTATTACCACCATTCGTCCGTCGTTCAATTGCAACATCTGCAACACACAATTGCTGCTCATTCCGTTCTGACTGTTCAACACATAGAAGTTGTTACCCTCCTCTGCCATTACATGATTAGCGGGAAAGTGCATCGCTATCAGTATGATAGTCATAACTATTTTATTCCATGTATGAATCATATAAGTCAAACACTTGATTAATGTTTTTATAACTATAGAAACATCAAGGATTTCAATGCCTTTTACGATAGTGATATAGGGTATGGCATAAGTATTCTGTGTTTCTGTAGATACGATATGCAAAAGTAATGCAAATAGATGAAAAAATCTTATGGATATCTGTTTTTATTTGATTACTTCATAGCCAATCGGCCCTACATCAGGACCTTTCTTACGCGGACTTCCGTTGACAAATAATGCTTTTGTCTTATTTGTATTCTTATAATGTGCGCTTGTTTTGTCTTATGCTTGCCAGTTCGTCCATGTCGAGGTGTCCGATGCCATGACGGAGGGCTTCGAGTATCTGGGGCTTCCGTTTTAGGAAGTCAGGGCCTGTGAGATTCATCGACGAGGTATGGTGGGTGTTCAGTTCACAGTCGCAAGTCAGTAGTTCGAGGAAAGTGAGCAGTTCCTGCATCAGTTCACGCTCTGTCAGAGGAGTGAACTCGCCACGCTTGGCCATAACACTCGTTTCGCTCAATGAGACGGTCGTCCTGCATCTGCCGCAAACGTTCCGTCAGCACCTTCTCGCTCACTCCGTGTACGGCTTCCTGAATATCCTTGAAGCGGGTGTTTCCGCAAAGGATGGCAGTCAACACCTCCACCGTCCACTTGCTGCGCAGCACGTCCATCGTATCTGTAATCGACAAGACCTCTTTGCAGAGCACTTCAGCGTCCTTCGCCGCCACTTCGCTGATGATTTCGTCAATGTGTTCTTTCATATTATATCTCAACCTTTTGCAACCTCAGATTTTTATTTCTAAGGCTTTGAAGGGACTTTTAAAACAATTCTTTCCAAATCATCGGGGACCCAGATTCCACCACTGAAACTTGTTCTTGCTTCTGCCGTGTATCGCTCACGCCTGGTGTCAAGAGTTCTGTCCTCGGTATGGTAAATGATGAGATTCCTGACCCGAAGTTCTTCTGCCAAACGCGCGGCATCGAGTACTGTGCTGTGGTGTTTCTCGTATGGCTGAAAGCGCTCACGATCTTCATATAGGCAGAATGCCTCACTCATCAGCCAGTCACTACCTTCGGCATATTGCCTGCACTGCGGGCTGAAAGGCTCATCACCCAAGCAACACAGTCGCTGACCATCGGACAATATGGCCGTGAATCCGAACTGACGCTCTTTCGTGGAGTGGATGTCGAAACACTGCAAATGGAATCCGCCCGCCTCAAGATGGTCGCCATCGTTCAGACAATTCATCGTGACGAGTTCACCGATGCCCTCTGCCTCTTTCGGCGGGAGAATCTGGTGGCAGAATCCTGCTAACAAGTCGAGCACTTTTCTGTGGCTCCACACGCGGAGTGGATAACGGAACTGCAGAGCCATGCGCATCATCCACACACAGCCCAGCAGATGGTCTGTATGGGCATGGGTGACGAAAAGGTCGGAAATGTCTTCTCGACGGATGCCTGCCCGCTCCAACTGTGTGAGTATGCCATTGCCACCGCCGGCGTCAACAAGCAGAATGCCCGACTTGCCGTGGAGCGTGAAACAGGTGTTGTAGCAACGGGTGGCCAGTGCATTACCCGTGCCAAGCATGGTGATCATGTCGTTCTCTTGCTTCATGTCGTTTGTTTATATCAGAGCAATTACCCCGCAAAAATACTGAATTTGTCTGAGATAACAGCCGGAAAACAGAAAAAGCCCGAATATGGAAATGAAATCTCGGATGAAATCACTAATTTAGCAGCCAAAATCGCACGATGCCACACTCGCTTCTTCCAACACTGTTGCTCCAGATGCTTATAGTGGGCTACACGCCAGGCCCGGCAAACATCTATTCACTGGCCATGTCGCTAAGGCATGGCCGGAAGGCCTCATTCGTCATGTGGGCAGGATTGCTTACTGGGTTTTCCATCGCTGTCTGCCTGATGGCCATCCTCACCCATCTGTTGGGAATCGCTTTCGGAGAATACGTCGCATGGCTGAAATATCTAGGTGCCGCCTATATACTCTATTTGGCATGGCGTATTTGGAACCGTGGCCGGCTGGCAGAGAACGACAACAGGGAGTGCTCTTTCTGGAGCGGGATGCTGGTGCAAATGACCAATGCTAAGATGCTGCTCTTCGACCTGACGGTCTTCAGCGCCTTTGTGCTGCCATATTCCAACAAATTGACCGATTTGCTTGAGGTCAGCGCCTGGTTGTTGATTGCCGGACCTGGAGGCAATCTTGCCTGGTTGCTCGCAGGCAGTTTCCTACGAAGGTTCTTCCTAAAATATGGCCGTCAGGTAGATGTCGTCTCTGCCATTGCGCTGATACTATGTGCCATATACATCGTTCTGTAGATGGACTTGCCTGTCAGAGCACTTTTGCGTCTTTTGATGCCACTTCGCTGATGATTTCGTCAATGTGTTCCTTCATGTTTTATCATTTCTCTTTTCGTCGAACTGTTTTATCAGTTCAGCCCCCTCTGCCACCCAGCAGAGCGAGTCAATCACTTCCGACCGGAGGATGACGCATCGAAGGTATCCGTAAAAT
>JAEEGH010019468.1_pt1 | contig 14232 bp, 7 predicted proteins | sample 9134181 | NCBI WGS metagenome assembly JAEEGH01 (sample SAMN16246544, study PRJNA631951) | gut metagenome | biome: gut microbiome; feature: rumen; material: DP-attached | host: Bos | place: Iran: Karaj | collected 2018-10 | reverse complement strand
GAGCAGTATGAAAGTTCAGACGAGCTTATTGCCGAGTCAAGAAAAGCAGCTATGGATCTGTTCAATGACGGCGGATACGATGAGATTTCTACTGTTGCAGAGCTTCCTGGAATTAATCCTGCTGTTGCAGAGCTTCTTGCAGCGAATAACATCACAGAGATTGAGGATTTTATTGCTGCCGAAGAAGACGGAACGCTCAACAACATCGAAGGACTTTCTGCAGACGATATCGCGGCTGTGAGGGCACTTATCGACAGTTCTGTAGAGTTCGTTGACGAGGAGAACGATGAAGGCGAACAGGAAGCTGTCGCTGAAGAGGCAGAAAACGAAGAAGCACCTGCGGAAGGCACGGAAGAAGAATACTATGAGTGTCCTGAGTGCGGTGCAAGAATAACGATCGATATGACAACATGCCCGAATTGTGGTATCGGTCTTAGTTTTGAATTCGAGGATGGGGAATAAGCTTGAAAAGTGGCTTTTAGTTACTTTTCAAGAATGCATATAATTTAGAAGGATGGAAGATGGCGGAAGATTCAGAGAAAAAACCAAAGTTTATACTGAACAAGCAGAAGAGTGATACGCAGACAGAGAAATCGTCTGCTGCAACCCCGGTGGAGAGAAAAAAAGTAGTTGTTGTAAAACGGAAGACACCGGCGCAGCAGAGTGCTTCACAAGGTGAAAAATCGGAACAGCCTAAGGTTGTTGCCGTAAAAAAGGTTTCTGAATCTGCCGCTTCTTCAAATCAGCCGGAGAAAAAGCCGGTACCCGTTAATTCAGAGCAACCACAGGCTTCAGGTGCGGAGCAGGGTACAGCAAAAACTGCTCCAAAAGCGAAGCCACAGGGTACTGCAAAACCGCAGGCAACTTCGTTTGAGCTTAGCCCGACACGCCCTAACGTAAAGATGGGTAACCTTGCCGAAAAAGGTCGCGGTTTCCGCGGACAGGGCGGCGGCCGCTTTAACAACAATGGCGGAAGAACTGGCGGTTTTACGGGCGCACAGGCTCGTGAAGGCTATCAGAACCGAAGCGGTGATGGACGATTCGGTAATGGTCCGCGCGGCGGAGCCGGAAACGGTGCAGCTGGTGGCGACAGGGCTTTTGGTAACAGAAGCGGCTTTGGCGGTAAGCCAGGCTTTGGCAACGGACCGCGCGGAAACGGTGGTGCGCCCGGACAGGGGGGCAAACCGGGATTCGGTGGAAACAGACCAGGCTTTAAGCAGGGTGGTGTAGGCGGAGCCGGCAGACCGCAGGGACAGCGCGGAGGCTTTGCGCCGCCGCCCGCTCCTATTGCAGAGCCTAAGAAAGTTCCTGCAAAGAAAACATTCACAAAGAAAAAGACAGTTTATTTCCGCAAGGATAAAGAAGAGAATCTTGAGGATAAACTGTTCTTCCAGAAAAAGAAGACACAGGCTAAGCTCGATGCTGTACCTGAGAAGATTGAAATAATGGAGAACATTTCAGTTCAGGATCTTGCTAAGAAAATGAACCTGAAAGCGTCCGACATTATCGCAAAACTCATGTCTATGGGCATGATGGTTTCTATCACACAGTCTATCGATGCGGACACCGCGACACTCGTTGCGTCTGAATACAACTGCGACGTTCATATCGTAAGCCTTTATGACGAGACAGTTATTGAAAGCGAGGCAGACACGGATGACGCAATTGCTCCGCGCCCGCCTGTTGTAACGGTAATGGGTCACGTTGACCATGGTAAAACAAAGACTTTGGACGCTATAAGAAGCGCGAACGTCGCAGCCGGTGAGTTCGGCGGTATTACGCAGCATATCGGTGCGTACATGGTTGACACACCGAAGGGACGCATAACGTTCCTTGATACGCCAGGTCATGAAGCGTTCACAATGATGCGTGCGCGCGGTGCCGCAGTAACTGATATCGTTGTTCTTGTTGTAGCTGCTGACGATGGCGTTATGCCTCAGACTGTCGAAGCTATAAACCACGCAAAGGACGCAAAAGTTCCTATTGTAGTTGCGGTCAACAAAATCGATAAGCCGGAAGCAAATCCGGATAAAGTTATGACACAGCTTTCTGAGCTTGGTCTTACCCCGGAAGAGTGGGGTGGTGACACTCAGTTTGTAAAGATAAGCGCGCTTAAGAAAGAAGGTATCGATGACCTTCTTGAAGCTATCCTTCTTCAGGCAGAGATTCTTGAGCTTAAAGCAAACAATCAGTGCCGTGCCGAAGGTAAAATCATTGAATCGCGTATTGATCACGGACGTGGTGTTGTTGCAACACTTATCGTACAGCGCGGATGCCTTCACACAGGCGATCCTTATGTCGCCGGTATTTATTCCGGCCGTGTACGCGCCATTTTCAACGATTGCGGAAAGAAAATCGATATGGCGACACCAAGTATGCCAGTCGAGATTCTTGGTCTTGAAGATATGCCTAATGCCGGTGATCCGTTCCAGGTTACTGAAAACGAGAAAGAGGCAAAGGCAATAGCTGCGAAACGTCAAGAGCTTAAGAAGTACGAGGCTGCTAAAGCTGTTAAGAAAGTCAGCTTGGAGAACTTGTACGAGACAATTGACGAGGGCGAAATTAAAGAGCTTAAGGTTATCATCAAGGCAGACGTTCAGGGTTCTGCAGAGGCCCTTAAGCAGTCTTTGGAAAAGCTTTCCACAAAAGAAATCCGTCTTGTCGTTATCCATTCTTCTGCCGGTGCTATCAACGAAAGCGATGTTGTGCTCGCCGCTGCTGACTCTAACGCAATCATCATCGGATTCAATGTCCGCCCGACTCCGAAGGCAAAGATTCTTGCTGAGCAGGAAAAGGTTGACATCAGAAAGTACAACATTATTTACAAGGCTGTAGAAGAGATAACCGCCGCAATGGAAGGTATGCTCCAGCCAGATATCAAAGAAGAGATTATCGGTACTGTCGAAGTTCGCGATACTTTCAAAGTTCCGAAAATCGGTACGATTGCCGGTGCTTATGTGCTTGACGGTCTTATCAAGAGAACGAGTACAGTCAACATTATCCGTGATGGTATTGTTATCCACAGCGGTAAGGTATCTTCGCTCAAACGCTTCAAGGATGACGCGAAGGAAGTTGCTGCCGGATATGAATGCGGTATCGGTATTGAAGACTGGCACGACATAAAAGTTGGCGATCAGTTCGAGGTTATCGAGTTCGTAGAAGTTGCCCGTAAACTTGGCGATTCAATTGCGGATGAGAAAGCTAAAGCCGAAAAAGAAGGACAGAACGCCTGATGTCTGAATTCCGTCTTACACGTTTAGGTGAGCAGTTCCGGGATGAAATATCCCGGATGATACTCACGCAGCAGATAAAAGATCCGCGCGTTTCCACGTTTATGAACATAAACAGAGTGGAGATAACATCCGACCTTTCTTACGCGAAAGTCTATGTATCAAGCTTTATGAATGAGCGCCAGACTTTGCGCGGCGTAAAAGGATTGGAGAGCGCGGCCGGTTTTATCCAGACGACTTTGAGCAAAAAGCTGAGGCTCCGCCAGTTCCCGAAGCTTACATTCCTGCTCGATAACAGCATTAAAGAAGGCTTTGAGATGGTGCAGAAACTGAACGAGCTTGAAGCCGAAAGCAATGCGCGAGAGGCTTCGCAAGCCGAAGCAGCACAATCTGATGCGGCCGAAAACTCTGACGAAGCCTGACGCAACAGACGGTCAGAATTAAGTCGCGCGGATTGTTAGCCATTTTGCACGGATTTTATGCCTAAACCGACAAAAAACACAGATTCTCCTGTTTCATCGCTTGTTCTCCTTGCCAAAAGGCCTGGAAAGACAAGCTTTTCTTCTCTTTTTTCAGTAAAACACGCGCTCGGCACAAAAAAAGTCGGGCATACCGGAACGCTAGACTCCTTTGCGGAAGGGCTTCTTGTCGTCTGCACAGGCGGACTTACGCGCATTGCGTCACGCATAACGGCCTTTGACAAAGAATACGAGGCAATAATCGCTTTTGGAAGCGAAACGGACACGCTCGACCCGTATGGCACAGTCGTCCGTTCTGCGCCGCTCCCCACTGTAAAAGCTTTTACGGACGCGTTCGAAGCGTTCCGTGGCGAGCTGATGCAAAAGCCGCCTGCATTTTCGGCACTTCACATCGATGGCGTTCGTTCCAGCGACCTTGCGCGGAAAGGCGTTGCGGTTGACGTGCCTGAACGGAAAATCACAGTTTTTAATTCATGCATTAAAGAAATTAGGGAAAAAGACGGCTTTGTGGAGTTTGCGCACGTCGTTTTTCACGTTTCTAAAGGAACGTACATAAGGTCGCTGGCGCGGGATATCGCGGCTTCTTGTGGCTCTGCGGCGCACTTGGCGGGGCTTTTGCGGACGAAAGTGGGCAGTTTCCGTTTGCAGGACGCTGCCGGGTATTCGCTTTTAAAGCCATTCACGATTGAGCGCGTTGTCGCAGGATTGCAGAGCGCGCGCGATACAGAAATTGCAAAATGCGAAGCTGACGAGCTGACTGTGCAGGCAGAAATCAGACAAAAAATGCGTTCAATGACGATGGAAGTTGCATCTGAGTGCGGTTTTACGCCAGTCATCTTAAAAGACGGATATGTGGACTGGTTCTTTCACGGAAAGCCTCTTTCTGAAAAAATATTCATGGACTTTTCGACCGACGGAACTGAGTACGCTGTTTTCTACGGAAACGCCAAAGCTGCCGACGACAGTCAGGCGCAGAGCACCGAAACTCCTGTATTCGCAGGCATTGTCGAACGCAACGGCCGCGCCCTTAAATACGGCTTTGTCATGAGCGAAGCCGCTTTCATGCATACTAATAATGGTTAAAAGAATCTGTAGATAGATTGTTTATTGAATTTTGGAGGACGGAGCGAAATTGGAGCTGCGGACAGTGTTGCGGCGATCGAACGAAGTGAGTTAGATACTTTATACGCCGCGCTCTCTGTCCGACAGAACCAATGTAGCGGCAGTCCTCCAAAATTCATATATTAAACTAAAGAGTTTAACTATTTACGTAATCTGCAAAAAACTTCGTTACTTCCGCTTCGTATCGTTCTTTCCCCATAAAGAAGCTTTCCGCGTGTTTCACGCCTTCAAACCATACAAGCCTTTTTTCTGCCACGCACGCATCGTAGTTTTTTTGCGTCATCCACGGCGGAACAAAATCGTCTTTATCCCCTGAAATAAAAAGAATAGGAATACGGTTCGTCTTCATAGCATCGAGCGTTGAATACTCTTTAAGCCAAAAGCCCGCTATGCATTTTACAAGAATTTCTGAAAGCGGAATTATCGGGAACGGAGGCAGATTCGTTCTGTTTTTTAAGACGGAACACATTATATCATAAGGAGATGTATAACCGCAGTCTGCAACGATACCTTTCACATTAGAAGGCAGTTCAAAACCGGATGCCATTAAAACTGTTGCGCAGCCCATAGAAAGTCCGTGTAAGAATATAGGCTTTTCAGTTCCGAGCCGTTTGTTAAGGAACAGAATCCAGTCACGGCAGTCGAAACGCTCTTTTATCCCGTAAGTAAGATATTTTCCGCCGCTTTTGTTGTGGGCACGCTGATTTATTACAAGGACATTGTATCCAAGCGAAAGGTAGAATTCAGGAAGCCCGGCAAAATCTCTTGGTGCAACGCCATGAAATCCGTGGCACATAAGCACGGTGCCTTTCGCCTTTCCGTCTGGAATTTTAAAAAACGAGCCGTACAAATTGAATCCGTCAAAAGATTTTATGTAAACATCTTCTATTTTTTGCGATAAAAACCACTGAATTGAAGGATTAATAAAATCCCTGTATTCATGAAGATATTCAATTTCATCAAGAGGATGGGGCGGTTCATCGTGTCTTGGGAAATTCGGCTTAAAAAAGATAAAATAGATTCCGCACAATAAGAAAAGCACCAAACTCGCGAAAACAGCAAGAACCGTCAAAAAAATCGTCATTATTTTACTCCGCAAGCTCTGCTTTCCAGCGCAGACGGAAAACTCCGTCATTGAAGCTGGAACTTATTATCCTGAAAGATTTTATTTCTGATGTATTCTGCGCATGCTCGCCGATGCAAGGACAAACATCGTAGTCGCCAACATGGACAAGCCGCAAATAATCCCCGGCTTCCTCTGGCAAACGCGAAAGATCAAACAAGCTTGCCGCATCTTCGCGCTTTACAATTTCCGTTGTTACAGGCAGCTTCATCTGAATAACTTCATTCACTTTTGCTTCTACAGCTTTAAGCTGCTCTTCTGTGGGGACGCTCTCTGCCGTAAAATGATAGTCGCATTTTGATTTTCGCTGCTCAATATGCGCGCTGAATGCTCTTCCGCAGTGAAACATGCTGTCCATCGTTCTATTAAGGATATGCTCCGTTGTGTGGACAGGAGCACAATAATCTTTGTTAGGTTTGTTAAGAATCGGTTCTTCCATACAATCAGTATAGCCGCAACGTCATTTTGTGTCACGCAAAAGTTGTTATGGGGCTGCCGCCACCTAGGGAGCGACCCTACCAATGAGCTACCTAAACACACAAAAAAATCCTATTAATTAAGCCAAAATTTAGACAACACATGATAGAATTAGTTTGAATTTGATTTTTGCATTAGCCCGCGTTCGTCAGGAGGAAATAAATGAAATCCGTAAAGAAACTTTTTTTGTCTGTTGTATTCACATTTTTGGCAGCAGCTGCCTTCTCCCAGGATATACGGAACGGCGTCCTTACGATAAAAACTGGCACTACTGAAATAAGGAGCCGGGAATATTACGGCAACACGGAGATAAAAAAAGTCATAATTCCTTCAACTGTTACGAAAATAGAAGGGCTTGCCTTTCACAGCTGCTCAAACCTCACTGAAATCGACATTCCTTCCTCCGTAAAAACGATAGGAAACGCGGCTTTCCAGAACTGTACTTCGCTTACAAAAGTCACGCTTCACGAAGGGCTTACGAACATTAGCTACAGGCTTTTCAAAAACACCGGTATCACGGAAATCACGATTCCATCGAGCGTAACTGATATCGGAACAGAAGCTTTAAACGACTGCAAGAACCTTACCACAATCAAAGTTGACCGCTACTCCTATGCGCACGAGTTTTATAGCAAACGTAAAGAACTTGCATTTACGGACAACAGACCAAAGCAAACGAAAGAACAGTGGCTTGCGAGCGTAACAAGAGATGTTATTGATGACGAAGTTCTTTACATAAAGCCCGGCACAACGAAAATAAACGGCGATGCTTATATATACGCAAGCAACTTTACAAAAGTCGTTATACCGCCTACAGTTACGGAAATAGGGGCGCAGGCGTTTTTCGGCACGAAAGTCCGCGAAGTTACGATTCCGGGAAGCGTAAAAGTCATAAAAAGTTCTGCGTTTTATTGCTCGCAGCTTGAAAAAGCCATACTTGAAGAGGGCGTTGAACAAATAGATCAGTACGCTTTTAACACCTACGGAAAGCTTTATATCTATGTGCCGGAATCCGTCAATTCGATTGCGCAGAAAAACGGCATTACAAACGGAGAAGCGGTCTGGACCGTCGTTCAGGGAAGCTACGCCGAAGAGTACGTAAACGGTAAATGCACGTACAATATTGACTTCACAAAGCCTTATTCCGCTTATTCTGGAAGCAAAGTAGAGACAATCAGCATAGCGCAGGATGTTCCGCAGAATTATTTCAAGAATTGCTCGAATCTTACACAAGTCGATATAGGACCTGATGTTTCAAAAATTGTTTCAGGCACGTTCGCAAAAGACGTTACGCTCCGTGCAAAACGAAACCCTTACGCAGATGAATGGTGCAAACAAAACGGATATTACCTGAGCGGAGTTCTTGCCGACATCAGCATCTACACAAAAGACCGCTCAAAGCAAATTACAGAAGACTTTACGCGCATTCTTTGCGACGATGATTCTTATATAAACTGGACTTCGTACAGCTTTAACACGCATAAGCCGCTTAAGCTTGAGGAAGTAGACGGAAAGCTCGTTCTTACGTCGTTCATGCTATATCCATGCGAAAACGTAACAGTTACAACAAAGGACGGAAAGGCGCTTATAAAAAACAAGACGATTCAGCCGCTTACGCGCACTGTTCTTTGCGACTTCAATTATTTTACGGACAGCGTAGAAAACTACACGCTCACCACAACAGACGCTTTTTACAAGAGACTTGTCTCAATTCCGACAAACTGGAATATCTCGTTCAGCGGCTTTATTCCGCGTGCGTCTACAAAAGAACAAAGAATAGCCGAGCCGATGACTCCTGCCTATGCACGCGAATGGATTGCCCTTGTATATGACATGGCTTATGTTTTAGGGCTTCCAGAATACGACGAGCGTTGTTATAAGGCTGTTGAGAACAAAGAACTTGTGACAAACCAGGCGCGAACTGAGTTCATGACGAAAGAGCAGATGGAAAAACTCATAAAAAAGGCAAGGGACTGGTCGCTCGTTTTAGGAAGAGACAACCTTGCTGGAAGTGGTGGAGGAACTACGCTTACACTGATTGGTGGATGGATTTTAGGAGTTTCAACATCAACCTCATGGACTAACGCACATGCTTTCTGGCATGAATTCTCGCACTGCATGGGATATTCGCACGAAGCGGGCAATATGTGCAATATGGAACTTCCTGCTCCGTGGGGCGAACAGTGCTGGCCTTCCATTGCAAGCAAGCTTTATGTTGATGAACTGAAAAAAGGAAACCCACCATATATTGAGGGAAAACCTCTCTTTAACTCGAACCTTTTCTCAAAAGCCGGGCTTAAGCCGGTTGATCCCGAAGACGATGTGATTGAAAACGACACGCTCTATATAGCAGACTCTATGCCTTTCCTTGATTCGCATAGTAATCAGACAGATTTTACAAAGGTTGTATTCTCAAATTCTGTACAAGTTATAAAAAAATCTGCACTTTATGGCACAGCGGTTCAAGAAATCACGATTCCTACTACCGTCAAAGAAATCGAAAGCCTTGCGTTCCACAGCAGTAATCTTTCAAAAATCGTTATTCCCGACAGCGTAAAATCGATAGGGGATGCTGCTTTCCAAAACTGTTCGTCGCTTAAAACTGCCAAAATAGGAAGCGGGCTTAGAGAGCTTAATATGCGGCTTTTCAAGGGTTCTGCTCTTAAAGAAATAACGATTCCGAGCAATATCAAGGTTATTGGAAATGAAGCGTTCCAAGACTGCAAGAATCTTAGAAAAGTCGTTATTGAAAACGGCGTACAAAAAATAGGCGATAATGCTTTCAACGGTACAGCCATTGAAGAAATTGAAGTTCCAGCAAGTGTTACAGAATTCGGCAAAAATATAACGGCAAGCCACGTTGTCTGGATTGTTAAGCTTGGAACAGCGGCTTACGATTACGCTTTCAACAACAAATACACAATTAAATTACAACAGGACGACTTAACGAAGATTGGTACAGAAATTGTGGCACAAAGCAAAAACGCAGAATCTGCCCCGACGGACAAGTGGCAAACAAAAACCTTTACATCAAGCGAAGTGCGCCGCAAGTGGGATTTCTCGACAGCATTGGACGGTAGCAGCAAATACATTGTGACGTTCACATACACAAGCGGAGAAAGTATGCTTTGTATGAAAGACGCGCTTTTTACGGCTGACGGCAAAGCTGTTGCATACTTCCCGGAACAGCGCACGGCAGGAAACAGCCCGCGCCGGATTGTGTATGAGGTTGATGTTCCAACAGGCACAAAAAAACTTGAGCTTTACGCGCTCGCAAGGCGTTCTGGCAATGGAACTTCTAACGGAACTGTCGTTATAGAATCACTTGCAGGCAAACTGAAGAATATTATGGCAGAAATTACGGATGCGGCAACCGCGCCTACCTATAATTGGAGCAAAGGCGACTTTACGCAGAACGACACACGCCGCCGCTGGGATTTCTCCAGTTCGCTTAATGTGTACACAGGAAATAGTTCAGGTACAAGAACGAACGGCTCTGGTGCCACAGAATACACCGTGACGTTCACTTTCACTACAGGAAACCACAAACTGTGCCTTTCTGACGTAGTTTTCACAGCAGACGGTAAGCCAATCGCGTATTTCTCGCAGCAGCGAACAGCAAGTTCAAGTCCGCGTAAAGTCGTTTATGAAATAAGCGTACCGAACGGCACAAAGAAGCTCGAAATGTTCGCGCTTGCAAAGACCAGCGGCGGCACAGACTCCAACGGCACAATCGTAGTCTTCCCTAAAGACGACGGAACAAAAGAATGGAACATAGCCCGCGTTATTGAAGAATCAAAAGGCGCGGTTGCCGCACCATCAGACATGTGGGACAGAACAACCGTTTACATGAATGAGACTCGGCGACTGTGGGATTTCTCTTCAGCACTTAAAGGAAATGCCGGTGGAAAATATTATGTTACATTCCGTTACGGTAAAGGTGATAATATCCTGTGTCTTTCTGACGTAGTTTTCACAGCTGACGGCAAGTCTATCGCTTACTTCCCGGATATGTGCAGAGCAGGCTCTGAACAGCGGCAGATTGTGTATGAGATAGACGTTCCAGCTAGGACAAAGAAACTTGAAATGATTGGAATTACATCATTAACAGGAAGCGCATCTTTCAACGGAACAATCAGCGTAGAATCGCTTTCAGACATGACATCACGGATTATTTCAGAGGGTAAAAACGCCGCAGCTGCACCATTAGACACATGGGCGGGCAAAACTTTTACGAACGAGTATACTCTGCGTAAATGGGATTTTTCCAGTTACCTGAACGGTGGTGGCAATTACACAGTGACTATGAAAAGTACAGGTGGAGACAATTTCTTTTATCTGTACAACGTTGTGTTTATCGCCGATGGAAAGCTTGTCGGATTCTACCCGGCAACGCGTAAGTACAGCATGAGCCATTGTGAGGCAGATTATACGGTAGAAGTTCCGGCCGGAAGCAAAAAGCTTGAAATGTTCGGATATATCAAAGGCAGTGCATCCGGCACGGTTAAAGTCACGAAAAAATAGAAAAGCTCCGCTGGCAAGGCGAGGGGACGTTTGCTTATTTCTTCTGATTTACGTAGTAATAATCGTAGAACCAGTAAAGTCTTGTTGAAAGAGTATGCTCATCATCGTAAGGCAAACGTCCTTGGAGCTTTAACTGGCGTGCGATGAACGAAAGTTCTTCTTCATAAACAGTAAGAAGTCCGTTCACCTCTGTCGTGTTTCCTGCCAGATTCGAGTCGTGCTCGTATCCCATGTTATGCATCATCTCGTGGGCAATGATTTCAAACCAGTTGCGATGCTGATAGAAGTCGCTCCTAAGAATCGAGCGAGTGCCTACCGAAACCCAGTCTTCGGCGCGATAATGACGGCCAATAAAAGGCTCGTCCAAACCGAGAAGGGAACCGTCAAATGTTCCGACGCTGCCTAAGCCAACTGTTGTCGCATTGCTGCGTGCATCGAGTGCACCAAGCTGAATGCTGTAATCTATGACTTGTCTGAAAGTTTTTCTGACTTCAGTATCGAAGAGGAATGTTTGGTTCATATCGTCAGACCAGGCACCTGTGAAGAACCGCTTTTTTGAAGTAAGGAAATAGCCTTCAAATTCGTTGCTTCCCATTACGTAAGCCATTTGTGTCATGAGAGAAATCCATTCACGGCATTGTGGGGCTCTCATCACTATCCAGTTGCCTTCACCTCCCATTTGACGGAATTGCGTAAATGTTAAGTCCCAGTTTACAGGAAGCTCGCTCAGGCTTTTGTAAAAGTCATCGTCGGCGGTAACGGTGTATGTCGCTTTTGTGTCAGCGTTGCCCATGTTTTTGGCGACTACGTAACGCGCCAACGGCTGTATCTTGTTGTATTGGGCGATGACTGTTTCTTTGCCGTTCGCATCCTGCTTTTTTATAGTCACATTTTTGCACGGATAAAGCATATAGCTTGTTAGTTCAAGACTATTCTCAACAACATTGAGCATAAGCGGGTGTGTTACATTGAAGCGGTATTTGGCGATGTCATCAATGGTGTCGCTGTTGCAAAGGATGCGCGTAAAATCGTTTTCGTTTATTGCAATGCTTTTATCCTTTGTGTACGTAGAAAGGTCGGCAAGTGCCTCGCAAAGATAGTAGCCGTTCTGTTTAGCCCACTGCTCGGCGTAGCTTCCGCGTGGCATACGGATTTTTGACGCGCTGTTGAAAGCGTTTTTGCCTATGCTTTTAATTGTGTCGGAAAGATCGATGAGCGGTACCGGGCATTTTTGAAACGCGCCGGCAGAAATAGTTTCCGCTTTGCCAACTCCGATGTAAGTAAGGTTTTTGCATATAACATCGACAGGCTGCACAACTGTGTTCTCGTTGTAAATCAATTCTGTGATTGTGTCGGCGTTCTGCTCATCAATTCCGATAATCTCGACCTTATAGCCATATTCTGTGGCAAGGCGATGTGCCTCACTTCCGGCATAGCAGCGGAAAACTGTTATGTTGTTATCGCCCCAAAAAAGACTGCTAACATCTTTTATGTAACGAAGCGATTTTGGCACTGTGACTGATTCTAGCTTGGGGCAGTCGTAGAACGCGGATGCACCAAGGACTTCTACGCCTTCTTCCATGACGACTTCTTTAAGGACTCGGCATCTTGCGAAAGACCATTCGGCAACTTCTTTTACATTACCAGGGATTGTGACTTTTTGAAGCCGCGTGTTCACTTGGAAAGTTGCGGGGCTTATTTTTCTTATGGAAGATGGGAATTCTATCGCAGTGAAAGATGTGTTCTGCATATATCCCGCTTCTTTTGTGGCTATCTGGCCTTCGCCGATTTTAAGCACACCGCTGGAAATAACGTCTTTTTGTGCGGAAAAAGCTGCTGTCGCGCCATTCACTGTGATGTTTCCGTTTGAGTTTGTACCTCCGTCCGTTCGTCCCATAGCTTTTAACGTGAGTGACTTAGGAATGGTGTTCAACGTGAACGTGTATTCCGCGTTTTTTGGCTTTGACCCAGCTGATTTTTCGGCGCTATCATTTAGGACAGTCTTGCTGTCTGCCGTGATAACAACATCTTTTAAACAGAGTTTTTTGCCGCCGCTTGTGTATGTAAACGTTATTGTGTTGCTCCCAGCTTTGAACGCGTTTGCCGGAAAACTCCATTCATAGGGCTGCCATTCAGTTGTGAAGTCGTTCTTTTTCCAGCCTGTAATGTCCATGCAGTATTTTGGAGCTAAGGCTGCGGCGTTTTCTACGTTGATGGCGGGTTTTGTGAAGTTTGCTGCTTGCGACGCTTCCTGATGAACATTCACGCGTCCTAAAAAGGAGCTCGTTTGAAAAAGCGTGTCGTACTGTGTGTTTTTACCAAGCGTCACATCTGTAATCGCTGTGTTCGCGAATGCCCTGGAACCTATGAATTTAACGCTTTCCGGTATTTTTGTGATATTAAGCTTATTACAGTTGTAAAAAGCGGCGGCTCCTATAGTTTCGAGCGATTCAGGAAGATTAATTTCTGTCAAGTTCGTCATGTCGCAAAATGCATATGGCTCTATCTCTTTTACACTGTTAGGCAGGATGATTTTCGTTATTGAAGTGTTTCCTCGCGCGATTGCGGGCGATACGACTGTAACACCATCTTTGATAGTAAGAACACCATTTTTTATGGTGAATGTTCCTTCTACGGCATATCCGTTTTCAATGCAGAAGTCTTTTTGTGCTTGTGTCGCGCATGAAATCATACAGTATTTAAGCAATGCGCCATGCTCTATTTTCGTTACGCTTGTCGGGAGGATGATTCTTTCTGCTCCAAGTTCGTCAGAAAGACACCATCGGGGAAGTGTTGAAACGCCTTTGTTAATTTTGATGGTTGTTCCTTGTCTTGTATAAAGCTTTTGAGTGGCGTCGGTCGATGACGCGGCGGTCGCGGTCTGTATAGTCAGTGCAAAAAAAGCGGTCGCTGAAAATAAAATGGCAAAAAACTTCTTCATGCGCGTTTCTCCTAAAATAAGCATTATATTCTATCATGTTTTTTCTAAATTTTTGCTTAATTGTGTGGAAAATTTTCGCGAAAGGGATGCGGAGTGCGGGTCTATTCCCTAATCTGTCACAAAAGGGTATACTAAATTGTTATTATGATAATTTTACGCGTATAAGGTTTATATAGAGCGATGCGCGTTTTGGAGGTTTTATGGAAGTCCGTGTCCGTTATGCTCCTTCCCCGACAGGAATGCAGCACATTGGCGGTGTAAGAACCGCGCTTTTCAATTATCTTTATGCCCGCAGTCAGGGCGGAAAATTCATACTTCGTCTTGAAGATACAGACC
>JAEEGH010019464.1_pt1 | contig 14234 bp, 2 predicted proteins | sample 9134181 | NCBI WGS metagenome assembly JAEEGH01 (sample SAMN16246544, study PRJNA631951) | gut metagenome | biome: gut microbiome; feature: rumen; material: DP-attached | host: Bos | place: Iran: Karaj | collected 2018-10 | reverse complement strand
AGGCGATGGTCAACACACTGTCGAAATTCTCCACGTATGGTATAGTGGTGATGGCATCGCAAAGGGTTGTCCCCATCACAGGATCCGTGTAATCGGTCCCCGTGCCAGAACACACCGACTTGACCTTGAAATAATAAGTGGTGCCGGGTAATAACTGGTCTATTGTGAAAACGGTGTCATAAATATAGGGGAACGACATCCATTGGGTTGCGGTGTCCTCCCTATAGGCTATTTCCCATGCGTACTCCGTATCGCCCGGTATCCAGGAAAGAGTGACGGATGTCAGGGACACCGAATCAATTTTCACCCTCTTCGGTTTGAAGCAGGTGGGGACATAATCCAGTACAAAATTATCCAGAAGCATCGACATATTAGAAGTTCCACCTCCTATCAGAAAGGCTACGAAACGTCCGTTGCCCGCGTAGTCGTTGAACATGACGGTCTTCTCTTCCCAAACGGCCGCAGCATCCACCCGGATAGTATCGTAGGGAACAAAAGTGGCGATATCCGAGGAGTCGGTCATAAAGCCAATCTGCAACCAAGTAGTGGAGGTGCTGCCTCTGACGCGGAACGTGGCGGCCAAGGTCTGGATATTGATGGCATCATCAATCCGGGGAGTGGCCGCGAATGATGAATAATAAGGAGGCGTCTGACCACTGCCGTTACTGCCACTGTAGAAAAGAAAAGCAGCGGGTGCCGAATAGTGGTAGTTGGGGTCAAAATAGGGCAGATAATTATAACTCGGATTATCGCAACCGTGTGTCCAACAATCAGGATAGGTGTAAGGAAGAGTCATATCATAATGGTCAAAATTCTCCTTGTACGGAAGATTGGCTATCGGCCCGCATCCGGTCATGAAGACATACTCCACCGACCAGTAGCTAAGGCTGCCCGGCCCACAATATGATTGCACCTGCACCACGTAGGCGGTGGAAGGTATCAGGTTGATGAAATTCTTGCTGTTGCCGACCTCCTGGTTGTACTCTGTCCAATCCTCATTCCCATACAAGGGTTTGATGCGCACATTCCATAGGGCAACTATAGGATCATTCGTCCAAGTAGCTGTCGCCGTTGTGGCGGTGATGTTGCTGAACCATACACTATCGGGACGGGGACAGGAATTGGTGACGTTCAAATCAAGGTCATCAATGTAATAGGCATACGCATTCGAACCTGTAGGATGGATGGCGATATAGCGATTGTGACCAGTGAGATGGACGCTGTCGAAGGAGATTTCCACAAACTGGTAGCTGTTGCCCGCCGGCAGTTGTACCGAACGAACCAACTCAAACGTCGTGGTATCACAGGGGTTGCTCATCACGCCCACATCCAGCGTGCCGCCGGCGGAGTTGTGACGGCTGGCCCAGAAGCTGAGCGTCAGCGTTTCAATATCGGCATTGATGGCCGGCGAAGCCATCCAACAATAATCATTCCCGAAACGCATAGAGTTGGTACCACTATGCGCATGATTGCTCTGCTGATGCACCGACGGCAATGTGATGGTGGAAACATACGCCGAAGGACGGGTCCAACACTCCATGTAGGATAAATCCTGCATAAAGTCGAAATTCTCATAATAGGGAATTTCCAACGGATCGGAACAAAGCGTATAGAAAGTCTCGGTAAAGGTATATGCACTCTCGCCCGCAGAACAGACCACCTTCACCTTGAACAGATATTGATGATTGTCCAAAAGCCCACTTACTGTATTGAAGGTATCCGTGATGTTTGGAATTTCAATCCATTGGTCATCGGTAGCCTCCACATCACGATAAGCCAACGTGTAGGATTGCGCGACTGTTCCCGCTGCCGGCGACCATGAACAGGTGATGGAATTGTCTGTCGCAGCCGTCTGCACCAAATTCTCTGGCTGGGAACAGTTGGCCACTGCCACTACCAGATTGTCCATATAGACGGTATTGAAGCCCGAAAGGGGCTTTGGAGCCTTCAGGGCAATACGCCCTGCGGGACCTGTGTAATTGGCAAAGGAGACCGCAAACGGCGCATACACGTTGGTGGTAGGCTCAATACTGCCCACCTGAACAAAGGTGCTGAAATCCATCGGATCGCTCATCACCCCCACCAGAACCTTACCCACATACATGCCCGAGTTGTTGATCTCACGAGCCATACAACTCAACTCCAAAGAGCTGATCGGATTCGTGAAGGCCGGCAGTATGACATAGTTGTCGCCATACGTGGCAGACGATGCGCTGGTTTGGAATTGAAGCAGGTTGCTGCCGCCATAGGCGTTGGCCACTGATGTGTAGATGCCCGGATAATTTGATGATGCCACCGAATTTCTTTTAATCCAACACGTTGGCACCGGAAAACCCGTTGTCGTATTTCCCGTATAGCCTTCGAAATCCTGAACGTATGGGGCGGTGAGTTCAGGGCAGGCCGTCACAAACGACACCGATGTGGTGTACCAGGCCTCTCCGCCGCAACCGGGTTTCAATCGGATTTCCATCGTATAAGAAGTTGACGGATTCAATCCAGTAATCGTATAGAAGGTATCCGTAATTGGCTGTACGTCAATCCAATTCTCTTCTCCCGCCTCGCGATAGCTGATCAGATAGTCAGCCACACCCGTGGAGGGCCACGACAACTGTACCGAAGAGGAGGTGATTCCTGTGATGTCTATATCCGTAGGATACATACAATCGCTGGCAAAAATGCGGAAATCATCCACATACGACAAGGCACCTAAGGAGAGGAGTGTGATATAACGCCCTTGGAAAGCATAGTTAGACAAGTCCACCGTTACTTTTTGCCAGTTGGTGTTGGAGGCCGGGTTCACTGTGCCAATAGGCGTGAATGTGTTTATATTGGTCGGGTCCGTCATATATCCTAACCGCATAATCGCCGCCGAGGTGGCATTATCCTTTCTCATCATAAACTGCACCGTAACATGACGCAGCATGGTGTCATGAGGCAGCGGCGGGGCAACAATGTAGGAGCCTGTGGTGTTCGCCGCGTTCATGTACACACAGGCATTATCGGTATAGCCATTCGTGGTAATATAAGGATACGACGTGCTGTTTATGGAATACAACCGATGCCAGCAAGGCACATTGAAATGTCCTAATCCTGTGGTCAATCCCTCAAACGACTGCATATAGGGCAGTGAATCCAGAATGCACGGGTCCACCGGCGCGTTGTCTGTCACCACGCACGTCTGCTGCGACATGGCCGGCGTGCCCACACTGTACACTGCCTCCACTGTATAGCAGTATTGCGTGGTTTCTGCCAGGCCGGTGTCTGTATAAGAATAACCTTCCACTAAAGAGGTGTTCACCTGAAGACCATTTCTATAAATATTGTAACCGGCAAGATGGTCAGTGACAAACTCGCCCCGCACTATCAGCGGCAGGCCCATCTGCTCTAAGGAGGCGTTGTCCGTCATCGGCAGCCACAAGCCATTATCCTGCGAGTATTGCACCGCATTACCTGTGCTCAACTCAGCCACCGTGGCACGCGGCACTGCATACACATCGCCCGGTCGCGAACCTGTGAAGCACACCGCAACCCAATAAGTGCCCGCCGCCAACGATGTGTTAATCTGCGCCGACACTTTCATGATCGGGCGCGTGGTGTCCGCCAAATTGGTGTTTGTGGTACGGAAAATACCCGACCACTCGGTCGAAGCCATGCAGTTCACCGCATTGCCGGACCAAATGGGAACAGCCGTGGAGTCCTCCGGACGACTATTGTAAATGCGCACATAACAACCCGTTATCGTAGAGATTGTTCCGCTGTTCGACTGGAAAGCATAAAAGTCAATGTATGTCACCTGCGCCGAAGCGGCCAATGTGAAGTCGTCCGCCAGCCAGTACGAATGGTTTAAGTCCGCAGTATTGGCGGTTGCCCTATAGGACAAGGTGCTTTGTCCACCGTAAAGGGCACACAAATCCGCCCCGTGATAGCCCGCTCCGGGCCTTGTGACCATGTCGGCAGTATTGTACAGATAGGCACGCGTGGGTTGCGTGGCCCCCGCCGGCACACCCCAATCCAAACGCACCGAAGATGATGACAATACCGTTGCCGTCACATTCTGCGGCGGGTTGTTCTGGGCCATTGCCATCATAGACAAAAATAGAGTTGCAAGCAACAGGTGAATCTTTTTCATAATATTGTTATTTAATTAAAAATCAAGTTTTTAGATGTCGGCTTTTTTTATAAATATAAAATGACAAATATATATAAAAAAGATAAAACCTATTAGGTATCCCCAAAAAACAAAAAGTTATTCTATCCTTTCATCTGTCGAGTGTGAAAAGGATCATACTGAAGAAGAGACCGCCTCGACAATATCCTATTTACACTTCGGATTCTGAATGATTTGCTGGATTTGAGGAATCTCCAAATCCAAATATACCGCTATTTGCTCCAAACTCATCCCATGGGTCATAAGGCGTATTATCAATTCACGCTTCCCTGTCAAAACACCTTGCTCCATACCTTGCTGTAAACCTTGTTTTAAACCTTGTTCCAAACCTTGTGCAAGACCTTGATTGAGACCCTTTTCCATCGCTTTCTTTACTGAGAAATCAAAGATATTCTGACTGTCGCGTTCATGCTTGAGGTTGTCTTCATAATTCAAATACTCTTGACGACTCAGATTCGCGATTTCCGCCTGCTCGAACAGTTGATCGAAGACAGGCTCGCACAACTCCGCCGGACGTTCTTCCAGTTGTTCCAGATTACACATCACATACGTCCATTTATCCAGCATCGTTTCAAGTTCTCCCACGCTTTTTCGAAACTTCGGCAATTCTATGTAGAAAAATGTCAGCTTTTCGTAAAACACGCTGTGATTGTGCGTGTCCAGCAACTTCACTTCATGACTATAATAGGTGTCCGAATCCTTGTCGTCCGTGAATTCGAAATTCACAATCCCTACCGTGTAGATCCCCTTCAACTCGAAATTCCATTTCCCTTTCACCGCTTGCTCCTGTATCGGGAACGTTGTGTAGTAGATACTCCTGTCCTTGAAAAAGGGCTGCATGGAGTTCTGCATCTCCACGATGAGCTTTTCCCCTCGCTCATTGTCACATTGCACGTCCAACACTCCATAGCGAGAATCCCGCACCATCCCCAAATGCTCATTCCGTGTATATGTCACATCCCGTATTACCTCGTAACCTTCCAGCAAAGCATTCAAAAAACTGATCAACAGCGCCTTGTTCGCCTCCGTGGCAAACAATCGCTTGAATCCGAAGTCGAATCTCGGACATACATATCGTGCACCATAACCCCTGTTTATCATATATGTGTTTTTTAATTTTTTCGAGCGCAAATATAATAAAAATATATTAAAACAAACAATTAAATTAAAATATTTTTTATATTCTGCATTTTTAACAATCAATTCTTAATTTTAAACACTGATAATTGGAGTTAAGAAACTTTGAATTTTGAAAATGCCCCCTTCACAAAAAAAAAAGGAGCCGACGCCTTCCGGCATCGGCTCCATTGAAATTTTTTCGTGTATAACGTGTGAGGCTACTTCTTCACGAAGCTCTTCGTAACAACGCCCTTCTCCGTACTGATGCGCACGAAGTACATGCCAGCGGAGAGCTCATGGGCATCGATGACGGCCGTGTTGCTGTTCACCTCAACCGTCTTCAACAGCTTACCATAAACATCATACACATTCACACTGTTAATTGTAAATTGTTCATTGTTAATTGTAAACTGTCCGTTGTTCGGGTTCGGGTAGAGGCTGGTAGCCAGCTCGTAGTCGGCGATACCGTCCGGCTCCGTGGTGAACGTCACCGTGTTGGAAGGCTCGCTCTGACCATTGGCACAGTTGGCAACCACATTCACCGTGTAGGTCGTGGCCGGCTGCAAGCCCGTAAGGGTGTAAGGCTTGCTGGTTGCGGTCGTCGTGCTCATATTGGCTGCATTTTCCTCTTTGTAGTTCACCGTCCAGGAGGTGGCATCGCCATTCTCCGTCCAGTTCAGCACCACGCTGTTCTTCGTCATGCCCGTGGCGGTGAGGTTGGAAGGAGCCATACAGGTATCCGGTTGCGGCGTGCCGCCGACAGTGATGGTAATGTCATCCAACAGGATTACGTCTTGGTCGTAGCAGTCATAGTGACGGAATGCCACATAGACCTGCTGGCCTGCGTACGCGCTGAGGTCAAGCGTCTGCTGCGTCCATGCGCCGTGCGTGTTGTCCGGAACGATGGTGAACAACGGCGTCGTGAAATCGGACACCGTGTTGCCCGTGCTTACATACACAGAGTATTTATCTGCAGGATAGCTGGCATCAACCATGAAATACCAGGAAAGCGTGATGGTGGATGATGCAGGAAGGTTGAATTTCGGCGAAATCAGATAGTTGTCCGGATATAGAGCATCATCGTCGTACGACAACGATGCGGCCATATAACTGCCTGTATGCGGGGTCAAAGAGGTAGATCCGGTTGTGAGGAACCACGGCATACCGTCTCCGTCGTTATCCACTATCTGCCAACAGCCAAGACCGTTCTCGAAGCCTTCAGTGTAGGGGAATGTGGCAACAGCATCACACTCGGTGCTGGCGCTTACCGTCACCATGGTGGAGTGGTCTCCGCCACCGCAATCGACTTCAACTCCAAAATTATAGTTGGTGCTGCTGGTCAGGCCCGTCACCGTGTAGGTGGTACCGTTAACATTCTGGGCAATCGGCGTGCTGGCATTAGCCATATCATAAATGTTATAGGTGGCGCCCGTGTTGTTGGCATCCGTCCACGTCAACGTGATACTGTTTGCCGTTGTCGCACTCACGGTAAGATTGGTCACAGGAATACAGGTCGGCGGAACATCAATGGAGATGTTGTCAATATACAAATAATACTGGTCATCCGACGTGCACTGGATAGCGATGTACTTGGCTCCAGCCGGGATGAGATCGCTATAATGCATCCAGTTGGACGATCCTGTGATTGAAATCTCATTGCCCCATGTGAAGGCTGTCACATCGTTCGTAGTGGTGGAATAGCCCACTTTGAATGTCTCCAAATAATATGTGGAATTGGATCCGTAATCAAATTCCAGTTGCAGCGGTGTGGTAGCAGCGGCAAATTGCGGTGAGATCAGATACTGGGGATAGTCTGAGGTATAGTAGAATCTGAATCCATAGGAACCGGTATTAGCTGCAGAATTATTCACACCCGTGTAGGAATAGCAATTGTTCAGTGTCCAGCAGTCAATGCCGTTTTCAAAGCCCTCGGCAAACGGGATGGTTTGGATTCCACATTCTGTGTGAGCTGTCACTGTCACAATACCCGACAAATCACCGCCTCCGCAATCGGTCTCCACCGCAAATGTGTAACCCGTGTTGGATATCAAAGAGGTAACCGTGAAGGTGGTGTCCGTGATACCAGAGGCCAACACACTGCTGTCGGACATATCGTAAACCGTGTAGGTGGCACCAATGTTCAAGTCATCCGACCAAACAAGCGTGATGCTGTTGTCCGTAGCAGCGCCAACGGCAAGATTAGTCACCGCCAAGCAGCTCGGAGCTTCCGTCACATGAAGGGTGTAATCGTGGAATACCATGTAGGAAGAGGAGGCACAAGGATCGTGTGCAGCCGTGGCGTCGCCAGCAATATAACTATCGAAGTAACTGTCAGCTCCTCCTATGCGCATACGGTAGAGGCCCGTATCCTGTGTGGCAGGAACCATGAATGATGCATTAAGCGTGGTAGGACTCGAACTCGTGCTCGTACCCGTATAAACAACCTCATTGTCATCAAACACCATGTTGTTGTTCCAGTCCACCCAGATAAGTGTTCCGTAGGTGTAACCCGTACCGTACGTAATGTCCACGTTGGCATTGGTTCCGGCAGGCACCGCACCCACTTGGGTTGAATAGTTGCCATAATGGACATTGTTGGAGTTGGCAGGACTGTTGTTCACCACCTCTGTACCTACACCAAACGTAACATTGGTAATACCAGAATTATCCACAGAGGAAGGACTGGGCTGGCAATAACCCGTATAAAGATTCAACGTGGGGCTCCATGCAGAGGTGTCACCCACACTGCAGATGGCGCGGACCTTTACTGTATAGTTGGTTTCCGGAGTAAGATTATAGAGGGTATGTGTTGTGTCGTATGCGAATTCCGACACGTTGTTAACCATAACTTCCCATTCCGTTTCCGTACCGTTGGATGTCCAGAAAATATCGGCGGAATTAGGGGTGATACTCAACACTTGAGGTGAAGACGGGGCAATACAGGTAGGCGGATTGGCAATGGTTATATCATCAATATATAAATAGTATTGGTCATCGGAAGTGCATTTGATGGCAATATACTTGGCTCCGGCAGGAATGGTGCCGGTGTACTGCAGCCAAGTACCTCCATTACCCACAGAAATTTCCGGTCCCCACGTGAAAGCAGTGACATCATTTGTAGTGGTGGAATATCCCACATGGAATGTCTCTACATAATATGTGGAGTTATTTGTATAATAAAACTCCACTTGAAGAGGATTCGAACTGGCCACAAACTGAGGTGAAATAAGGTACTGCGGATAGTTTGGGGTATATTCAAACATAAATCCGTATAAACCTGCATGAGCAGCATATGAATCGAGTCCTGTGCCGGACTCACAATTGGACATGGTCCAGGCACTGAAGGCGGTCTGGTCCTCGAAGTCCATCGTGTAAGGGATAGTCACCTGCGCACGCAGCGACCACGACATCAGAACAACCGCCAAAACCATCAGCAGCATTCTGACATTTTGTAGAATCTTTTTCATAATAAAAATTTTAAGTTAAACATGTTATAAAAAAATTTTTTCCTTTTCCTATTTTTCCAATTAAGGCTGCAAAAGTACGAAATAAAAGCGTACAACCCTTGTGCAAGAGGTTTTTTTAACATATTAAAAGGGAACAACGTACATTGGCCGTTAGCTATTGGCTATTGGCCCTTAGCTCCTTAACTTCTTAGTTTCTTAACTCCTTAACACCTTAACTCAACATCTAAACGAAAAAGGAGCCGACACCTTCCGGCATCGACTCCCTTTGCAGGTAATAATTATCAGTGATGAAGATTACTTCTTCACGAAGGATTTCGTCACAACGCCCTTCTCGGTGCTGATGCGCACGAAGTACATGCCCGCGGAGAGCTCCTGGGCATCGATGACGGCCGTGTTGCTGTTCACCTCAACCGTCTTCAACAGTTTGCCATAAACATCATAAACATCTACATTGTTAATTGTAAATTGTTCATTATTAATTGTAAACTGTCCGTTGTTCGGGTTCGGGTAGAGGCTGATAGCTTGTTCGTAGCTATCAATGCCAACAGTCTGCGTGGTGAACGTCACCGTATTGGAGGCACCGCTCTGGCCGTTGGCGCAGTTGGCGATCACATACACGGAATAGGATGTTCCCGGTTGCAGACCTGTGAGCGTATAAGGATGGGCGTTAGCCGTGGCCGTGGACATATTGGCAGCATCAGCCTCCTTGTAGTTGACGGTCCAAGTGGTGGCCGTGCCGTTCTCCGTCCAGTCGAGCACCACACTGTTGGTGGTCACCTCCGAGGCTGTGAGGTTGGTCGGGTCGTTGCACGGATCCTGGCCCTGAGACAGCGTAGTGAAGGTCACCGCGTTGGACCAGTCGGAGGTGGAAGTGCCGCAGTTGGCGCGCACACGCACATCGTACTGCGTACCGGCGGTCAGACCCGTGATGTTGTAGGAGGTTGCCGTCACCGGAATAGCATTACCCCAAGTATTGGAGCTGTGCAGCTTGTATTGAACATCCCAAGCGGTTTCCGTGCCGCCTGCCGTCCACGTGGCCGTAGCGGAAGTCTGCGTGATAGAGGAGGCCGGAACAGTCAGGCCCGTAGGTACATCGCACGTGGGCGCAGGACCACTGCCCGTGCCTGTAACTGTAAGGTTGGTGATGATAGCGGCAGGCTGGTAGTCAATAGAACCGTCGTTTCTCCAAGCGAAAACTAACAAAGCAGTAGAACTGGCTGTCGGGTTGGGGTTCGGGTTGTCCATCACTGCCTGCACATGGATGGTTCCGGTAAGTTTGTTCAAGACATACTGATGGGATGACTGCGTACCATAACTATTATTGTAGAAATTATATGCGTATGTGGAATAGTCATGATAACCATAGTCCGATGAACTCGGAGAGGCTGTGGAAGCAGGATACTGTTGTGCGGGAGGTGCCAAGAACATCTTCATATAGTCATAGCCACCCTCACCGTCAACTTGCACATCAAAGCTAATAGTAACGTTCGGGCTTGTACCTATGCTCAGCAGCTTCTGTGCGGACACCATAGAGGCAGAGTTCGTATAACCGGGATTGGTGCCGTCGTTGGTCACGAACAGGGCACCGGAGCCGCTATATGTGCCCTTCATCCAGTAGTTTGGACAGGTTCCGTTCTCCAGAACCCACGCATCGGAGGCACTGCTGAAGTTGGCCGTATAAGGAAGGGCCGTCGGTGTCATGGTCGTGGAAACGGTCAGTTTGGTGCTGTACGTGCTCACATCGCCGCCGCTGCAATCAGCCTGCACATAGAAATCATACGTGGTGCTGGCTGTCAAACCTGTGATGGTAGTCGAAGGCGAGCCCTGCACCTGTACGGTGGTTCCGGAGCCTTGAGTGAAGCCCATAGGACCATACTCCACAATCCAATTTTGAGCGGTTCCTGTTTCCGTCCAGCTCAAGGAAATGGAATTCACCGTGGCGTTTGTGGCCGTCAAATTGGTGGGTCTCGGACAAGTGGGGATGGTCTCCAACAGGATGTCATCAATATAGACCGAATAGGTACTGCTCGTGTTCGTCAGCTTCAGTGCCACGTAGGCACCCTGTCCCGAATAACTGCTCAGACTCACCTCTTTGGGCTCAAATGTTCCCGTAGTGGTGTTATTCACTTGAGCAACCGGAGTAAACGTGTTAGCATCCAAAGGATTGGTCATCACGCCCACCGTGATTGTAGAGGTGGTACCGGATGTAGAACGCATCATGAACGACAGCTGCAGCGTGTTGATGGGGTTAGCCGTCACATCCAAGAAAGGAAGCACCGCAATATTGTAGGTGGATGTAGAGCAATAGAAATACAAACTGGCATTGCCGCTGATATGATACGACGTGCTGATGTACGGATAAAGCGTTGTTGAATAGTTGTTCATTCCGCTCCAACACGGAGGCAGGATACCAGATCCAGAGCCCATATTGTCGAAATTCTCCGAATAAGGTATGGTTACAGCGTTACAGGCGGTTCTTGCGGATGCCTTTGAACTGTAGTAACTTACATCGCCGCTACCACAGTCTGCCATCACGTAGAAGTCATACTGGGTGTTGGGCTGCAGACCAGTGATGGTTGTGGACGGTGTGTTCTGCACCTGAACGGTGGAACCCGTTCCCGGCGTGAACCCGGCAGTGTCATATTCCACAATCCAATTGTAGGCCGTACCCATCTCCGTCCAACCTAACGTAGCGGAACTCGGAGTGATGTTCGTGACCGTAAGATCATGCGGTCTCAGACAGGTCGGAATCAATTCCACACGGACGTTATCCACATAACCGGCATTATAACTCGTGGCCGGTCTCGGGGCCATCAAGGCAATGTAGGTTCCCATTCCTGTATAATGGTCAAGCGGCACATCGTAGCCCACATAGGTGTTCGAGGTTGTCACAATAGTGTCAACCGGCACGAAGGTGCTCTTATTGGCCGGATCGCTCATCACACCCACCACCAATGTGAAGGTGTAAGTTCCCTGATTGCGCGCATCGAAGGAGATCTGAAGCGTGTTCATCGGATTGGCCGTGACATCTATTGGCGGCAGGATGGCAATCTGGTCGTCATACGTTCCCGCCGTGGTGTACGAATAGAAACGGATAGAGTTGGTTCCGGATTCTGCATAGTTCTGGTAGTTGTAAATCATCGGATAGCCGGAATAGCTTGTCGAAGTTCCATTATTAAGATAACCCCAGCATATAGGCAGGTTATTCTCGGACACCGAAGTGTTGGTAGTTCCAGTATAGTTGTCGAAATTCTCGGTGAACGGCAACTGCGTAACAGCATCACACTCCGTCATAAACATGGCAGACACCCAGTTGCTCACATCGCCGCCGCCGCAGTCGGAACGCATACGTACAGTGTAGCGCGTGCCCGACGACAGGTTAGTCAGCGTGGCAGGACTGCTGGTCTGAACACCCGCCGAGGTCCATAACGAATCACCATAAACCTGATACTCCATATCCCAAAGGCCTTCTGTGTAACCCGGCACCCACTCAACCGTGGCCGTGTTATTCGTGGCGTTGCTCACAAACAGGTTCGGTGCCACACAGGTGGCATTGCTGTCGCAAGGGAAACCGAAGATGACGTTGGCCCGATAGCTGGTATAATCCACATCACAAATCGGTGTACTTGTACTGGTTGGATTGGGATTCTCACCCGAGTCATCGGTATAATAGCAGTACGTATCACCGGTGGGATTCACATGGCTATAGTATTGATTTGAGCAGATATAACTACCCGTGTTGTCATCAATAGCAAGAATAAGATTGGAGACACCATCGTATTGGAATGGTGTGGTGAAGTTGATGGTAAACCATCCCTGGGTGATGTTCACTTGTCCTTCATACACCTTGACGGCTGTCGCTGCATCCATGGCAACATAGCCGGTCAACGAACTCTGGGTTGTCGGTTTCAGATACACAGCCCAGTTTCTCGGGGTGGCTGTCGCCGTATAAACATTGAAAGAAATGGAACTGATGGTGCCGGCTGTACCGATTTCGGAAGCCGTGTACAACTGTTCTGACAATGTGTAGTTGTAACAAGAGTAAGATGGCGTATATTGGTCATAGACTGTCCCGTCGCCGACTGCCACTTCACCGCCAGCCAAGCACTTCGTGGTGAACGTCTCCGTTGCCCAATCACCCTCACTGTTGTCCGTACAAGTGGTCTTCACCCGCACATCATAACTGGTGTTCGGATCCAGACCGCCCAACAGGAGCGGGGAAGAGGAGACAGTGCCAGAGGCAGGAATCCAGTTGTTCATGCCATGTTCGGTATATTCCACCGTATAGTAGGCGGGCGTACCGAAAATGCCTGCATTCCATGACACCAAAGCAGACGTACCAGCTATCTGGCTCACCGTCAAATCGGTCACAGGCGAACAATCGGGCATGATATCCACTACGATATTATCCACATAGCCATAGTTGTATAAAGCTGTAGGCTGCGCGGCTCGCAAGGCAATAAAATTGCCTGTACCAGCATATTGGGTGAACGGTATATCATAATGGGCATACGTGGTTGAGGTGGTCTGAATGGTCTGCACGGGCACAAAAGTGCTCATATCCGACGGGTTACTCATGATACCCACCTGCAAATTGAATACATAGCTGGTTGAATTATCACGTGCGTCGAAGGAGACCATCAGCGTGTTCATGGGATACGTTGTCACATCAATCGGAGGCAGGATGGCCACCTGGTCATCATACGACCCAACCGTGCTCGATGTGTAGAAACGCAAGGAATTACTGCCGGATTGCGCAGACGAAGAGCTGTTATAGATAATCGGATAACCGGAATAGCTTGTTGAGGTGCCGTTGTTATGGTAAGCCCAACAAGAAGGAAGGTTGTTCACACTCACGCTAGTGGAAGTGGTACCCGCATACGAATCGAAATTCTCGGAGAACGGAATTGTGGAGATTGGCAGACACGGTGTGCTGAAGGTGGTCGTAATCCATTCGCTATATCCTAATCCGTTCGAACACTCCGTACGCAGATAAGCCTTATACTGGGTATTCGCACTCAACGAGGACTCGGAATAGGAGTTGGTGTAAACCGTCTGTGCCTGCGTGTAGTCCGGAAGCTGGGCGGCCGGAAGCACCATCACCTGCCAGGTTCCTTCCGTAGCGGCATCCGTCCAACTCAAGTCCACAGAAGAGACAGTGAGCGCAGACACCTGGAAGTTGGTCGGATTGGCACAACTCGGAGCCACATCTACTTTAATGTTATCCAAATAAGTATAATTATATGTGAAGGATCCAGTGGGTCTGGGAGCACGTATGGCCATGCGGGTACCCGTACCCGTATAGCTGGAGAAGTCCACAACATGTGTGCTGATTGTCGTGCTGGTGAACTTCACCGTGTCAACCGGAACGAACTGGTTGTTGGCCTCCATCATACCGACCTCCACATAATCAACGTATGAAGCACTGGTCTGGTATTTCCGCGCATCAAAGTAGAGACGCAAGGTGTTTATCGGATGCG
>JAEEGH010019463.1_pt1 | contig 14234 bp, 7 predicted proteins | sample 9134181 | NCBI WGS metagenome assembly JAEEGH01 (sample SAMN16246544, study PRJNA631951) | gut metagenome | biome: gut microbiome; feature: rumen; material: DP-attached | host: Bos | place: Iran: Karaj | collected 2018-10 | reverse complement strand
GCCACCAAAACGACCATTTCTCAGTTTCCTTTATCGACCTCAATCCTGGCGGAGAGGAAAACGCCCATTACTTCAGCAAACTGGAAGGTCTGGACAAGGGATGGACCGATATCGGCAGCAACCGCAGGGCGTATTTCAACAACGTTCCGGCAGGGCATTATCAGGTAAAGGTTCGCATTGCGCGGAGCGACCAGCAAGTTGTGGAGGCAGAGGAATCTTTCCCGCTGACCATCCTCCCGGCTCCATGGGCCACCTGGTGGGCGAAACTGTTGTACCTGTTTGTCGCCGTCATCGTCTTGTGGCAGGTCTGGGCGGCCCGGAAACGAATCCTTTCCGAACGGGAAGCCAGAGAGAAAGCCGCCTTCGAGAAAGAGCAGGAGCAGCGTGTGAACGACATGAACATGCGCTTCTTCGCCAATATTTCCCACGAATTCCGCACGCCGCTCACCATGATTTCCGGCCCCGTCGGCCTGCTGGAAAAGGCGGAATACCTGAAACCGCAGGAGCACAAACTGGTGGATACCATCAAGTGGAACGCCGCCCGGATGCTCAAACTGGTGAACCAGCTGATGGATTTCAACAAACTGGAGAACGACGCCCTGCGGCTGAAAGTCTCCCGGCAGGATCTGGTAGCCCTCACTGAGCAGACCCTGGCGATGTTCCGGATTACCATGGCCGAAAAGCACATTACCCTGCAGACGGAAGGCCTGGAAGACACCCTCCCTGCCGTCGTTGACCCCGACAAAGTGGACAAAGTGCTCTCCAACCTGCTCTCCAATGCCGTGAAGTACACCCCGGAAGGTGGCACCATCGGCCTGAAGCTGGACACGGACGGGGAGAAGATTACCTTCGAAGTATCCGACAACGGCCCCGGTATTCCGGAGGACCAGCTGGAACGCATCTTCGAGCGGTATTTCCAGGTGGAAGACCACCATAATTACGGAACCGGCATCGGCCTGTATTTCGCCCGCCGCCTAATGGGGCTGCATCATGGTTCCATCCATGCGGAGAACCTCCCGCAAGGCGTCAGGTTCGTGGCCGAATTCCCCGCCAAAGACATCTACAAGCCGGAAGAGCATGTGGAGATACAGCAGATGCAGCAGGTGCTCTTCCCCGTGGGAGAAAGTGCCGAAGCAGCCACCCGGGAGCATGAGAACACGATTCTCCTGGTGGATGACGATTCCGGCATTGTCAATTACCTGAAACTGCTGCTCTCCCCCACTTACAATATCCTTTACGCCTACAACGCGGAAGGTGCGCTCAAAGTGCTGGAAGAGCACAAGCCGGACCTGATTCTCAGCGACGTAGCCATGCCCGGTATGGACGGCTTTGAACTCTGCCGCCGCATCAAGGCCGATGCCGACATATGCCACCTTCCCGTCATCCTGGTTACCGCCAAAACCACGACCGACGAGCAGATTGCCGGCCTCAACACCGGTGCCGATGCCTATGTCACCAAGCCCTTCGACCCCGAGTATCTGCAGGCGCTCATCCAGTCCCAGTTGGAAAACCGCGCCCGCATCCGCGGCATCATCGCAAATTCCACCACGACGGAAGAAATCCAGGAGGCCCAGGCCGATGCCTTGAGCGAGCAGGACAAGTCCCTGATGGACCGTCTATACGCCATTATGGAAGAGGAACTTTCCAACGAGGAACTGAATATCAACAAGTTCACTGAGATGATGTACATGTCCCGGACCAAGCTCTACTATAAGATTAAGGGCCTCACCGGTGAGACCCCCAATGCATTCTTCAAAAAGTACAAACTAAACCGGGCGGCAGAAATGCTCCGGAGCGGAAATCACAATGTTTCCGAAGTATCAGACCTCACCGGATTCAGTTCGCCTACTGTCTTTACCCGTAACTTCCGCGCCCAGTTTGGGATGACTCCCACGGAGTATCTCGCTCAAGCTAAGAAGCGCTGAACCGTTTACTTGTAATAGGCGCCGATAAAATCCCAGGCTTCCCGGATTTCCTGGTCAACCGTTGTGCAGTGCCATCCTGGACGCATATGGAAAGTGTACGGAAATCCAATCTCATCCAGGCCGTTCTGCAGGATTTCATCCATCTCGCCGCAGAGCCAGTCATCCTCGTTGCGGATAAAGACAAGGTCCGGGAGTCCGTCAAAACTTCCATGGGCATCCTTGTAGTCTGCGATGATTTTTGGCGTATTGGCGTCGGCTGCAGGACAAATGGAATAACAGAAGCGGAATCTATTCGGATAGGTAAACGCATGATAGAAAGCGCCATAGCCGCCCATGGAGTTTCCCATGATAAAGTTGTGCTTCCTGTCTGAAGACAAGTTGTACTGCTTGCGGACGGCCGGAATAAATTCGGTCTCGAAAAACCGGTCGTAATCATCGATGTAGAAGGTGGCGAATGCCTCAGGCATAACCACCGCCATCGGCGGAATCATTCCTGTACGGATAGCCAGGTCCAGATACTGCTGCACCTTGGTATTTTTCATCCAGGTCGTATGGTCTTCGGTAAGTCCGTGCAGCAGGTACAGCACCGGAAACGCGCCGGCTGTCTCGATGTCGGTTCCGGTCGGAAGAAGGATATTATAATGAACCGTTTTCCCAAGGACCGCGCTTTCGAGTGTCTGGTCGGTAAGGACTTGCAGACCTTGATAGTCCGGGGTGTCGACATCCAGCGGCTTGGCCTGGCAACCGGCCAGACCAAGCGCAATCAGGATGATGGATAATCGCTTTGAACACATGGCTTACTGCTGCTGTTGCTTTTGCAATTCAGCCAATTTTTCAAAGAAGGCCTTGAATGCCCATTCGAGGGTCCGAGGCTGGCCGTAGACGTGCTCGGTGGTTTCCAATCCGACTTTCTCACCAAGAATGACCACCCTGTCAATGAAATCGAAGACCTGGTTTGTATAGTCGATGGCAACCGGGTTCTCTCCGACGGTATAGTCAGGGCCTCCGGCCATGTAATGATCGGCCTCCATGCTGGTGTACCTGTGATAAGGCACTTCCATGGAACGAAGCTGCTCACAGATGACATCCGGGCCGAAAGCTCCGTAGTTGCAGGAAGCGAGAGTCACCCTGCCATAAGGCACCAGCTGATCTTTATTTCCATGGACGAACATATACGGGCAGGGATTGTTTTTCCAGACCGGATCTTCCGTCCCGTACTTCCAGATACCGCCAGCGAAAGAGACGACGCCGGCATAATTGAAGCCTTCCGGCATCCCGGCCGCGATGGCATCTTCATTGACCAGCCAGTATTCGGCCATATTCACGGAAATCGCGCCGGCGCTGCCGCCGGAAATGACGAAGTGGTTCCGGTCAATTCCGAGTACGGATTCATTCTCAAGTAAGAAACGAGTCGCATCATAAATGTCCTCGACGGCGGCCCGGATTGCCTCGTCGTACTGCGCGCCGAACTCGGGCTCAGGAGGAACCTGCTTTCCCTTGCAACGGAGGCGGTATTCAATGCATACGCCCACCATCCCATGCTGGGCCATCCTGACAATCCAGGGAGCGTCTTTACGCGTCCCGGAAGCCCAAGAACCGCCATAGGCATACAGGAAGACCGGCAACTGCTTGCCATCAAAAGCCTTGTCCCTGTAAACATCCAACTTCAATTCTCCTTCCTCGCGGGTCGCGAAAGTGAAAGTTTGCATCGTAACGCCCTCAGGAAGAGGAATATCAGGTTTCTGTTCCGGAATCTGCGCAAAAGCACAGGTGCATGTGGCCAAAAGGGCCAACAAAGTCATTTTTGCTTTCATCGTTTTACATTTAGTTTTGCGCTTCCGTAAGCGCTGGTTTTATTCTCTATTTCTTTCTCGGAACGTTCATGGTGGAGGTAACGGAGGGCAGCTGCTTCAAAATCATCCAACACCGATACAGGGAGCGGGCATTCGGGATGGCTGGGGAAGATCTCCTTCACCCCGTTTTCCTGACAAATCTGTTTGGTGTACCTGACGCTTTGCAAGTATGTTTCCACATCCGTGCTTTCCGGGAGTTGCAACAAAACACCTCCGCTGCAGAACATGTCGCCGGTATAAAGCCGATGGTTTTTCACATCCAGCAGGGCAATGGAACCGGGCGTGTGACCGGGAATCTCATACAGGCGGATGATACGTCCACCCCCCAGATCAAGTGACATACTTTCCGGAAGCGGCCGGTATTCTGCCTTGGGCTGATTGCAAACTCGCTCCACGGCCTTCTTCCCGATCAGCAATTTCATGAACGGATTCCCCAGGAAGTTGTCGTACAAGTAAGCGGCATCATCATGCCGGGAAATGGTTTCCAGATCCTTGTAGGAGACCATCGTTCCCCCGAACTGCCAGTTGCCGTGCGTATGGTCGAAATGGCCGTGTGTGTTGATTACCTTTACGGGCCTGTCCGTCAATCTGTTCACGGCTTCTTTCAGGTTCACGAGGCCGAAACCGGTATCAATCACCAAGGCCGAATCTTTCCCGACCAAAAGGTGCATCAAGGCCGTCACATCCTGGAAACAGTACGTGGAATCATCCACCTGTACCGTCTCCGGAATTCTAAAATCCTGGAACGTGCGCTTCCGCCAGCCCCTGAATCCCATGACGGCAAGGAAAAGAAGGGCCGCAAAAATGATTACGGCCCATCTTATCACATTCTTGATTCTTTTTCCGGACATTCTTATTCCGCCTTGGTCATGCCGGAAATGGCGATGGATGTAGCTCCAGGATTGCCTTCACCGTCGGCCGCAACTGCATTCTCGATGGTAAGTCCGTAGATGGTGAAGAAATCCACAAAGTTCAGGGTTCCATCCGTCACATAATAGGTCTTGCCGTCCTTGATGTAGAAGGTGCCGATGTTCATCATGCCAAAGAAGTCCAGGCCGAAGACATAGGTTCCCGGCTGTTCATCGGCACCTGCCACTGTGAAGGTGCCGCTCTCAAGCGCAGCGCCCTTGGCGGTACGGAGGACGGTCTGTGCGACCAGATTCCCCTCACTGTCAGAGAACTGGATGGTGTATTCCGTCACGGATTCCTTGTCCTCGGAGCTTACGGTATAAGTGCCGCCTTCCACGGAGAATGTCTCGCCTGCTACCGGAGGAACATAGGCCTCCATTTCGGAGAAGGAGAGGACCGTCACATCGGAAGCCTCGCTGCCGGCAGAAGCGCCTGTAGCAGCCTGAACACCCGAAATCAGCACGCCCAACTTGCCGCCTTCCTCCGCAACGATGGCGGTTCCGGCGTTAAGCAGGTAGGTCTTGCCGTCCTTGATGAAGTAAGAGCCCAGCGTGCTCACACCCATGCCAAACGCGGAAAGATCCAGTTCAAGGCCGCCCACAAAATTGCCGGGGGCGGGAGTTCCGGTAGCTGCCAGGAATGGCCAAACGCCGGTGTAGGTTTCATTGGCCGACCAAATCAGAATCTGTCCGACTGCATTTCCTTCGGCATCCTTGAAGGAGAAGGTATGTTCGATGATGCCTTCCGCATCGGCCTTGGGAGCAGTTACGTAGGTATAGGTGCCGCCTTTTACTTCATACACGACATCCTCTGCCGGCTTCTCCGGTTCGGCCTCCAATGTAAGGCCGGTAAGCTCGATGGAAGAAGCGTTGAGACCGCTCACAACCGGATCGGTAAGGGTAATGGAGAATGTTCCGCCCTGGCTGCTGACGGTAAGGGTACCGCCACCGATCAGATACTGCTTTCCGTCGATGACAAGGTAAGAGCCAAGGATGCCCATTCCAAATGCAGAACCGTCAAATCCGGTGATGTACTTACCCATCTTGTCGGCATCCAGAGGAGAAGCGCTTTCAAATGTGCCGATCACGCCGCCCAGCGGAGCCGTGTCGATCAGAATACGGCCTGCAGGCTTGCCGGAAGCATCTTTCAAGGTGAGCGTATGCTCATTCACGCCGTCGGCCACGGCCTCGGAATGCGTAAAGCTGTATCCTTCGATGACCAGCGGCCTGGGCTCCTCTTTCTTAGCGTTGGAGAAGGAGATGGTGCCCTCGGGATAAGCCTGCTCCAGCGCATTGACGGCAGAGAGACCGGTGATATCCACCGAGTACATGCTTTCGTCCCCGGAAACCGTAATGGTTCCCTCGCGGATAAACCAGCGGGTCCCGTCCACATCGAAATAGCAGCCCAGGACACCCAGGCCAAGGAAGCTGAGGTCGATGCCGATGAAGGCGTCTCCGTCCTTAAGTGATTCAGAATCTGCGTTCATGGTATATGTGCCGGATATTTCGCCGGAAGTAATGAGCAGGAAGTTGGCGACGAAAGAACCGTCCAGGTTATTGAGCGTCAGATTATAACCCCTGTTTTCATAAGGAGCGATCAGATAGGTGTAATTGGCTTCAATCTCTTTGTATTCATATTCCAGGACACCGGAAGCCCTGACTTTCACCACTTCCTCCCCCAGCCAGACCAGGCCGGAGATGGCATAATCGTTCCCGTTCTTGGTTACGGTCACGGAACCATCCGTAACCGCTTTACCGTTCAGGGTAGAGGTAGGGAGAACTCCCTTGTTCCGGAGCTCGTTGCTGAAGACATAGTCTCCGGATTCAAGGTACCAGTTTTTGCCGGACAACTGCAATGAGAGGCCATCGGCTTTGAGGGAAAAGACGTTGATTCCGTCCATTTCCTCCACACCGCCGTTCGCCAGGGCGGAGCCCAGGTTCAGCTGCTGTACTTCGGGGTATTTCCCGTCCAGCTCATCTACGGCACTTTTTACGCATGACACCGTGCCTACAGCCAGCATGCCCGCTGCAATGACATATAGAATCTTTTTCATATCGATCATTTTATGGATTAATGACTACCAACCAGGATTCTGGACGATGTTCTTGTTTGCCATGATTTCGGTGGCAGGATAAGGAAGCCGTTCATGCTTTCCTTTCTTGAAACCATAATTGGTGTAGGGGGAGATCCATTCCAGCCCATTGACGGAGAACTGCGGGAACTGTTTTCCGGCATCGGCGAGAACCGTAGCGGCATCGCCCCAGCGGAGAAGATCCTTGTAACGGACATTCTCTCCATAAAGTTCCAGCCGTTTTTCTGTTTTGACGGCTTCCAGCGTACAACTCTTGTCGTTGAGTCCGGCGCGGTGGCGCACTTCGTTCAGGCACCAGTCGGCCTTGCCTTGGTCAACGCCGATGTAGGCTTCGGCAGCAAGAAGAAGGACTTCAGCATAACGCATCCAGCAGATGTCACGGAATACGGTCGGGAACGCCACGTTGTAATTGATGTCATCACCCACGAAACGTCCTTTCCAGTAGTAATACCCTTCACCCTCCTCCTTGAATCCGGAACGGATAGTATAACCGTGGGCCGCCATGAAATCATAATCCTTGATGGTTTCGTTGAGGCGGTATCCGTCAGCACCTTCCTCGGCGACAAAGGCCTCGTAAACAGTTCCGCGGGGAGCTATTCCGCCCCAGGCGTTAGCGAAGAGGTCCAGTTCGTTGGGCTCACCGGCCGTGAAATTAAGACCGTCGCGGGAATAGGCGGAAAGACCGGTGGAAGAAGGCCACAAGCGGATGATGGGGCTCTGCGTGTCCTCCACGAAATGGGTGGAGAAGAGAACCTCTTCATTGTTCTGGTTCGCTCCGTTGAACATGTCCCCGTAAACACCGCGGAAGAGGTCATATTTCTGGCTGTCGATCACCTTCTGAAGGGCCTCGGCGGCTTCTTTGTTCTTGCCCTGCCAGAGGTATACCTTACCCAGAAGGGCCTGGGCGTATTCCTTGGTGATTCGGTAATTGGTCTTGTCATGGATGCCTGCCTTGGAGACCAGTTTGCCGGAGTTGACGGCATCCGTGAGGTCCGTTTCCATCAGCTTCCACAGGTCGGCGGGATCGGCATTGGGTACGGAAGCCTCGTCCGGGTTCAGGACATGGTCCACCAGCGGAGGATTCCCCCAGAGGGTCGTCAGTTCAAAATACATCCAGGCGCGGAAAACCTTTGCTTCGGCGCGGGCCCGCTGCTGAATGTCGCTCTCCCCTTTCACATTGTCAAGGACGACGTTGCACTTTCCGATCACATTGTAAAGAGACGTGAAGACGGTCTCAACGGCGGAATTGTCCGCATCGAAATTGAAGCATCCGAACATCTCCAGCTCAACGGCACGGTCGCTCTGGCCATGCCAGAACTCATCCGACAGATAGCTGTTGAGCCAGTTGTAGCTCATCTCGAAACGCTTGAAAAGGTTGTCTTCGAATTCCCCATAGACGGCGGTAATCGCGCTGGCGGCATCCTCGTCCGTCTGATAGAAATTCTCCGTGTTGAGCACTCCGTGCTGGGGGATGTCCAGCATTTTGGAGCAGGAGGCTGCGCTTCCCAGAATCAGGGCAGCGGATAGGGTCAATATAATCGCTTTTTTCATGATTCCTGGATCTTAGAAGGTGATGTTGAGGCCAAACAGGATTTTCCTGGCATTGGGGTAGGCTCCGAAGTCGAGGCCCATGGCATTGCCGAACCCGGTCACTTCCGGATCCCAGCCGGGATACTTGGTGAAGGTGAAGAAATTCTCCAGGGAAGCATATAGCCTCACATTCTCCAGACGCACTTTCTCGAGGATGGATTTCGGGAACGTATAGCCCAACTGGATCTGCTTGATCTTGAAGAAGGATCCGTCGAATACCATATAGGAGGACTTGTTGAGTCTGGTTATATCCGCATATGCCCTGGGATTGGTGCCACCGGGGTTGGAGAGGCTCCAACGGTTTTCGGTGAAGCAGGTTAGACGGTTGTACAGGTATTCGGGATTGGGGTCATAGACGTTGTAGATATCAACGCCCTGCACACCGCTTCCGAAGATCACCAGGTCGATGCCTTTCCAGGCCGCATTCAGGGTAATGCCATACGTGAGATCCGGAATGCCCTTTCCGATCATGGTCTTGTCAGAATCGGAAATGCTGCCGTCTTTGTTGATGTCTGTAAAGACAGGATCTCCGGTAAGAGGATCCACGCCCTCATACTGATAGCCATAGAAGTACCAGGCCGGATAGTCTTTCTCAAACCGGGTGAGAACGTCGCCGCTGATGAGACCCGCCCCCGGAACGACGCTCAGGTTTTCATGCACGGCCGTCACTTTATTGTGAAGGGTCGTGAGATTGCCGCGGATTCCATAGCTGAATTCTCCGATGTGGTCCTGCCAGCCCAATTCCAGCTCGAGGCCTCTGTTCGAGAGGGCTCCGGCATTGATGGGAGAAGGTGAGAAACCGGTCGTGTTCGAAAGCTTTACACCGCTGATCAGCAGGTCCTTGGTTTCCTTGTCATACCAGTCGGCGCTGAGTGTCAGCCGGTTGCCCAAGAGGGCGAGGTCAATGCCCAGGTCCAGCTGCTCGGAAGTTTCCCACTTGAGCTTGTCATTGCCCATCACGGAAGGGGCATACCCGTAGGAATAATTCAACACGTCGGAGAAATTATATCTTCCGGTACGGCCAATGGTACGCGCATACATATAGCCGCCCAGAGATGCCAGGGAGCCGTTCTGGCCCCAGCTCACACGGAGTTTCAACTGGTCCAGCCAGCCCTTGCTCCACTCCATGAATGGTTCTTTGGAGACCACCCAGCCGGCGGAAGCGGCCGGGAAGAAACCCCAACGGTTTTCCTTGGGAAGGATTGAAGAGTCAGCGGCATCGGCGCGGAGAGAAGCCTGGAAAAGGTACTTGTCGGCATAAGCGTAATTGAAACGGCCGAAGTAGGCCAGTTTACGGCCCAAACCGGGCTCGCCACCGCCAACTGATTTGATGACGCCGTCATTCGCATAGGCCAGATACAGGAAATTGGGATCGTCGTAGGCCCAGCCGGGGTTCTCCAAAGTACCGGTGGCACCGGCCATCGTGCTGTAGGAGCGGCTTGCACTGAAGGAGGTACCTATCATTCCTGTAAGAAGGTGCTTGCCGAAGAGTTTCATCGCGGTCGCGAAATTCTCCCACTGCACATAGCTCATGGATGAGCTGATGGACGTAACGCCCATATTGGTCGCATAGTCTCCCGCAGGAAGATTGTTGAAATAGGTACGGGATGCGGAATAGTTTTCTCCAGCCGACAGCGTATAGGACAGGCGGGAAGTTACCGTCAGCCACTGCCAGGGAGTCAGATTGAGATAAGTGGTGCCCGATACGGACAAGGAACGGCTGTCATTGAGACTTTTATCCCTGAAAATCAGGGGACTGATCCGATTGGTTCGGCCATATACGGTCGCTCCCCAGTAGTTTCCGTTACCGTCGCCCAGCAAGGTGCCTAGCGTCGCTCCGGGCTGAAGGACCTTCAGCATGTCGTCCGGCATGTCTTCAAGGGTGTAAGTGGGCTTGATGGTCGGATACATGCCCAAAGCTGACTGGAAGATGTTCAGGGCCTGTCCGCCCTCGCCTACCGACTTCGACTGGGTGTATTCAATGACATTGTTGGTGCCCACTTCCAGCCAGGGCTTAATCTTGTAGGACGCATTAATCATGCCCGTATAGGCCTTATAAATGTCGGCATCACCCTTGATCATGCCGTTGTTGTCCAGATAGGAACCGGAAAGGTAGAACTGCCCTTTTTCATTGCCGCCCTGGAACGTGAGGCTGTGCTTCTGCATCAGGGAAGGCTCGAAGGTTGCGTCCATCCAGTCGGTATTGGTGCGGCCGTCCCAGTTCTTCATCACGGTCTCCAGGCTCAGGGAGCCCACTTCGGTCCAATAGTCGATGAACTGTTCGGAATTCATCACGTGCGGCTTGAAGGCCAGGCTCTGGGATGTAATCTGCAAATCGTAGCTCAGATGGCCGTCACCCTTACCCTTCTTGGTCGTGATCAGGATCACGCCATTGCCGGCGGATGCGCCGTAGATTGCCGCTGAAGCGGCATCCTTGAGCACCTCGATGCTTTCAATGTCATTGGGATTGATGGAACCTGTTCCGGAAGCGACACGGCCATCGATGACATAGAGCGGTGCCGAAGAACCGTTGGAGCCGATACCGCGCACCTGGATGTTCGGCGCAGCGCCCGGACGGGCCGATGAGCTGTAAGACTGGACACCGGAAGCCTTGCCGGAAAGGGCGGCGTTGATGTTGGTGACGCCGCGGGCTTCGAGGTCGACGGATTTCACCGAAGACACGGCTCCCGTGAGGGAACTCTTCTTCTGGACGCCATAGCCGACGACGACCACCTCGTCCAACAGATTGGTGTCGACTTTCATCGCGATGTCGATCTGGTTCCGGTCGGCGACGACCTGGACCGTCTCATAACCGATGCTTGAAAATTCCAGGACCGATCCCTTGGGAACCGTAATCGTGTAGTCGCCTTCCATCGCGGAGATAACTCCATTGGAAGTGCCTTGCTGCAGGATGCCCACTGCGATGAGCGGCTCTCCCGTCTCCGCATCCGTCACATGGCCGGACACGGTGATTCTCTCCTGGGCAGCCAGGGTGAAAACACCCAGGAAGGCCGCCAGAAGAAGTGAAACAGTTTTTTTCATCAAGTGCATATTATTTGAACAGTTTTGTGCCATCAATCACGGTGCAAAAGTACTTTGGGATTTCCCATAGCGCTGGACAATTTGTTCTTTCGATTCGACTTTCCGTTCAAAACGACTTCAAAACAATCGTTTCAAGCCCGGGAGCGGAAATCTCCACGCGCATTGGCCCATTTCCTTTCTCCACCACAGCCTGGGCCCTTCCATAATAGGTGGTTGCCGTGGCTGAAAGGAAGCTTTCCTCAGTGGCCGGGCGGGCGCTCCCGAATCCCAGAAGCCGTCCTCCGGTCACTTCAAGGCTTACCGGCCTATCGGCATTGGACTCCAGCGCGCCGTTTTCTCCGATGAGGGAAATGGGGATATAGATGAGCTTCCCGTGAGGTTCAATGCCGGCCTCGAGCTTCAGCCCGCCATCGGCGGAAGAGAGGAAGGAGCGACGCTCCCCTTCCGGATAGACTGCCACGGCCTCCAATGTCCCACGTTCATAGGGAACTTCCCAAACGGCCGTATAATCCTCGACAGTCCTGGTGCCGAGCGAATTCCCGTTCAGGAACAGCTCCACGGAAGATGCATTGCTATAAACTTCGACCGTAGCGGTAATCCCCTCCTGTCCTTTCCAGCCCCATGAAGGAATGCTGTTGGTGCCGCGCCAGGTGGATTTGGCCGGGACATCCTCCCGGACGGGGCGGACGGCGATGAGCGGGTCCGTCGGCCCCTCATTCCAGAGCGCCTTTACGAGCAGCGCTTCGCCCGTGGGATTTCCCAGGATATCCAGGACGCCGACGTCGGCCAGCAACCAGGGATAGGGCTTGGAGAGGGAGATCTCTCCTCCCCCATAGGACCAGGCACCGACTCCGGCTTCACCGATATAGTCCCACGCGGACCACAGGAAATCGCCCACCAGATAAGGCAGACGCTGGGAATCCCGCCAGTTCTTCACGACATCCTGGGGAAAGGTCTCACTGCCGACGATGACGCGTCCGGGATGTTTCTCCCCTTCGATGGAATACCGCAGATTGCCATAGTTGTAACCGGCGATGTCCAGCGCATCCAGGATGGGAGTGCATACCGAATCGGCATAGTCCGTCAACACCTGATTGTAAACCAGCTTGTTCAGTTTGAGCATCAGTTCGTTGAACTCCTGGCTGGACATGGCTTTCAGGTTCACCGCCTGATATTTTTCGGCCGTTTCATTCTTCTGGGCCGCGTCATCCTTGTAATACAGCCCGGAACCCTTGGCCGTTCCGCTGAGGATCATGATATTGATGCCTCCGGTCACGATACGCCCCGGGTCCAGGCGATGAAGGTCGTCAATCAGGGTTTGGGCCACTTCCATACCGCCCGGCAGCACCGGCTCGCTGATTTCATTGCCGATGGAATACATCAGGACGGACGGATGATTGAAGTCCTTTTCCACAACGGCAGCCGCGTCCTCCCGATAGTTGTCCATAAAGTGCTCGGCGTAATCGTGCTCATTCTTGGGCAGGAACCAGCCGTCAAAAAGCTCATCCATGACGTACATGCCCAGACGGTCGCATGCTTTCAGGATGCTTTCAGAGGCTGTATTATGGGCTGAGCGGATGGCGTTGAAGCCATAAGACTTTAGGATGGAGATACGGCGCAGCGCCGCATCCTCATAGTCGCATGCGCCCAGGATGCCATTATCGCTGTGGATGGCGCCTCCTCTGAGCAGCAGCGGCTCTCCATTGATCTTCAATCCGTCCGGGGTGTAGGTGATTTTGCGGATTCCAAACTCCACCTCCCTGCGTTCCAACGTCTTCCAACCTTTCTTCAAGGTAATCACGGCAGTATAGAGAGACGGAGTCTCCGCCGTCCATAAATCGGCGTTCGGGATGGACAGTTCCAAGGAATCTCCCTGGGCGGAAGCGACGGTGCGTCCGCTTCTTCGGATCCGGACATGGACTTTCCCGCCGTTGTGTCGCGTTCTGACAAGCACTTTTGCCGGATGGATGTCGATGGTGGAAATCCTTATATCTTCCAAATGCTCTTGTTCTTGGACCGACAAGATCACATCGCGATAGATGCCTGCTCCGCTGTACCAGCGGCAATTGGGCATGGCCGTGTTGTCCACATCCACATGGAGCGTGTTATCGCCCGGCTGGAGAAGCCCGTCCAGGCAAACCTGGAAGGGAATGAAACCGTTTTCGCATCCTCCGGCTTCCTTGCCGTTGACATAGACTTTTGAACAGCGGTAGACTCCCTCGAAACGCAGGGTCACATGCTTTTTCAGCCAGTTTTCCGGGACATCCAGATGCTTTTCATAGTGATAAAAGCCGCCCGGGAAGTAACCGGTAGCCTCTCCTGAGGGAAGATCAGGATCGCGCTGTTCATGCAGCATGGCATCGTGAGGAAGATCGACTGTGATGTGCCGCTGGTCTTTTTCCGACCAGAAGGTCCAGCCTTTATTCAGGTCTCTCTCTGCGCCCCACATCGGCCATGAGAGGATGACAGAAACAAGGATTAGTATTCTTTTCATTTTTGGGCAGCCAAAGCGTTGTTTACGGGGAACACCTTCCGGGCAGTAACCTCAAACTCCTTCGCCGCCTGCTCGGAACAGACATCCGTGCAAAATCTGGCGGTATAGGTACCCTTGTCAGTCACGAAGGCCGATGCGGTTTCGTCAAAGGAGGCCAGATCATAGGCGGAGAATGTCATTTCCACGGTCTGGGATTCGCCGGGAGCAAGCTTGCCGGTCTTGGCAAAGGCTTTGAGTTCCCGCTCCGGTTTGTCCATCATGCCGGCGGGAGCTGTGACGTAGAGCTGAATCACCTCGCGGCCATCCACGGAGCCGGTATTCGTCACCTT
>JAEEGH010019458.1_pt1 | contig 14236 bp, 13 predicted proteins | sample 9134181 | NCBI WGS metagenome assembly JAEEGH01 (sample SAMN16246544, study PRJNA631951) | gut metagenome | biome: gut microbiome; feature: rumen; material: DP-attached | host: Bos | place: Iran: Karaj | collected 2018-10 | reverse complement strand
AAGGTGTCGCTCGAAAATGGCGTTTCCGCAGGTCAATGTCTATCTTTGTTTTGATGAAGCAGGTAAACATTTCTATTCCTTTGGCCAACGCCATGTGTAGGCTTGCTGACTCGCGTCTGTAGTGTGTGCCTGGTTGCGATTCTGATTCACATCGGTAAGCAACAAACTAACTTTTTTCTCTAATAAAATGTAATTTGTCGGCAAAGTTACTCCTATTTAATATAACAGGCAATGGCATGGAGAAAGATTGGAGAATACAGAAAATCGCAACGTGCTGAAAAGTAGTAGGTTGCGGTTTATGACGAAAAGAAAATAAGTAGAGTTTCTGGAGGAAGATGCCGCCTTTTCGTTACCTGATGGCAAGCACGTCCTGCTCGAAGGTATTGCGGTTGATGGCCTTGTTGCGCATATTGGTGCGATAGTTATACACCGTGGAGGATGAACAGCGCAGGAACTCCTGCACTTTGGTACTGTCAGAGATGCCGAGCTTCAGCAGGGCATAGATGCGCAGTTCCGTGTTCAGCCGCTCATTCTTCTTTAGCGTTACCTGTGCCTCGGGACGCAGCAGGACGTTGAAATCTCTCAGGAAATTCGGGTAGATATGGAGGAATGCCTCGTCGAAGCTGTTGTAGAAGTCGTTAACCTCCTTATTGATGTAGCGGGTGGACTGGATGGTGTCATACAGTTCGTCGAAGTTGCGTTTCCGGGCTACCTTATTCAAGTGCGCACGATAGTTCTCCATTTTGTTAATGTAGTCAAGGCAGAGGTGCATGAACCTTGTGATATACTCCTCCTTGATCTTGTTGGCATCGCTCAGTTGGCTGTTCAACACTTTCTGGGCCTCTTCCGATTCCAGTATCTGCTCGTTCAACTGTTTCAGCTGCATGTTGGTATCTTTCAGTTGCTTGTTGGCAGCCCTCAACTGCACATTGGTATCGGTCACCTGGTTATTCACTCGCATCAGTTCCTTCTCCGAGTGCTGTAGCATGTTCATTTTCCTGCGCAGTACTATCAGAACGAAAGCCAACAATACCAACAGCAGACCGATGACGACAGCGGCCCAGATGGCAGCGTTTCTTGTATCTTGCTTCTGCTTCACTACGGCAGAGTCAATGACAGACAGGAAAGCAGACGTCTCGACCATCCTCATCCGCGCATTACAGGCCTTGGCATCGTCGATACAGCGGTGAATGTAGGTATAAGCCCTGTCTATGTCGCCTTGCTCATAAAGCAGGACGGCCAGTTTACGGAGCGCGATATATTCCCGTACGGCATTCCTGATTCCGGCAATCGATGACATGGCAAGGTATTTTATCTGGTTGTCACGCTGACGCTGTTTCATTCCCGCTGACGCGCCTACCCGTAGCCTTTCATAGATTTCAGAGAGGATATAGTATTTCAGCCCGGCCTCGCGGGTAGTAAGGCCATCTGGCAGATTCTCGGAAAGCAGTTCTATCGCCTGTTGCATTTTTCCCTGGTCTTCCAAACGTTCTGCCCGCAGGATAACATCGTCGGGAGCGTATGCAATGGCCGAATCGCGGCAGATTTCCATCTGCTGACGGTAATAATCCTTCTGTTTCTTGTCGACAGTGTACAAAGACAGATTCCGATACACATTCGTACCCAGGTAGAAGTGACTTCTCCGCAACCAGTCGGAGCGCCCGGTCACGTCCTGCTCCTTGAATATCTCCAAAGCCTCATAGTGCATGCCTACGTAGTTATAGAGGAAGGCAAGGCTGAGATGGGTGTCGATGATACGCTCCTGCTCGCCAAGTTTTTCGGCCAGCTCCAATGACTGCTTGATATAGACAAGTGCCGAGTCAAGAGAGAAGTCTTGATAGGCTCGATACAAGTCCATGCACGCATTATATCTTTCTTCTTCCGATTTGGCCTCCCTTAACTTTCCCTTCAGGTCATTCAGTGTCTCTTCCTTTTGAGTAATATATTGCTGATAATCGTTTATGACACCATCAAGCCGTTCCAAGACTGCATCGTCTTTGGAGCACGACAGACATGCTAACAGGAGTATCAACGATAATATTACTTGCTTCATCATCAGCTGTTTTACGCGTGCAAAGTTACAAAGAATATTCCTGCCGTGTAATACCATTCTCGGAAAATGGAGATGTTTCATTCATATAAGTCCCTGTCATTGAACAATATAACATAAATGTAACCATATAAAAATGTAGTCCTTGTTAATGTATGGGAGTCATGCTACAGTCGGTTCTTCTCGGCATTACCGGCACCTGTACCCTTATACTTCGATGGGGTAACATTGAATCTGTAGCGCAAGGAGAGTTGGATGCAACGGGAATCATTGTCCTCCATTTTCCGAAACATCATCCTATTGCTGTAAAGCATGACATGGTTGATGCCTCCATTGAAGAGGTCGTTGCCTGTCAATTTGACGTTGAGACGGCGCTGGAAGAAGTCTTTGCTGACGCTGAGCGAGAGCATTGGATTAGTGCAGTCAACCCAAATGTTTGAGCCTGTATTGCCGTGAGTGTGCATATTGAAGTCGGCCTGTAGCAGCCAGTCGTGAGGCAGTGACACGATATTGCCTAATTGCAGGGTCAGCATCGGATGGCTAAAACTCTTCTCTTGACCATTAAACAGTGACTTGAACCAAGGTTTCATCAGCGACATGTTGTATTGTGGAGTCCATGTTATCCTGTCGCACAGTTTGACGTTCTTTTGTGCGCCCAAAGTAACAGTGAGCCAGTCGGCATGATCATAGTTCAGGTAGGTCACAAAATTCACCTTTGAATCCTCTTCCAGACTGCCCGCCGTATAAAGAATAGGATCAACACAATGGGAGAAGTTGGTCATCAGATAGAGCCACTTCCACATCACCATTGCGTTCAGGTTGTGGTACTTGACGGGTTTCAGATAGGGATTGCCCGTCTGCCGGTTCAAGCGATTCTCATAGGTGACATCGCTACTCAACTGCCAATATGAAGGACGTGTTGTCCGCTTGGCGTAACTGAAAGATAGTTGCAGATTCTTGGCTGACGTAGAAACTGAAAAGGACGGAAAAAAGTCATCGTAGGTACGGCATTGATCGTCACGACGAATACCATTGACATAATATTCAGATTCCACATGCTCGTAGCGCAGACCAGCGGACAATTGGAAGCGTCCCAAACGCTGGCGCAGTTCCATGAAGGGCGCAATGTTGCTTTCGTGCTGCTCATTATTGCTGTTGGCAATGTATCCCTCGGGGTTGTCGAATCTGCTGCGCCAGCGCGTATTGGTATATTCCTCGCCGACTTCTATCAGACCTTTCCATAGCGGATGTGTAACAAAGAGTTTCTCGGCAAACATCTTACTGCGTGTCTGGCTCTCGGTATTTACATCGCGGTCTTCGTACTCGGTACTGAGTTCCTGCTGCTGATTGCGACTCTGCTGCTTACGGGAGGTATAGTCAGCGTTGAAGTCAATGCTGAGCTGGCCCACTTTTCCTGTGTAGTAAAGATTGACCTGATGTGTGGGCGCGTTCTTGTCACGCCGGACGCTGCTGTTCTGCAAGTGGTCGTATGGCACTCCGTCGGCTTGTAAGTCATCATCATACTCACTACGAGTCTTCACATTGTCGTAGGTATTCTGGTAGAATCCGCCGAAAGAGTGGCTATCATTGATCTGGTAGTTGAAGCCGAAGCGCCCTTCTAAGAAGGGATTGCGAACATTATTCTTCTGCTTATTGTTAATCACCCACAGTGTATCAGCAAAGATGGTCTGCTCGAACTCGCCATTGCTTTTCCGCCTGTTATATGCTCCAAAGAGGTTAGCGAAAAGTTCCAGTCCACCCGTTCGATAAGTCAGATTGATTCTCTCATTATTGGCATAGCCGCGCCCACAGCGAGACCATGATGACAATTCCACACCCAGACCTTCACCTGCTGCACGTTTGGTGCGGATAATGATGACAGCATTTACAGAAGCATCATAGCGAGCACCTGGATTCTGGATGACCTCCACGCTGCGAATCATGTCCGACTGGACGTTCCTCAGTTCTTGCAGGTCGGTCAGTTTGCGGTTGTTCAGATAGATGAGCGGTGTGCCCTTGCCTAAGATTTCGAAGCCCTCGCCCCGTTTTGCAATCATCGGGACACGTGTAAGTACATCCTCTGCCGTACCGAGTCGTTCCATCACGGTGCCCTCTACATTCATCATCAGCGAATTGCCCTGTAGCACTACCTTTGGACGTTCACCCTGTACGACCACACCATTCAGTGTATAGTTGTCAGGCTGCATTCGTATTGTACCCACATTAGGCTGATTGCAGTGCCGATAGACGGTCTTGTAACCGACGTAGGAAATGCGGGCAAGAACACTTTCTTGTTCGTATGGAACAGCGAAGTAGCCGCTCTCGTTGCTGACTCCGCCACTGAGAAGAGTGGAGTCAGAAGGATTGAGGATTGCTACGTTAGCGTATGCCACAGGCACGCCCTGTTCGTCAATGATAGTACCCGTCAGGCGCTGATCTGTCTTGTGGGTACACTCTACAAAAATCTCATGTTCACCGCTTTTGACAACTCGGATGGGATAGAAACCAACAATCTGGAATATGGCATCAGTCAGTTTCTCATACTTGATGTCTGTCGTGACCTTATAATCCTCCAGTTCGTCATAGATGAAGTTGACGGTATACTCATGTTGCAGGTCGTTGAGTTCCATCAAGGCCTTTGACATCGATACGTTATCATAGTGTCGGGTAATGCGCTGAGCCAAAGCCAATGTAGCCACAAAACAGAGCGCACAAATGATAGTTAATCTTCTCATGGTCATTGTTTGGGACTACTGGTTTGTATATCTGCTGTCAGAATGCTATCGCTCAGTTCCAGACGGATGCGCTCGAAGGAATTCATACTTCTTATGGCTTCTACAGCCGACTGCTGCTTGTTCCAGATGTAGAACAAACGAAGTGTCTTGGCTTCCTCGCTCTTCCAGATCAGCGACAGTCCGTAATAGTCGGCCATGTCGGTCAGTATCTTTTCGAGCGTGGCCTCGTCGTAACGTACCACCTTGGGAGGTATTGAGTCTGTTTTTAAGGTGTCTGCTGGCAGTTGGTGCGGATTAGCAATTGTTGTTTCTCGGATTGGTTTTTGCGGCTCTCCTCCAGCATTGGATACATGGTGTATGATATGGATAGCGGCAAAGGCGATACCCGACATCATCAGTATGCCGATAAATGTAGCTGCAATCTTCAACCAACTGCGCTCTGGCTTCTGCTCTGTAAGATGAGTCTGTGCGAAACGCTGCCATTCGGCATCTACATTGTTCACATTGTTTTCATCAGACATCATGGCCTGTTTCAACTGTGCCGTGGCTTCCATCAGTTCACGCACTTCGGGGTCGTCAAGCATCGTCTGCAATGCCTGTTCTGAGAACTGTTCAGGATGCTCCTGCATGTCTAATAGCAACTGGATTTTCTGGTCTCTCTCCATAGTCTTATTTCTTTTGATTGTTATACTCCTTGATTGTTTTCATGGCCTTTGCCAGATGTTTATAGACCATCACGCGGCTGATGCCCAGTTGGTCGGCTATCTCCTGATACTTCATACCGTCGATATGCCTCATGCGGAACACCTGTAAGGTTTGTTCTGAAAGATTACGCTTTGCGAATATCATCATTTGCTGATACCATTGCTCTACAGACGAATAGGAAAAAGCATCATCGTCTGTCGCTGCGTTCTGCTTCATCTCCAGCGTATAGGTATGCTCGAACTTTTCCCTCACATCCTTATGCTCCAGCAGATTCAAACATCGGTTCCTGACACTTGCCATCAAATAACCCTCCATGTTCTTTGGTAGGATGTCAGTCTTTATCAGCGTGGCAAACACCTCACTCACTACGTCGCGCGATTCCTCGTCGTCGTAGAGCATCCGATTTGCCAACCGTATCATTGGGCCGTAGTGCTGTCGGAACAATATTTCTATCTTTTCTTTCTTCATTCTATTCTTATAGACAGGAAAGGGGGCGTAAAAGATAACCTCTAGACCAAACTTTTTTCAAAAAAAGGGCATAAAAAAGTACTTTTGTCGATCCCTTCATCAACAAAAGTACACAATTACGCGCAAATGTTACACCTTGTGCCGCGACTTTTACGGATTATTAAAAGATTGCCATCGACACCTTCTTCCTCATCCTCTACGAAATGGGCATGGACGACCGCCCGGCAACGCGCTTCACGTTGAAGTCGAGCTTCTTGACTACATTCTCTGACGCTCTGCCTGTCCGGCACCAGTGCCCTTATACTTGCTCTTCGAGGCGTTGAATGTGTAGCGCAGCGAGATGTTCAGACGGTGGTTGCTGCGCACCGCGTTTTCTGTCATCTGATAACCGCCACAGTCCATGTGTATAGTCTGAGTGCCACGCTGCAACACGTCGTTGATGCTGGCGCGCAGACAGAGAGCGTCATTCTTCAGCCAATATTTCTGAACCACGAAGCCAAGATTATATGAGGCAGACTGCATCCGGAAGTTGATGACATCACCCTTGGTCATGATGTTCATGTTGGCCTCCAGTTGCCAACGGTGTGGCAGACGGAAGGTGTTGTTCAGGTCGACGAAGAAGATGGGCTTGGTGTAGGTCTCCTTGACTTTGCCTGTCGCAGAACGCGGATCGTCAAATTCCATCGTGTTCCAGAATTTCTGTCCACCAATAGTCCAGTTGGGACTCCAGATGCCGAAGGTGGGATTGGCAGAGAGGAAGACGGCCAGATTGCGCACTGGGTCTGCCAGATTCACGCGTTTAATCATAATCATCCCCTCGTTATTATATGCGCAAGGCAGTTGTGTCAGCGTGTTATCGCGACGCTCGTAGGCCGCAAAGAGGTTCAACCACTTATAGCGGGCATTGAGGCTCACCTCTTGCATAGTGGCGTTTTTCAGCGTCGGATCACCCTGCAACAGCGTGTAGGAGTTGATATAGGTGATGCGGTCGCTCAGACTGTTATAGTCGGGACGGATGGTCTTGAAACTATAGGCTACCGAAGTCTGCACGGGGCCGAACTGTCTGGCCCACGACAGACTGGGGAAGAACTCGTCTTGATAGCGCGTCATATTGTTGGCAGCATCGAGATGATCTGTATAGTCGAACCCCACATGCTCATAACGTAAACCAGCACTGAAGTTACCCAGCTTCTCCAGGTTGAAGTTATAGGCCACGAAGGCAGCTATATTGTTCTCCTTCACCTTCGAGTCGGAAGCTGGCAGGGGATAATTGGTGATGCTGGAACTGTTTTCGCGTGTTACAAACGAGAGCTCCGTACCTGCCTCTAATTGTCCTTTCCAGATGGGGTAGGTCAGCACGAGTTTAGTAGCCCACAAAGCTGTGAAAGTGCTATTGTCCTGCTCCATCGCATGGTGGTCTGTATGGTTAACGAGTTCGTTGATATGATTATCCACGTTAGTCTTGTCCGTCAGGAAATCCACGTTCAGGTCAATGCCCATTTTACCTACCTTACCATTGTAATATGCATTGCCTTCCCAGTTATATAAGGTGTGGCGATGCTCGTCTTGAGTAGAATAATTATGCTCCTTCTTCTGGAGCGGCTGGCGCTCGATGTCTGTCTCCACCATCAGGTCTGTGGTGGCGTTGAAGCGGTCGTTGCGTTGGATTCTGACGCCAACAGAGTGGTTTTCGGCTATTTGCCAGTTGAAACCCAGATTATAGTCAATCCCATTGTTCTTGAAATGATTCCTCGAATGAGAATTCTGAACGATGTTCAAGACTCCCTTATCAGTAGGCAGATAGTTCGACTGGTCATCATAGTAAAGTGACGTCTGGTCCCATTTCCAATAGTTCACCATACTAAACAGGTCGAGGTTGTTATGGCGGTAGCGCAGGTTCAATTGAGCACTAGGGTCGCTCTCGCCAAACCTCAGATCCTGATTAAAACCTGTATTCAAGTCGAAGCCGAATCCATCACCCTCGTGTCTAACAGTCTTGATACGAACCACAGCCGAGATGGTAGCATCATACTGAGCACCTGGATTTGTAATCACCTCCACACTCTGTATTTCCTCCGAACGTAGCCGTTTCAGTTCTTCTTTGTCGTGCATTTTGCGGCCATTAATATAAAAAATAGGTGTGCCCTTGCCCAGCACTTCCAGGTCTTCGCCCTTCAGGGTTATACCGGGCACCTTGGCTAGCATCTCCTTGGCTGTTCCTGACTGCGCGAGCACCGAACCCTTGATTCTCGTCACCATTGAGTTTCCCTTCAACTTCGTCTTTGGCAGACGACTTTTCACTACCACCTCGCCTAACTGCTGTGTCTGGTTAAACCATAAAGTAGTATCTGTTGAGATACTGTCGTTCATCTGTGCGAACGCTGTCAGGCTCATCATCATTGCGGCCATTAAAGCCACCATTTTTAAATTTAACTTTTTCATGATTGTGCAATTATAAAATCTTTGGCCGTTTGACGAAACAAAGACATCCTATAGTTGCACCTTAGCTCCAATTTGTGACGAATGGTACAATTCTGTGACGAATGGTATTATTTGCTGCGAATAATATGCCCTTCTTCAACCTAAAGGTCGAAGTGTGGCGTTGCATTCCTGTATGGCTGCGAAGAGGGCGATGCAGGCAATCACCCATGCAACAGGGATGAAGTATGACTGTCCGACAGTCATCATGCCGACAAAGAGCAGGAAGCCTGTCAATTTGTTGGCTTTAGTGTGCAGGAATTGACTGTGTCTTTGCCTGTCACGACTCGGCCATCCAAACAAGTTTGGCGGTTCTCGCTGCTCCAGGCATTCAATCTTGTGTTTTATCACATACGAGCTGATTGCATTGAGAATTTTCACCAGCGCGATAAATCCTATCATCATCCACAGCGAAGCAGGCAGTTTCAGCCACGGAAACAACTTATATCCTACAACCAAGACAAACACAAAGTCTGCCAAACTATCCAATCTGGCCCCAAACTTACTCTCCACGCCCCATCGCCTTGCCAGAAAACCGTCAAGCATATCCGTCAACCCTGCTATCAGGTAAAGCACCCAGAAGGGCACAGTCATTGCATCCACCAAAAGCAATGGCAGACACAATACGATCCGCGACATAGACAGGAGATCCGGAATTCGCTTCATCGATTTTTAAGGCCAGGATAATAGCACCACACTAAAAAGGCTGGAATGACGGATGAAATAAATCGCAGCCAATTAAAATCCACCACACATGCCCAGCCTCCTGCTAATGTTCGAAGGCTGTAGAGCACGATGATAACAATAATGGCTGTTCGAGTTAATGGGAGCTTTCGGATGTCGCCAGAGGCTGCGAGGGCATAGAGTCCTGCCAGAGTAAAGGCGAGGGCGAGGCCGACGGTCAGAGCATAAAGCATCCATGCGTGACCAAAGACCATATTATACATTACGTCTTTGATGCCGTATGCGTCGAAGGCCTCATCCAAAGCAAAGAGACAACCGAGATGTCCTATGGCTATGATAAAGTGGAGAATAGCTCCGAGTCGTAATCTTTTCATTGTCTATAATTCAAGTAATTGTTTCGCCACATCAACAATCTTTGATTGCGAAGAGGGGTTGGTAATGAAAACAGCAATAGGAAACTGCTGACCGTTATCCAATATGATAATCCCCGCATCGCAGATTCCTGACGGCTGACCTGATGGTAATGGGCACCCTGTACCTGTCTTATGAATGACTTTGGCAGAAGAAGGGACCGCAGCAGGAAGACGGTCTCTACCAGTCTGACACTCCTCCATCAGTTTCCAGATGTAGCGGAGTGGCTCGTTGTCATTGTGATGTGCGATAAACCAATCAAGGAGGGCAACCATCGCCTGAGGCGTACACCAGTTCTTATTACTATCTGTAGGACGTTCATGCATCTGCTTCTCTGTCTTCTGGATACGGATGCTGTTGAATCCAAGTTTTCGGATGTATTTTTCTACTTTTCTCGGATTTCCGCATCGTTCGAAGAGAATATCGCAGGCGTTGTTGTCGCTCTGTTGAAGCGTCAGGGCCAACAACTCTGAGTATGTAAAAGTCCTTTCTCCCTCAAAAGTCTTCAACATCGGCGACCATGTGTCTTGTATCAGTTTGTCCTTCCTGACCATCACCTCTGTATTCAGCTCAATATTGTTCCTGATGAGAAAGTCTGCGACATACAAAGCCTGAGGGAACTTCATGACACTATACATGGAGAAACGGCTTGTCGCATTGATACAATTATCTGTTCCACCTTTCTTGACATAGCCGCCAATGACCTCATTCTGAGCATCCACAGAGATAATGGATACAAGAGCCAAGATAATAATTACAACATTATTTTTCATTAGATACAATTTATTTCCATTTCTTTTTCCGTCCATTCTTCTCCATCTATCCGATAGGAATCTGTACCTGTTTCCTTAAAGCCTACGGATTTGTAACAATGGTAGGCTGATGGATTGTTGTCGAAAACACCGAGGGTTATCTTCTTTGCTCCAAATTCGTTTTTCGCTTTATGAATGGCCAGTTGTAACATCTGTTTGCCCAAACCCTTGCCTCGCAGATTGTCATCAACAATCACGAATCCGAGGCGGATAATGCTTTTTGTAGGCTCAGGATAGCGAAGCATGATGTGCCCCACAACTTTTCCCTCATCGTCGATGGCGGTGAAGGGAAAGATAACATCAGATTCGTATTGTGCAACCATATCCTCTGGCTTTGGAGGATACACAGGATATCTATCTGCACTCCACTTCCGAAATGCAGTTTTGTCCTTTATCCATGAAAGGATAATAGGAGCATCATCGATGGTGAACTGTCTTAATGTCATACATTTGTGATGAATGGTTTTATATTGATGTTCCCAATTGATAGGCGTCATCTAAAAAACGTGTCCCCTTGATATCGCCTTTGTCCTTGACTCCTCTGACAAGCACCTTTCCTGCATCCTCAATATTGAAAAAATTCAAGCAGAGGTTATATTCCGTCAGAATGGCATCGAACAATTCTGGCAATGAGGCTGCACCAATGAGCAACAATGCCATCTTCTTGATATTAAACGAATCTCGAATCGGATTATGGAACCTGTCGATGACAGCCTTCAATTGAGCACTAATGCCATAGAAATAGACTGGCGAGGCTATGACGAGCATATCTGCCTGATTCATCTTTTCATAGATGGGGGACATGTCATCCTTCTGAGCACAGATGCCGTTCGTTTTGAAGCAAGCGTTACATCCCAAACACGGATTCACCTTATAATCACGTACAGAGACTATCTCCACATGATGATGTTCTGCAGCTCCTTTGGCAAAAGCTTCAGCCAACAATTCTGTATTGCCACCCTTACGAGGGCTTCCGGATAAAATCAGTATGTTCATTCTTAATCAGACAACGGTAATACCTATCATTTCTTATAGTTCATTTAAAGTAATTACTTCACACCCTTGTTTTGCGTAATAGGCAAACATCTCTGGCAACTTCTTCAGATCGTAGCTGGTGATACAGTCAGAGAGGACATGCACCGTGAAGCCTGCCTTGGTCATGTTGAAACATGTCGATTTCACGCAGGCCGTAGCGTCTGCACCAGCTACGTAGAACTCATTGATGCCGTTTGCCGCGATGAAAGCAGAAAAGGCCTCGCTTGTAAGGGCATTACTCTTCGTCTTTACGAAGATATTGTCTGATACAACCTTCATCTCAGGCACTAATTCTTCGCCCCTGCTGCCAGGCTTGAATGTACGTGTTCCTGCGGTGATGTTGTGATGCTTGATATAAACCACGTGCATATCCTCTGCCACAGCCCATTCGATGGCGGCATTGATATTGCCGATGATGTCGCGGTAGTGTTTGGTGATGTCGTTCTGAATGTCGATAACGACAAGTGCTTTATTGTTCATTATTTACTCAATTACAAAACTGCGTGGATAAAAATCGCTATAGAAACGGCCATCGGTGGCGGTGAACTTCAACACGCAATAGTTAGGGTCGGTCACACCGCCAGGGTAATATTCTGTATCGCCCTCGCGCCAGATCATCTCCTTACTCTTGGCATCAGTTAATACTTCCATTGTGCCACGAAGCATCATACCCTTGAAACCCTCGGCATCGCAGAAATAGATGCTGGCCTTCGGATTAGCCTTATAGTGGGCTACACGCAGAGAGAAGGTGTTGGTGGTAAAATAGAACGTTTTGATGCCCTCTCGTTTACGTGGTGCCAGCATTGCCTTGGTCCAAGGGAAACCTTCTTGATCTACTGACGAGATATAAGCGATGGGCTGTTTGTCGGCCATCTGTGCAATGAGTTCTTTAACGCCTATCAAAGCGGGATTGACCTTCATCGCATCATCGTTATTCACATCCAGCGTTTGGCGCCAACGCTTAAGCTGGGGAAAATACGTTTTCATCATGCCGATGTATTCCTCTTTGGTAATAGGTTTTTCTAACCCTTCATTAACAGCATTCACAAATTGAGCACAATGTTCAATCATCTCTTCCATCGTGCAATCCTGCAGGAACTTACCGTCCTTGTAGCAGTACATGCAGTAATCTTCGTTCTTACTTCCGTCGGCATTGCTGCCGAGGACTTCTTCTGTGAGCGGCATGCCGCAACTCTGACAAAATTTCTGTTTCATACTATTTTCTTGTTTGTAATTCATATTTTTACTTTCTGTATCTCCCCACACAGTAGTCATGCCGCACATTTAATTGTTTTTGTACTCAAAAAAATAGAAGTCCGTCCATCCGGTGTTCTCGGCATAGAGGTGCTGCTTGCCACGATACTCAAAGCCGAGACACTCGTATATCTTGTGAGCAGGCGTGTTCGAGGCAAGGGCATCGAGACGGATGGCCAGCATACCCCTGTCGCGGGCGAGACGGATGGCCTCGCGAATCATCTCCGAACCGATGCCTTTGCCTTGGCTGTCAGGACTGACAGCGAGGATATGAATCACGGCCACTTTGTCGTCTGGCACCTGCTTACTCCATTCTATCGCGTGATAGTCCTCGCCCTGATACATCGTGACAGCCATCGCGCCAACAATAGCATCGTTTTCTCTATACAAATACATGCTCCCCTCGTCGATATAGGCACGGAAGCCTTCAACCGTAGGGTGCTTCCCCTTACTCCATCGGGCGTATGTGGCCGTCTCTGGCGTGCGTTCTGTCACATCATCATAAAAGGCGATGATGGCATCGAAGTCGTTTTGTGTTGCTAATTCTAATTTCATAATCATATTTGTTTGACGTTGCAAAATTAAGCATAACTGCCGAGATTGCCAAATTTCTGGGATATTCTGCATAAAAATGTGATGAATGGCATCAGTTGCTGTTACTCATGCGCTCCCGCTCGGCTTTACCGGCACCAGTTCCTTTATACTTGCTCTTCTGGGCGTTGAAGGTGTAGCGGATGGAGATATCCAAACGATGGCTACGGCTTCGCGTTTTCTGCACAGTGTAGAAGAAACCACAATCATGAGCCATATCCTGCACGCTACGCTGGAACACATCGCTGATGCTGGCACGCAGGCACAGGGCATCGTTCTTCAACCAGCACTTCTGTACCACAAAACTGATGTTGTATGAAGGCGAGAGTATACGGAAGTTCAGTACATCGCCCTTGGTCTGGATGTTGGCATTGGCCTCCAACTGCCAACTGTGCTTAAATCGGAAGGTGTTGTTCAGGTCGAAGAAGAAGATGGGCTTGGTGAAAGACACATCCGTCTTGCCTGTGGCGCTACGAGGATCGTCGTAGGTCATTGTGTTCCAGAACTTCTGTCCGCCGATCGTCCAGCTTGGACTATATACACCCCATGTGGGATTGGCCGAAAGGAAGATGGCCAGATTACGGACGGGATCGGGCAGATTAGCCTGCTTCATCAGCATGATACCCTCGTTGTTATAGGCCATTGGCACCTGTGTGATGGTGTTGTCGCGACGTTCGTAGGCGGCAAACAGGTTAATCCACTTCCAACGGGCATTGATGCTCACCTCCTGCATGATAGCGTTCTTTAGTTTCGAGTCGCCCTGCGACAAGGTATACGAGTTCAGATAGTAAATATGGTCGTTCAGTGAGCTGTACCTCGGACGTACGGTTTTCATGGTATAGCTCAGCGAGGTCTGGATAGGACCAAACTGCTTTGACCATGTGATGTTGGGGAAGAACTCGTCCTGATAGCGCGTCATATTGTTCTCGGCATCCAGGTTGTCCGTATAGTCGAAACCCACATGCTCGTAACGCAGTCCGGCACTTACGATACCAAATTTATCCAGATTGGCA
>JAEEGH010019455.1_pt1 | contig 14237 bp, 15 predicted proteins | sample 9134181 | NCBI WGS metagenome assembly JAEEGH01 (sample SAMN16246544, study PRJNA631951) | gut metagenome | biome: gut microbiome; feature: rumen; material: DP-attached | host: Bos | place: Iran: Karaj | collected 2018-10 | reverse complement strand
CGCTGCGCAGGACTGGTGCCTTGAGCTGGAGCCCATGTTTATCGCCGCCGCCTCTCTGGGAATCATGAGCGGATGGGATCATGCGATCGTAATGGATCTGTTCCGGCATAATCCTGAGCTGAAAGCGGAACTGATTCCGGAAGGATATTCCGTATACGCAGCAGCGTTCTTCGGTTATCCGGGACCCGCAGTCAAAGACCGCGGCGAGCGTAAGGGAACCGTCGCATATTTATAACGCTATGAGACGTGCGATCCTTTTTCTGATGGCGCTGTGCCTCCTGTTAACCGGTTGCGTCTCGGAAGAAACAGCAGTAGGAGATAACAATATGACAACCGAACTCGTCTTTTCTTCTTTTGACGGCGGCGGGCCGGATTACAACATTCATCTGGAAGATCCGGGTTTTGTCTCGTTTACCAAGAGCAGGCACTACAAAGACGATAATCATGACGAACTGGATGGCGCCGCATTCGAGATTGTTTTTTCCTTTACCGGCTTACAGCCCGGAGAAACCTACATGGTCGTTGAGGAGCGGTCTCCGATTGCCGGATGCTATGACCATCGCTATCATGTCGTGGTGGACGAATCACTGAATGTAACCTTGAAAAAACTCAGCACAACAGACCTGAATGCATTAACGGAACCGAGCGCGACTTTGGTCATACATACCGATAACGGTTCTTTTTGCGCCAATCTCGCTAATAATTCTTCAGCAGAAGCTTTTTTGGAGTATCTGAACAGTGAAGCACTGACCGTAGAGATGCATGATTACGGGAACTTTGAAAAAGTCGGAGATCTGCCCTGGGAATTACCCACAAATGACGAACTGATTACCACCAAGCCCGGCGATATTATCCTGTATCAGGGAAATAAGATTACGATCTATTATGACGAGAACACCTGGGAGTTTACCCGTCTCGGAGAGATAAACGTTATAAGCAGGGAGGAACTGCTGGAAGTATTCGGTGACGGGGATGTCACCGTGACATTCTGGCTGGAATGGAGCGAATGAAACTGAATGCGTTCATTCCTCACAACTTGTTGTCTTAACTCTTTCGAATCTATATACATTAAACATCTCATAAGGAGCATCCCATGAAAGAATCAACCTCGAAACATCGTCCTTTGATCCGCGCTGCTGTTCTGTTTGTCGTTTCCATTCTTCTGTATGTTATCGGAAGCGCGACAGGCATCTTTTCCTCGCTTCCAAAGCCTTCATTTTCGCTTGCAAACATTCTGAGAGGATTATTCTTCCTCCTTCTGCTGTTTGCCGTGGAAGGCGTGCTTAACTACGTTCTCACGCTTCTGCATCCGAAAAAAAACCGTTCGCGCACGATGATCGCTCTGCCGAAAAACCTCGTTGGGTATGCTGTGATACTTATCGCGATATGCGTCGTCCTGACCATTTTCAATGTGGATATCGTTACGATCCTCGCCGGACTCGGAATCGTCGCTCTGATTATCGGATTCGGTGCAGAGAGTCTGATTGCTGATGTAGTCACCGGAATGTTCATTCTGATTGATAACCAGTACAATATCGGCGATATCATCGAAGTCAACGGATACCGCGGAACCGTCACGGACATCAACGTCCGGACTACCGTACTGACCGATATCGGCGGAAACGTCAAAATCATCAACAATTCCGATATGAAGAACATCCTAAACCGTTCGGACAACACCTCCCGTTCGGTCGCGGAATTCCCGATTCCGTATGAGACCGATCTGGAGGATCTTGAAACCAAGATTCCGGCGATGCTGCAGCGCATCTATGAAGCGCATCCGGACGTTATGAAGAATCTGCCGATGTATGTCGGTGTGGACGCGCTTGGCGACAGTGCCGTTATCCTGAAGTTTGTCGTCGAAGTCGCCGAATCCAACATCTATTCCGGTGCAAGGTTGCTGAATCATGATCTGTTTATCGAAATGCGCAAAGCCGGAGTGGAAGTCCCGTTCCCGCAGATGGATGTGCATCAGAAATGAGAAAACGCTCTTATGAAATAATGGGGATTCCTCCCGATTATTCTGTCGAGAGACCTCCAGAATACCCCCCTCTTCCAGATGAATACAACCGGTTCCCGCAAATTGAGGAGGAACAGAAAAAACGTTCCCTGATGCGGAAGCTGCTTCTGCTCGCGTTTGCCGGTTTTTCCCTTCTCGGTCTAATTTTTCTTGCCGCTCCCTCCGATTCGGAAGAAGTTCCAGAAAAACCTGTTGCGGCGGATACATCCTCGCAAACGCAATCCTCCGGTCATACGCCGGCTTCGTCTTTCGATGTGATCGCGGCTCCGACGTCTTCTCTGACTCCGGAACCGACTGCAACTGCAGAACCGACTGCAACACCGGTTCCCACCCCCGCAGTCCGTCTTGTATTCTACCGTACTTCCAGCGTTTATCACGGAATGGTCCTTCTGGAAATGCCGGAATCTATTCTGTCGGTCCAAGTCCTTGTCTGGGATGAAGCCGTCCAGGATTCCGCTTTGGAACACACCTTAAGCGCAGAAGAAATTGCAACGGGCAGTTATGAGTTTACCGGACTGGATCTGAATGACTTCTACGGCGAGCATCGGGAAGTTTATGCAAACTCTGGGGGAAGTATGGATCCGGTTTTGAAAGCGGTCATGGTATACCGGTCGGAGAGCGGTGAGCAGACCGTAACCGTAACGCAACATGCTGAAGCGGAGAACTGGGTCAGCGTTTCCTATGATGCGCCGAATGATGAGTTTTCGGATTGGTTTTTCGGAAGCTCTTTCCCCGACTCTTTTGTGGCCAGAGTTTACGATTCGCCGGACGAACTGTATTTTACAACAGATCCGGACGAAACGCTTCGGCCAGGCGGAATCTTTGTTTCCGTAACGGTAGACGGGCAGACCATTCCGGCGGAAAGCTGCATTCTTCATAAAGAAAAAGATGTCTATACTATTGCATCTTTGGGAGACGTTTCGGTATACATTCTCTACTATGAAGACGGAAAGGAGATCAAGGAATACAATCCGGAACTGGATTTGTCAACCATTGACGAATCATCTCTTTCCCTGCAGACTTATACGTATTATTACTACTATTTCGAAATGCCGCGCCCGTCCTCTTTCCCGGAACACGGAACAGCGCACGTGGTTCTCCGGCAGAAGCTGTTCCACTTTGACGTGGAGTACTCCAGAGAACGGGATATTGAATACTGATCCCGATCAATGTCCTGTCAATCATTATCTGACCCGGGTGTTCGCCGGCGATCCGCCTGTGCGAACGTCCGGTTTTTCTGTACCTCCAACTTATGCCATACAGAAACAGAAAGAAAAAAAGAATCCCCCGAAAGCGTAATGCATTCGAAGGATTGTAGCAAAAAGATTATTATTGGGATTCCGTACTTAATAATAGCTTTGCGCAGTTATTATAAGTCAGATCTCTCAGCCGTGAATCGGATATCCCGGCTGACTTTAAGGCGTCGATCAGAAGAAGCATGTTAAGAAATCCCGGTATCCCGGAAGCGCCGGCCTGTTTCTGCGCCAGCGTATGCGGCGCATGATCACTCTCGATCCAATCGGCCGTTCCGTCCGTCAGCGCGGTAAACACCGCTTTGCGGTCGCTTTCCTTTCGAAGCGGAGGATTCATTTTCAGATATCGGTCATGATCTTTGGCATCCTCTACTGTAAACAGAGCATGATGCGGCGTAACGCCCATCGTGACCCTTTGATGTGTTCTGGCCTGTCGAACAACTTCTATCGCTCCTGCCGTTGAGATATGGGCGATATGAATATTGCCCTGGAATCCTGTTTCTTCCGCTATCTTCAGAATATCTTTTACCGACTCGATCTCCGCTTCGGGTGGTCGCGCTTCGGAATGGGTCTCGAACTGCCCTTTCACATATTTTTCCGGATGCATGCAGCTTTCCTTTTCCGCGTGCACCGCGATCGTACCATGATAACCAAGATCGGTCAGCGTTTTCAAAACAAGCTTCTGGTCATCATATCGGGTCACGCCCATGTTCCCTGTGCTCTGCCCCAGAAACAACTTCAACCCGACGACCCGGGGATGCAGTTCGCAGTATACCTCCACCATCTCCCTGATCTGTTTCGGATCCGCAGTCAATCCTGCCCAGATATGGTATTCGATACCTGTGATTCCCTCCGCCAGCTCAAACCGTTTCAAAATCGTTTCTCTGCTGGTCATAGGCGGATCCGTATTCGGCATGTCGAAAACATGCGTAAACCCACATTCCTTTGCCGTCGCGAGTCCATGCGCGACCGTTTCTTTCTCTGCCTGATTCCAGTCACGCAGATGAACATGCGGATCGATCATACCATTTCTCCGTATTCTGTCAGTTCTTGATAACTGTAGAATGTCCCTTCCTTGCAGGGCAGTCTGTCCGCGCAGAAGCATTCTCCGCACATACCGACGCCGCAGAGAGTCAGTTTTTCCATAGACAGGAAAAGTCTTTCCTCCGGAACGCCCAGTGAAACCATCTTCTTTGCTGCAAGTTCCATCATTTTTCCCGGGCCTACGATATACACTCTCGTATCGCCCTCGACCATCTCTTTTGTGATGGCATCCAGAACTCTTCCAGGTTTTCCGTCGTCAGCGATATAGCGCGTTTCACCATATGCTTCCAGATCGCTCTGCAACGGTTCATCCTTATGCTTTTCGACTACTCCAACCAGAATCGTCATGGGGACATTCTGTTTCTTCAGTTCCTCTCCGATGAGCGGAAGAACCGCCACGCCGCTTCCTCCGGCAATCAGCAGTGCTTTTTTGGACGGCAGGATCTTCATCGGCTTGCCGTACAGTCCGCGGGTGTATACGGTATCTCCCTCTTTCAGGCCAAAACAGTAGTCCGTAAACTGCCCGCGTTTTTTGATCAGGAATTTCAGCGGACGATTTCCGGCGACCGAGAACGGTTTTTCCCCGATCTGCGGAATCCACAGAAAAGCGAACTGTCCCGGTCTGCAGTCCAGTTCTCCGTTCAGCGTGATCTCTTTCATATCTCCGCCAACGGTCTTTGCTGAAAGCACGGTATGCCTGCGGTATTGCAGCTTATTTCCGGAAACAACGTATTCCGAAACGCTTTCATTGTTTTTCAGCGCAGAAAAGTAGTTCTCGTAATCTTTCATTTCGAGCCTGCTCAGAACCGAACCGATTCCAACGCTGTCCGCTCCGGCATCAATCATATTCCGCACATCGGCCGGGGTTGAAACCCCTCCCATGCCCAGCAGGATCGGTTCATCCCCGATTGCAAGTCGGATCTCTCTGACGCAGTCCAGTGCTCTCTGCTTTACCCATTCGCCTGAAGCGCCTCCCCTGCCGCCTTCCGCTTCTGAGAAAATAACGCTTCCCGAAACGGGATCGATATGCTTCAGCGGGCCGACCGTATTGATGGCTGCGACGCCGTCGGCACCGGCTTCAATGACCGCTTTGGCTATCTCGCCGATGTTCTCCACGTTCGGAGTCAACTTGATGATCAAAAGCGCATGCCTATCCGGCACCTCCTGGCAAATCCGGCGGATATAATCGCTCGCGACTGCTGCGTCACTCCCGATGGACGCGCCGAATCCGGCCTGCGCATGCGGGCAGGAGAAATTCAGTTCCAACATATCCGCGAGTTTGTCAAACTTTCTGACCAGCGTAATGAAATTCCGGACTTCATTGGCAGACAGACTGATGTTCAGAATCGGGCGGAATTCATTCTGTACGATCTTTTCCAGTTCCGGATAGACAGCGTCCATGCCGGGATTCCGAAGGCCTACAAAGTTGCCAAAGTTCCCCTCTTCTACCGAGCATAGCACCGGCTCGCGATGTCCGAACGTCTGAATAACCTGATAGCTCTTGGTCGTAATGATGTCGCAGCTCGGAACCGTTTTTGCGAAGTATTGGATCATACCAGGTTCCGTTGTCAGAATACCCGAAACCGTTGACAGAACGACCTGCTTTCTCAAATGATTGTGATACAGAAGCTCTTTCGCCCGATTCACAGAGATGTCTCCTTTATCAGTTTTGTCAGATTTATCATAACCCGTTCCAGATAATCATCCGGCGCGGGTGCTTTTTTCCAGGGATGGGTCAGACCGCTGGAGCTGTTGATGCGTGCTAAACAGATCGGATATCCGGTATTCCGGAGTTTTTCCATGACTTCCGGCGCGGAACCGCCCTGACTGCCGACGCCCGGTATCAGCATCGGAATATCCTTATCAGCAAAATACCCAGCGATATCTTCCAGTTCCTTCAGATTCGTGGCCCCGACCACAGCACCGATGCCTGAACTTTCCCTGTGCCATTTCGCGATTGTACGCGCAACTGTGATGTACAAGGTCTCCTGATTCCCCATAAGCAGATTCTGCAGATCGGACCCACCGGGATTCGAAGTGCGGTCTAGTACATACACGCCTTTATCAGCAAAAGCAAACGGCATCACGCTGTCGGTTCCCATATAAGGCGAGACCGTGACACAGTCCGCATGCCAGGCTTCAAACGCTTCTTTTGCGTAGTTGGTCGAGCTTGTCGCGATATCTCCCCGCTTAGCGTCAAGAATGACAGGAATGTCGGGAAACTTATCGCGAAGCATCTTCAGAACCCGTGCAAGAGCCAACGAGCCTTCGAACTTTCCGTCCAGCGGCCTGTCCAGCGACGCATAATAGCCAAGGTTCGGCTTGAACGCCGCAGGAATCAGGTTCCTCTTCAGCATTTCGTCAAACAGTTCCTCAAAATAGTCACTGATCCTTTGCAATACGGGTCTTTCCGGATATGGTAGCGCATCCAGCACCGGATCCAGTCCCATGCAAAGAATGTTGCCTGTGATCTCGCTGCTTTTTTGAAGAAGGTCTAAATAATTCATGCTTCCTCCTTCGGAAAACCGCGTTCTTCGCCCCAGGTAAACGGGCTCTTGCGCCATGCTTTCAGGCTTTCAGCGCTCTTTTCATCGATATAGCCGGTTCTGGCAGCTGTTTTGATCATGGTGTCATACTCTAAAATCGCATGAAGTTCGCATTTGGGATCCAGATTATCAAACGCCTGAGCGGCTTTGTCCAGGCCATATGTGAAGATGGCAAGGCAGGTGTTGCATTCGCCGTCCGCTCTTCTGATTGCTTCCAGAGCTTTAATGGAAGAAGAACCTGTGGAGATCAGATCCTCGATCAGAACGACCTTTTTCCCGTGGTAACTTCCGTCACCCAGTCCTTCGATTTGATTTCCCATTCCGTGATCTTTCGCGCTGGAACGGACATAAGTCATGGGTTTATCCAAAGCGTCGGCTAAAGATGTGGCGTGCGGAATTCCCGCCGTGGATGTGCCGGCTATGTTGTCTGCGTCCCCTAACTCCAGGACTTCTATCATTTCGCAGAAAGCTTTGCAAATTAGTTTCCGGTACTCCGGAACGGCAAGAAACTGACGGTTGTCATTATAAATCGGCATCCGGTAGCCGCTTGCCCAGGTAAACGGATTCTCAACACGCAGTTTGATCGCGCCAAGTTTTAAAGCCGCTTCCGCCAGCTGGGGACCGTAGAAATCTTTCACATCAGCAATCGTTTTCATATTCTCGTCTCTCATTTCTTCCAGATTTCCTTAAAGGAATGGACTCTTCCGCAGTATGCGCAGGCAAACTGTCCGTCTTTGGTACGGACGAATTTCGCAGGTACGTTCTCGGAATTCACGGGATGTGTGATACAGGCCTCGTTCGTGCAGCAGAGGTCGTCAAAATCATAGACTCGCGGAGGCGTTGTGGCGCGATATTTCTCTGCGACCGTTCCGTCCTTGATGATATTCAAAGTGCTCCCGGGCGCAACGGTTGCCAGTCTCTTCAGATCTCTCTGTGTCAGATTGTGTGCATCTGGGCAGAACAGAAGTCCTTTGAATTGTCCGTCGGAGCTGCGGCTGATCCAGTGTCCTCCGCGACCGTCATCCAGATGCATTACGCGGCTGATCAGCTCCATATGCTCACGGATCTCCTTCGGCGTTTCTCCCTTGCAGATATGATCGATCACCAGGCCGTTTTTGATCGGTCTGATTCCTTCGGAATACTCCGCGTATTTCTTTTCCTTCCGTTCTTTCACTTCATGAATGTACTCTTCTTCCTCTGCTTTTTCTTTATTATTGCTCGGGATGAAATCATCACCGATGACGCCCGCGATCAGAGAGATCAGAACGATACGGCAGTAATAGCCGTTGATCGACTGACGTTCCCATCCGTTCAGCGGCATGCTGTCGAGCCATACCGGAATCGTCGGATGCTCTTTATGACGGGGTAAGGGATGATAAAAACGAGTGCCGGGTAGCAGCTTGTCAAGGAACTCCTTGCGGAAGGTAATTGACTGACGAAGCTGTTCCTGTTTCTGCAGGATACGTTCGCCCATTCTTTCAAGCTGCGGCCTTGTGAAGTACCATTTGGTTGAGATTTCAGGTTGTTTCAGATACTCTTCGATGGAAGAGAAACTGCGAACCTCAAACCCGTTCTGCTCCATTTTTTCCACATAGCTTTCCGGCATCTGCAGTTCATTCGGCGCAATCAGGTCAACTTTTACATGATCAAAGAGCTTCAGGCCGTCCGCTTTGCTGTGAACCGTACGGCCGTGATACAGATCGCCGACAAGCGCAACATGGATGGAATCAAAACTCATGTCATTATCTTCCAGGAAGGTGAATTCATCCAACAATTCCTGTGTCGGATGCTCATGCTTGCCGTCACCTGCGTTGATGAACGCTGGCGTATAAGGAAGTCCATTGCGCTTTGTATAAACAGCCGTCTCTTCAGAAAGCAACTTTGTCAATCCCTCTACCGTACTGCGTACAATGAAAATGGTGTTCTGATAACCGCTGATTGTGTTGAAAGTGTCTGTATAGGATTCTCCCTTATTGATAGAAGATCCGCTGGTTAACAGTTCACTGAATTTTGCATGATGGAATTTCGCCGCGTTTTTAAAACTTTCTCTCGTCCGAGTGGAATTCTCTAAAAACACGGAATAGATACCAAAGTCAGGATCATTAATGCGATACTCATCCTGTTTTGCCTGATCGTTTTCGAGGATAGCCCTCTTCAATTCCATTACTTTCTTGAAAAAATAACGGCGTTCTTCAATGGAAAAGTCTTCAATAATGTTCAGCGATCTTCCCTTAAAAACGTTGCTCATATAAATCCTCCTAACAAAAAAAACCGGTTCTTTCGAAACCGGCATAAAAATATAATGAAAATACGCGTCGGGCATTTTTCGCAATCACGCAGGTAATCGACCGAATATGAATCATCTGATGCCCTCCAGCTGTTTTTACCATAATACCCTTTGATATTATCAATGTCAAGTAAGAGAATCGTATAATACTGTTATGGCCTCATTCGTATTCGACTTCCGCCGTTTCTGGAATTCGTTCCAGAATGAAGTCTTTCACAAATGTGAAGTCCTCGTGGGAAACGAATATCGGTGCGGATCCGGCAATCTGATATAATTCGATCATAAAAGAGCTAGGATTGTGATTAATGATAATAAAACTGGCATGGGAAAAGCCACTTTGTGTGGTATTATGTGGTATTTTTGGAAGAGAGTGCGTTTTGTTGATTCGGGAAACATGAATACGCAGGCCGATTATGCAGTATCAGCAGAGTTGGATTGCTTCATGCGTTGACCGGATTTAAAGAAAAAGAAAAGCCTGAAAACGCTTTGTTTTCAGGCTTTTTGGCGTCCCCGGCGCGATTCGAACGCGCGGCGTTCCGCTTAGGAGCGGTTGACTAAAGCGTGATAATAGGTATATATAGTAAAGAAATCCCCTTATTTAGGTATTTTTTGAACCACCAAAATGCTAATAGGTATATATCAAGTGCAACATTCTAATAGAGATGTGGTAAAAATGTTGCACTTTTTCTGATGAAGGAGCCTATTGTATCGGTCTTTTTCTTACCGGTGATAGTACATCCTGGTCAGATCAGGTTCACCGTCACCCTGAACCATACACAGGAATTCCCAGCCATAGCGTTCGTAAAAACCAATATGGTCCGTGACCAGATAAACAGGAGAGATGCCTTTTTCGCGCAGATCCTGCACGACCATGTTCAGCAGATGTCCCGCAATTCCTCTGCGACGGTATTCTTCTTCGGTATAGACAGCACAGACATTCGGGGTCAGATCCTTTCGGTCATGGAAGTCGTTTTCTATGACCCCCATACCGCCAACGATCTTTTCGCCGTCCAAGCAAAGATACCAACCGTATTCCGTTTCTCCCTTAAGGTAAGCATCCATGCACTCCAGATATGCTTCCGTCGGAACATGCCACTTGCTGTGGAACCATTCCGCTGCGGTTTCTTTTATGTCAGGTTTTTCTCTCAATGTGATATATGAATGCATTTCTGTTTCCTATCTCCTCAAACATTACAGTACAAATCGCACCACCAGCCCCGCTAAGGCGCAGACGACCAGGGCCAGGGCTTCGCCGATACAAAACCCTTTCAGGTGGAAACCGTAGTCGTGGTAGTCCGCCGTCATGTCCTCCGTGCCCGGGAGGACGAACCGGGGATCGTGGCAAAACCAGAGGATGTCCAGCCCCAGAGCGTCCCATAGATTTACGACGGTCCAGAGGAGGAACCCCATGCCGAAAGCTTTCATGAAGGTGGTGCAGCCGTTCACATAGCGAAGGACCAGGGCCAGGACGATCACGAACAGTACCGAGGCACAGAGCTTGGCCGCCACCTTGTTCTTTTGGGTGGGTATCTTGCCCTGATATTCCGGCAGGGACTTCACCCGTGCCTGGATCTTCGGCGGGTAGTTATAGAGAGTCTTGATGGGATCCCGAGACATCAGGTACACCATCCCGGTGAACGCCAGACACAAGACGACGCTTTCAATGACAAGGATCATTTTGCACCTCAACATATTACGATATAGTGATATCCCGACAAACTGGAATTTGTCATACAAAGGGGAAAACGCTTTTCTTTCCGGTCATCCTTGAATATATCAGATCATTTTCAGCCTTTCATGCATCACGCGCACATCTTCCTTAGCTCCTGCCGGCGCCGGCCATTCTCCAGGATTTCCCAGTCGATCCCCGTTTTTTCTTGGGATTATGTGTACATGAAAATGAGGGAGTGATTGGCTCACGGGACTGTTGGCTGACATGATGTCGACTCCGTTGTAACCGCAGTCTTCGATCATATGCTTGCTGACTTTCCGTACCATGGACCAAACCGTGCAAGCCACATTCTCGGGACAATCTGTCACGTATCGATAGTGCTTCTTGGGTATAACAAGAATATGTCCGTCATAATCCTTCGAGATGTCCATGAATGCGAGAGCCTCGTCATCTTCACAGATTCTGAGTCCCTGTATCTCACCGGAACCTATTTTGCAAAAAACACAGTCTTCCATATTTACCTTTCCGCCCATAACTTGATATTACGTTCCGCAACAGCGAATCGATGACTGCCAAAGCCCAATCCCGATTTACCTTACTCTTTCAATAATCAACTCTGTTGAACCCGCTTCCAAAGAGGTATGCTTATCATAATGGATATGATCTCCCGGCTGGCCGTCCGCAAGCGATTCGAGCTGCCTAGCCAGTGAAAGCAATCCCTCTTTATTGGCTGATATCACTGCCGCACCATTGTCGACGGTCACGCGGATCTCAAATCCATCCACCCATTTGACTTCCATTGTTCATTCACTCCATTCGATCCAGAGTACTGCCTTGACGTCTCCCTCTCCGAAGGCGGAAAGCAGTTCCTCCCTCGTGACATACTCGATCTTTGCCAACCGGGTAAAGTCCCAGGTGTTCTGATCGTAATAGATGGTGATCTGGTTCCCCTGGTAGAGGATCACATCTCCCGGTCCCGTGGTGATCGTCTCATCGGTCCGGGGCAGGTCCCACGGCAGCGGGCCCACCTTCTCAAAGTGCCCGTAGTCATGCATTTCAACCTCGATGGCACCGCTGCTGAGCTTTTCGATCAACGCCTGGGCCGAAGCGTTGTTCTCCAGATGGGCGTAGAACACCTTGCCGTTGGCGGCGATCGCGAGAGTCGGGACCGGCTCAATGGCATTCGCTGCCTCATCCCAGTCGATGGTCTCCCGTTCCTCAATGGATACGTTTAGTTCCTCATCGACCCTGACGAAATACTTATAATCGTAATTGCCCGCGATGGGCGACCTCGCCTTTACGGTCACTGTCGTCTCGCCCGGCGTGACGCCCGTAAATGTGTAGGTGACCCGGAACGCGGCGCCGTCCAGCTCCTCATGATTTGAATCGGCATATTTCTTTTCGCGGGTACAGGTGACGATATCCGGATCCAGCTCGATCTCGAATTCCGGACCGCCGCCGTCAAAGGAGTCGAAAACAAGGGTAGCCTTTGCGCCGCTTTTCACGATCTCCCCTTTCCAATCGATGATACCGCCGAACTCGTAGACGTTAAGATACCCCATCCTTCCCAACTTTTCCGCCGCCTGCTTGCTACGGTTGCCGCTGCGGCAGTAGATGAGAATGATCTGGTTCCGGTCGGGCAGCTCCTTCGGCGACTCCGTGCCGATGCTTTCATTTGGGATGCAGATAGCCCCGGGGATATGGCCGGCGTCGAACTCATCCTGTCGGCGGACGTCCACGATCACATGACCGTCGTCCGCTTCCATCATTATTTTGGCCTGATCCTGGTCGATCTGAAGATAGGGTAAGCGTTCCATGCCGTCCCCATCCAGCGGAAATACTCCCATGTTCCCCTCCTGCATGCAGCCTGTCAGCATCAGCAGCATAGCCAGCACGCACACTATCGATCTTTTCATTGATTTGCCCCTTCCTCTAAAGGCATTTCCGCCAGGAGCCCGGCGCAGCCGTCCAATACGTCCCGGCATGTTTCATCAAAGTCACCGGTGTACCATGGGTCGGCCACCTCCTGCCCGGGTCTGTCCGTGTGATCCAGGAGGAGACTGACCTTGCCCAACGGGTCTCCGCCGGTGATCCGGCATATGTTCCGAAGGTTTGCCCTGTCCATGCCGATGATATAGTCGTACCGGGCGTAATCCCCTCGGGTGATCTGCCGGGCACAATGTCCGGAACAGTCGATCCCGTGCCGAGCCAGCATCCGCCTGGCGGGAGGATAGACCAGATTTCCAATCTCCTCCCGGCTGGTGGCCGCTGAAGTGATCTCAAACCTGCCTTCAAGGCCTTTTTTGCGAACCATGTCCTTCATCACATACTCCGCCATCGGGCTTCGACATATATTGCCGTGGCACACAAAAAGTATCTTTGTCAAATGCGATCAGCCTCCTGAAAAGCCGTATTCTGCCCCGTTTTGCCGCGATTTGCCGGGCAGAAAAAGTTGTTAATAATCTGTGACTCTGTCACGGAAAAAGCAAAATACGGCAAAATGCGGCAAGTCAATGCCGTCAATGGTAGTCAAATGGTAGTAAAACTGAAGGGTTCTTACTACTGTCGGGTTAAGGGAAAGTGGGGAAAACAAACTGGGATTTATGTAAATGTTGAAATGCTTTTCAGGTGAAAAATCCAGTCCGATAAGCGTTCATGCTTGAATTCCTGCAACGCTTTTGTATAAATCCTGAATGCTTCCTGGTCTGTTTGTTCCAAGAGGCGTAAAGCCTTTTTTGGGCCATAATAATGTAAGCCTTTCACATCGAAGTATATCTCCAGACTGTCAACCAACAACCAATGCCAACGGTAATACCCCTCAGCATCCCCGCGCATTGTTCGGGACAGCATTTTTTCACACCAACTGAGTTCCTGCTGAATCTCCTCCTCGGCCTTTTGGGGAATTTTCGCAATATAATCAAGAACTCGCTTTTTCAAGCGCGCAGCGATCCCTTCCGTATCTAAAATGATTTTTCCATCCCATACTTGAACAAACTCCTCCGGATCAAATTCTGACTGAAATGTTTCCAGCGGATAAATAAATACATCGAGGACAATGCCATCAATCACAGATGAATCGTGCTTTCTAACGTTGTCCGCTATGACAAGCGCATCGAAATCGCTGTTTTTGTTTGCGCTTCCATCAGCAAATGAACCATAGGCAATAATCGCATCTGGTTGATAAGTATCTTTTAAGTAAGCAACGAGCTTATCTATAGTTTCCGTATCTTTCATCCTCACAAATCCCGCCTTGCCGGAGTCTTCTCCTCACACCCACAAAAATAAGTAATTTATTATACACCATCACCACGGATTTTTCCACTATAAAAAAACGGCACTCTGCAGCTCGCAGAGTGCCTTGCGGGTCTTATCAATTCTCTGTGACTTAAGTCACGGAAAAAGCAAAATGCGGCAA
>JAEEGH010019451.1_pt1 | contig 14238 bp, 15 predicted proteins | sample 9134181 | NCBI WGS metagenome assembly JAEEGH01 (sample SAMN16246544, study PRJNA631951) | gut metagenome | biome: gut microbiome; feature: rumen; material: DP-attached | host: Bos | place: Iran: Karaj | collected 2018-10 | reverse complement strand
ATTGTACATACAATTCTATACAATAAAAGTTTATAATTTGTTTATAATTTGTTTACATTATGTTTACAATTTGTCCATACTTTAGACATATTTAACCCTTATAATGTACTTAAGATAAAAAATAATAAAATACAGTATAAAATTAGAATGGAGGTGATTATGGGCTTTTTGGACTTTTCCGCATTGAGCGCCAAGGGGAAAGTCTGCATAAATATACATAGGTCTATTGGTCTCCCTCTAGTTGACTAGGCCCGCCAAGCCCTCTAGTCAACTAGGAAAGATAGCACATTGACAACTACATAGGCGACTTGCATAATTATTCACTTGGAGAAGTGTCGCATTGAGCGTGCCAAGAGTGCATAATTATACATGACAACGCTAGTCAACTAGAGTGCAAATTATAAGGAGAAAAATACCATGAAAAAGAACGAAATTTCATTATTAGATACACAAATCGCAAAAACATCCGTTATTACCGAAAATTTGAGCAACGCCCTTGCACTGAGGAGCGCTAAGCACATAGAGACTAAGGTGGACTCCGATGGTAATGAGTACTTATCAGCAACTTTTGCCCTTAAGGCTCCCACAAAAAAGGCTAGTCAGCTTGTAGTCAATGATATGGAGCTTGCCACTTCTATTGAGCGTCTCTATAATTTTGAGGCACTTGGCGAAGTGTCTTCACTTGCCTCGTGTAAAGAGATGGCAAATTTGGCGGACAGTGATGCAAAGTCTCTTGGCTTCGACTCAGTACCCGAAATGCTCCAAGCTATTTTCGCAAAAGGTAAGAGTACACTTGCTAATTATCAGCGTATTGGCAGATATTTCGTAAATGACGATTATTCACTTAAGGGAGCAATTCCACAGGAGACAAGTATATCACTTCTCAATCAGCTTCTCTCGTATGTAAAAAGAGAAGACGAAAACGGCGAAGCCGATATTTCAAACGTTGAGGCGCTCTTTAAGTATGGAATTATCACTCCATACATGAAGCAAGCCGACTACAAAAAGATTCTCAACATACTTGGAAAGATGGAGACTAAAAAAGAGCTTAAGGACATGAGCGCCGAAGAGGTTGAGGAGCTTAAAAAGGTAATCAAAGAAGAGCTTGCACCGAAGAAAAAAGAAGAGAAGAAGAGCGAAGAGAAGAGCGAAGAGAAGAGCGAAGAGAAGAGCGAAGCTCCCGCCGATGACAAAGAATATATCCTTAAGAGCGGAAAAACTGAACTCATTGTAGCCTATGCGCTTGCAAGGCTTAAGGACATGAAAGATTGTTTTGAGGCTCTTGGATTGACCGAAGAAGAATTGACAATGGTTGAGACTTGGAGCGATAACCTCTATATATCACTTAATGAGAGACTTGGATAATATAAGGAGATAAGATGAATAAATACAGTGCTAAAGAAATTGAGCTTCGATATGTTGATGCAATATATGAGCTTGTCAATATTAAGGCTATATATGAAGCTAATAAGGAGATACAAAGAGCTGAGGAATTACAAAAGTTACTTGATGGCTTGCATAGCTTAAGGCATATTAACTATGAAGAGAACAAACTTGTAGATACTTGGAAATAAACCAAATTTAGTCAACTAAGGAAGAAAAAGAGCGGAAACGCTCTTCTTCCTTTGTAGTTTCCGCTTTAGCACGTTGAAGTTTAGAAGTTTAAAGCATTATCTTACTACCACTGTAAAATTTTACAGTGATTTTTTCCTAAAATTTTATCACTTTAACACGGTGAAGTTGAAAAACTTTTGGTCTTTATCACAGTAAAGTGCTAATGTTGCACAGTCGCAAATTCGACCTCCCATGGAAAAGTGCTAAAATACAATAAACCATCAAATTTTTATAGTCTAGTCAACTAGACAGAAAGGAGCCAATTATGGCAAAATTCAATTTTTCAAAGTACAACAGAGCAGGCCAGGAGTACAAGACATTAGGGGGGTTATTTGAAGAGTCAGGCGAAATTATTCACCCTATCCGTTCAATCTACATTAACACAAAGTCCAAGTTTGGCGACGCTCCTGTAATCGTTTCAGACGGTTACAATATCAATCTTCCTAAGCACATGACGGCAACTGTTACGGAGATGCTTGCCGATCCTGAGGCTATGGCTCTCATTCGTGCAGGCAGAGTTGGTATTAAGCCTTATCAGTACACCAACGAAGAGGAGTATCCTGGAGAGGTATTCTACGGGGCTACTTTTGAGGAAATCTGATTTTAAGTGGGAGAGCCTCCTAGTCAACTAGGGGGCTTTCTTTATAGGAGGGTAAATAATATGGAATATATTGAAGCTTTTAATATAATAGAAGCTTTTAGAGAAGAATTAGAATGTTCAGTAGAACATGATATATATACAGTATTAAATACTGAGCGTTCTAAGGAGCTATTAGAAGCCTTGGATACAGTTGACTATTAAGGAGGTAAAGATGAAGTATGCAGACATGACAAAATCTCAGAGAGATAGGGTTAGATTTTCCACATGCCAATTATGCGATGGTAAGTTCACAAAGTTAGATGATGTACAAGAAATCAAAATGAAATATGGAAGAGCAGTTCTGCATTTCTATTTTCATTCAAATTGTTTACTGAAGTCCAGGTTTCCTAGTCAACTAGGGGAGGTACAAAATGCCAAGGAAGAAATCTAAAAATCAATCCACTCAGTTGCGCTACATTACAAAGCTTTCTGAGGACTTGAAAAAGTTCCGTGAACGTGAAGCTTCAGGCGAAAAAATTTCATCAAGGGAGCGTAGTAACATGAGAGCCAGAGAGCGAAGAGCCATGAACAAGATGAAAAAGTCCTCTAGTCAACTAATGGCCGAAGCAAATAGGGTTTATGAAATGCTTGATAAGGCTCAAGTAAAAAGCTTGTCATATCAGAGAGTTCGGGACGAGTTCAATGATAGAGGTAAGTGGGGCTTTTCAGTAGAAGATGCGAAATCGTATTCTGATATTGTTAGTGAGATTACATTGGCATCATCATTCCTTAATGCTCCAGATACAAACTTAGTAACTGCTAGTAGAGAGGGTACTAATGCAGAACTGAGAGAAAAGTATGGCGATCAAGTAGAGTCATTGAAAGATAATTCATATGTCCAAAGAGGGTTAATTGCAACTGAGGAAGACGCCAAGCAAATCTTCAAGAATTATCGCAAGATTGAAGAGGTATGGCAGGGGCGTATTGGAAAGCAGGGTCAAAAAGGAGTCTATGGCTCAGATAATCTAATTCTCTATATGATAGATGTTCATAATAGAGGATTAGATGAAGAGTATTATGGAATGAAAGCATTAGAGCAATTCGACTTAGAGCAAACTCCTGAATTTAAAGAACTGCTTAAAGAGCGTAATAGAGTTACCGGAATATCCGGGTTATTCCAGAAAGGAGGGTTATATGGAAAGTTGGAAGGGTTACTCTAATTCAAGTGTCTTTTCTTACACATCTGATAATGCATTATGTATAATTTCAGAAGCTATGAGAAATGCTCCTAGTCAACTAGAGGTAACGAAGAAGTCAGTTACTTATTACAATATCCCAGCATCATTCGATATTGAAACAACTTCTTTTACTTCATACTCAGATGATCATGGCCAGGAAATTAAGCATGCTTGTATGTATATATGGCAGTTTGGATTGAATGGTTCAGTTATTTATGGCAGAACCTGGGAAGAGTTCTTTGAGTTTCTTAGCATCTTACAAGAACAGCTTTCACTCTCAGATAGAAAGCGTCTTCTTATATATGTTCACAATCTTGCATATGAGTTCCAGTTTATAAATCGCTGGATTGAGTGGGACAGAGTTTTTGCAGTAAAGCAGCGTCGCCCAGTATATGCATTAGCTGGAGGGTTTGAATTTAGATGCTCGCTAATACTTTCAAACTATGCTCTTGCATATATTGGCTCCAACTTACTTTACAAATATCCATGTGAGAAACTTGTGGGCAATTTGGATTACTCCAAAAAGCGCCATGCCTTAACTCCAATATCCTCTAGTGAACTAGAGTACTGTATAAACGATGTAAAAGTTGTTATGTGCTACATTCAGCAGAAGATTGAGGAAGATGGCGATATAACAAAAATTCCACTTACAAATACAGGCTACGTTCGTGAATACTGTAGAGATTGGTGCTTTTATTCTGACAAACTTCTTCCTGAGGACAGAGAGAAAAATCGTACAGAGTATCATGCTTTAATGAAATCACTTCACATAAATTCTCCGGAAGAATATTATCAGATGGAGCGTGCATTTGCTGGAGGGTTTACTCACGCAAGCTCGCTTCATGCCAATAAAGTTCTTAAGAATGTAGGCTCAGCAGATTTGACTTCATCGTACCCATATCACATGATAGCTGAATACTATCCTATGACATCGTTCAGATACATAGGGCCAGTTCCGGAAAATCGTCTATTTAACTATTTCATCAAGAATTATTGCTGTATGTTTGATGTTACTTTTGTAAATCTTCGTCCATCAGTAACCTTTGAAAATCCTCTATCTAGGTCCAGGTGTATAATTTCAAAGGACAAATTCGGAAACGATCTACCATTTCAGGTCAACAATGGTCGTATAGTTTCAGCTGAAGAGCTTACAACAACTCTAACAGAGCTTGATTGGGATACCATTTACAAGTTCTATGATTGGGACGAGGTAAAAGTATTCAATATGAGAATAGCTTCTAGGGGATATCTTCCTAAGGATCTCATTCTTGCAATCTTACATCTATATGGCAATAAAACTGCTCTTAAAGGAGTAGTAGAAAAGTATGTTGAATACATGGTATCTAAGAACATGATAAATGCTTCTTTTGGAATGATGGTAACTGCCATTATTCGTGATGAATTTATCTTTGATGAAGAATGGCATAAATCAGCACCAGATGTGGCTAGTCAACTAGAAGCCTACAATAATTCATACAATCGCTTCCTCTTCTATGGCTGGGGAGTTTGGGTAACGGCTCATGCTAGACATTCTCTCTTCAAGGCAATCTATGAATTTGACGAGGATTATGTCTATGCAGACACTGACTCAATAAAAGGTTTGAACTTTAATAATCATATGGCTTTCTTCAAGAACTACAATCGTGAAGTTCAAATGAAGCTCCTTGATATGTGTAATCATTATGATATTCCTTATTCAGCATGCCAGCCAAAGACAATCAAGGGAGAGAAAAAACTTATTGGAGTCTGGGATATGGAAGAACCTTATTATCGCTTCAAGACTTGTGGGGCTAAGAGATATATGTACGAGTATGATGATGATAATAACACCATAGGCTTAACAGTATCCGGTCTTAATAAGAAAGTCGCTATACCTTATCTTCTATCTAAGTGGAAGACTCATGCCATGATGTTTGAAGTATTCGGTGAGGGTTTATATGTACCGCCAGGGCATACTGGCAAGCAGACAATAACTTACATTGAGCATGAAGATGAGGGCGACTTCCAAGACTACACAGGTTTAGTAGGTCACTATCATGAACTTTCTGCAATATATATGGAGCCTCAAGGGTATTATATGTCGATATTAACGGAGTACAAGGATTTCTTAGAGGGGGTGCAATATGTCGAAATCTAAAAAACTTTCATCTAAGAGTTCCTCTAGTCAACTAGTCACTACCCGAAAGGGTAGTGACCATAAAAGAAATGAGGACTCAAAGTTCTATTCCTTATCTCAAATAGAAAAGTGTAAAGCTATCTACAATGTAATAATAGGTAAGCGTTCAAATGGTAAAACCTATGCTTGTCTTGAGAAAGTCATCAGAGAGTTTGCAGAAACAGGCAAGCAGGGAGCTTATCTTAGACGCTATCGTGAAGACTTTAGAGGTAAGCGAGGGGATCAATTATTTGCAGCTCATGTTTCAAATGGTGTTATTGCCGACGCTACTAATGGAGAATGGACTTCAGTAAAATATTATGCTGGCAGATGGTACTTTGCAAAGTTCGATGAAACATTAAATAAGGATATTAGAGATACAGAACCATTTTGCTTCGGCTTCTCACTATCAGAAATGGAGCATGATAAATCTACATCATATCCTGACATTGTAACAATAATCTTCGATGAATTTATAACACGTTCATATTATCTTCCTGACGAATTTGTTCTTTTCATGAACGTATTATCTACAATCATTCGAGGGCGCTATGATGTAACCATCTATATGCTTGGTAATACAGTAAATAAATATTGTCCATACTTTAAAGAAATGGGATTGGGACATGTAGATGAAATGGCATTGGGTACTATCGATCTATACCATTATGGTCAATCTGAGCTTAGTGTAGCAGTAGAACGTTGCGATGACCCAGAGTCTTCTAAAGCTTCCAATAAATACTTTACTTTCGATAATCCATCTCTTGAAATGATTACTGGAGGAGCGTGGGAAATTGATATTTATCCGCATCTTCCTTTACGTTACACTAAAAAAGATATTCAACTTATCTACTTTATTCTTTTTAATGATTATATCTTACAATGTGAGATAGTAGTCAAAGATGGTTGTATCTTTACTTACATACATCGTAAAACAACTGAGCTTCAAAATCCGGAGGGAGATATTATTTTTACTACCGAATATTCTCCATATCCAAACATAACTCGTAACATCTTACACCCTACCTATGAAATTCATAGAAAAATATCAAACTTCTTTAAAGCAGAAAAAGTATTTTATCAAGACAACGAAGTTGGCGAGTTAGTTCGTAACTATATTATGTGGTGTAAAACCGCTAGTTAACTAGGAGGTAATTAAAATGTTATTTTATATCAAACTCTTTATTGACAAATGGATACATTCAAATTGCAGACATCTATGCATACGTTGTAAGTACCGTAATGAGTGCTGGAGCAATTATGAAGGATAATAAAAGACCCCTAGTCTAGTCAACTAGGGGTTTTCTTTTAAATAAATACACCATTCTCAAGCAATTCCATGATCTGATTGTACTCTTCTTGTAAAGCACTTGTTTTAATCCAAGCACTCTTCACTCTGCAGAAGCCAGAATGATTTCCAAGCACAACGGTCTTATTAGCCGGGAAACCATAGTAAGCATTATAGTTATTAGCATCATAACAATGTCTTCTACCTATAATCAAATATGGTTTCTTCTGCCCCATAATTCCAGCATTAGCAGATATATTACCGGAGTGAGATACGTGCATCATATCATGAGTAAGCGAGTTACCAAGCAACTGAGCACCAGCTAGTGTACTAAGGCCTCCTCCACTACCAACTGAAATTCCAGCAGTAACTGCACCTACCAGGGCGCTTAGCATTCCAGTAGCGTTTCCACTGGTCAAAGGTAATTGCTGAGAACAGTTTCCACTGTAAGTGTAGAGTATCGGATCATTTGGCATATCTTCTTCTCTATCTACGCTAACAGTAGCAAGGCAAGTACCGGTATAAACATCAACCTTATACTTAACACTTATAGTTGATTTCATACATTCATTGGTATCAAGCTCAACTATTCCTATAAAAGGCAGATACAAATGCAATGATGTGTAGGGAGCATAATCAGTTGCATTCTTTTTATTCTCAGGAACAGTAACGCTTCCGCAATTAACTTCAACAAACTGCTGAGTAACTACTGGTGAAGCGACTCCGCTGTCCAAAAATCCAAGTATAATATTATGAGCGCTTCCAGTAACCGGAGATACATATACCTGTTGCAACGATATTAAACCGTCCATAGGATCTTGCCAAATATCTCTAATAGCAGCTATTATACTACTATCCCAAAGATATCCTCCTAATGCGTCTAGTTGACTAGAGCTTGGATTGTATACAGTAAATAACTTATTACTATCTACCGTATTTGGCAAAGGAGGAACTACTATTGGAACTGAAGGAGTAGGAGGAGTATTAGGGTCTACAGGATCCGGTCCAGGTTCAGGCTCAGGTTCTGGCTCGGGCTCTGGCTCAGGTTCAGGCTGAGGATCAGGATCGGGAGTCGGCTCAGGCGCTGGCCCAGGATTAGGATTTGGCAAAGGAAAATCTGGCATTATTTCAGGATAAATATCTGGAGCAGGCTCAATTCCTGGATTCTGAGCTGGTTGCTGACTAGGATTAGGATCGGGTTGAGTACCTGGATACTTAACGGGATATATGTCAGGGAATTCACCAGGATTTGGAATTGTTTCAGGCACTGGTTTCTTTATCCAATCAGGGTAGCTTAAAGGAAATTCCTCTTCACTAGGCTTTATTGCACCAGGGTCAATATCAGGGTTCTCATACTCAGTACCATAGATCATAACCCAGGCAGTTTCCCTTGCATATGCGTCCCATAATTCATTTGTAATACCCATTGGTCCAGTAATAACATCGACAGTATGATTAGATAGATAAGCAGCTCCTCTAGTATAATATACTGTTTTATTATTATAAGTATATGATTGGGAACTAAATGATGAATCTGAAGAAGCTACTATATATTTATAAGAAACCCATCCAGGTAATGGCCCACTAAGACAACCAGCCATAGCTTGCGCTCCTGATGCACTGGAAGTAGGAAGTGTACCTGTAACCCATTCATATGTTACAATATGGCCCTGGCTATCATATACAGGATCTTGATAGCCATAATTAGCATAAGCAACGGGAGCTGAACTTCCTATACCATTATGCAACTCAGGAATATTAGGAAAATCTTCATCAGTAATATAACTATGAGAACCATATGCATTAGCTGCAAGCAATTCATTTTTAAAAATTTCTATTGCCTTAGCATCAAAGTAAACATTCTCTCCGTCCCAATAGCTAACTACTTTTCCACCAACAGTTAAACCGGCATCAGTTATAGCGTTGCTTACATTTGTCCAAAATTCAGGAGTCATTGAATAAAGGCCAGCACCAGCAGCAAATCCTAGAGTCGGTGCTAAAGCAGCTCCTACAACACCAACATCTAAAAATAAATAAGTCAATCCAGTAGCAACTGCTCCAGAGGCTCCAGTCTGCGTTGCAATTCCTACTTCACTAGCAGTACCGTTTCCGCCCTCTATTACTTTGAAAACTCCTTCACCTATCTTAGCGCCATTATCAGCAACAATTCTTACTACATTACCTTCAACAGCTTCTCCGGCCTGTATAGCTTGGTTTAAATATTGAGAAAAATCAATTACTCCCATATTATGTACCTCCAGCGCATATTAAAATGAACTCTCCGGTCTCATTTAAACCATTAGGAAACTCTTTTATTTCATTATATTTCCTTGAGTCCATTACAAAAGAACCATCATCAAGATATAAGTTAGCAACTAACTCATTCTCTACCTTATCTAATATTACACTTGAAGTTAATATATCATTCTTAAAACTCATTAAAACATCAGTACTAGCTGTTATACTCCACAGCTTATTTCTAACAGATGATATATCATCAATAAAGTAATATCTATCGAATTCTCTTATATACATATAATTGTAATCATATGTAAGAGGGTTTGTCTTTTCAATATCAATAGATAAATTAGTTGCTGAAGTTTGCTTTCTAAGAGTACCTTCAAGAGTAAATCTATTACTCAGATACTCAGTTTTATCTACTCTATTTCTTTCACACTTACAAGTGTACAAATCAATTTGCATACTACCTCCTTTCTAAAATATAGCCTAGCCAACTATGTTCTAGTCAACTAGGCTATGCGTCTTAATCTGCTGTCAGAGGATACCTAATTTCATATCTTAGTACTCCACTAGTACCAGCTTCAATTACAAGCGGAGTATCTAATACAGTTCTATCTATAAGAACATATTTATATGTACTTGTAGTATCCTGTCCTATTGCGCTTGCCGAAGTAACAGATGCAAATTTACATACTTCAGATATCGTAATATCCTCAGAACTGCTATTTGTGATAGTATATTCTGGTATGTTTATAACTACATTATTTTCAGTATCATAAATACATCTCTGAGTTCCAGAAGACGATACCTGATTATTTGTTAATGATAAGAGGCTTTCTATATTATAATCTTCATCGGTTGCAGGTGTAGTACCATTTCCAAATCTAACTCCAGTTGGAGAATAACCTGTCGAGTATGACAAATTAGATTCAGCTATAAATGGAGAAAGATATACAGTATTTCCATTTATATCAGTAGCCTCGATCATTGCTTTAATTGAATATGGACTGGTTCCTGTTGGTGCAAGAGGAAATGGAGCCTTTCCTCCACTATAGCTATCCAGCTTCGGTATAAATTTTTTACCCCATTTTGTAAGCATTATGTAGTCACCTCCTTTGGATTAACGCTTGGATTTTTCTTAGATGGGTTAACTACAGTTGCTCTATATGAAGAGCCACCACTAACAGTAATCCAAGCGAGAGTACCATCATTAGTTACACCAAGAACCTTACCAGCATCGGCTGCTGAGTGGGGAGGGAGTGACCCTCCTCCGCCTCCACCAGACATTGCTTCGTCCATAGTTATCAAGCCACCATCTTTTTTTCTAAAGATGTTATTCCATGAAATAGGAAACATACTATTCTCCTTTCTATCTCTAGTCAACTAGAGATTAAGCTGTAGGTGCAAGAGTTCCCATGTGGAATACAATGCCGTTCTCATTGAAGTCATTGAAGTATCCAGCATCAAACTTGTACCAGTTGTTCCAGAACTCACCCTTAGCGTTCCACTGAGTTGTTACTCTCTTGCTAAGGTTAGATACACCACAAGCATCTCTATCAAAGATGGCACAAAGAATACCAGCCTGGGCTACCGTATTTCCGGCAGACGTCTTTACATTTATAGCAGATGTGCTCTTGAAATCATAAGCAACGCCAGTACCCTGCCAGTAAGGGATCTCATCAGCTGCAGGAAGCGCAGTAAGCTCATTGTGGAAAGTATCAGACTGAAGATATACATCAGCTGCTGACTTGAACTCAGAAAGCATAAGAATTCTCTGCATGTCCTTAGGAGTGAATCTCTCCTTTTCTCCTCCATTAAACAGAGTGCTGATCTTAACCAGCCTGTCGGAGTAGAGCTTGATCATATAAGCAGCATATCTGATAAACTCAGGATTATAGATAGCTTCCTCTGCAGTAAGCTCTCCATCAAATGCAGTATTGTATCCAGCAAGCAAGTTAATGCTCCTAGGAGTTCCAGCTCCGGTGTACAGTGTTTCACCGATGAAGTTATTAACAGTTCTTTCGATCAGACCATCTGTCTTAACAGTCATTGACTTATCAATAGCATTGTAAATCATGCTGAAGAAAGCGTTCATCTGAGCTGCATTTGAGAAAGAACTTTTAACCTGACGCTCTGCAAAGGACATAGGAACTTCAAAAGTTACTCTCTTATCAAAGAACTTTGCAGATACCTGAGGCTGAGTAAAGATATTAGGATTGTATTCCTCTCCGTCCTGGAGCTCCCAGCTCTCATTCTCAGTAGCCTCCGGCAGTCCATCATAAGTAACTTTCTCAAGAATGCTTCCATACTCCCAGCTATCCATCAAAAGACTTGGAGCTGTTCCAGAGTAAGCTCTGTTAACAAAAACCATCTTACCGATATGATCAACAAGACTTCTTACATAGTGATCCAGCAAATTCAGATTTGCAATCTGATCTCCAATATCAACCACATTGCTAAGATCCTCATTAACAAGTGCCTCTTCACCAAGCACTTCCTGTGTTACTGTGTTAGCAAGTTCGTGAACCTGTGTCATTAACATAATTCTGTTCTCCTTTTCTGCCTAGTTAACTAGGACTTTTCTTTTTTATTTTACTGTTCATAGATAGGTAATGATACAAAGTTTGCAACATCTCTCATTATTTCCAGTATAAAATTATACCTCCATAAATCGATCTCCTCATTCAACAATTTTTGAGTTGAGATGTTTCCAATATTTCCTGTCTTTGTATATTCCCTTGTTCGCTCGCCAGTCTTATCATTATCAGCTGACTCGCTATTTGACATGCTACCTGAACTGCTCTGAGTTCCCGTATTAGCGGTTGTCAAAGTACCGCTATGAGTGGTAGTGTCCGTGCCTGTATTTGTAGTGGTTAAGTTACCACTATGCACCGTTGTATCAGTTCCTGTATTAGCAGTAGTCAATGTACCACTATTAACAGTAGTATCAGTACCAGTATTCCTAGTAGTCAGATCTCCATCATGACTAGTAACAATACTACCGCTTTCAGTATTACTATTACTTCCCTCAGTATTAGTGTCGCCTACTGCTTCAGAAGAGTTGAAACCATAAACTCCATTTTCTCTGCTATCACTTCCAGAATTAGTAAGATTTCTCGTCTCAGTGATCTCTCTCTGGTCAGTCTGAGTTTCTGTTAAATTCTTTGTTTCCTGGAACTGTCTAGCATCTGTCTGGAGCTCCTGTAAATTCTTAGTTTCCTGTATCTGCCGGCCATCAGTCTGTTGCTCAGTCAAATTCTGGACTTCCTGACTCTGCCTTGCATCGGTCTGCAATTCAGTCAAATTATCAGTTCTTGTAGAACTGTTAGTTCCACTCGAACTTTTACTTATATCCTCCTCTTCACTATACTGTATAGTTTCTGTTAAATTATCAGAATAATTATGAATTGGATCATATTCAGCAGTAGCCACTGCCATCAGCTTATCCCACTTATGCTTATACATTCCATTGATAATTCCAGCCAGAGTATCAAGCTCTTCATTACTCAACGGATACTGTACTGCACTATCATGTATTACTCTTATTATGGGAGCCGCTGTTCTCATACTCCAGTTACTAAGAAACATGATGTCTAGTTGACTAGAGTCCACTTCAAATATATCAGGAAATTGATAGTTAATGTGTGACCATAAGCCATTAGCTATCGGCAGACAATCCTTGATCTTCAGAGTCCCGCTCATCTTCCTCTCCTTTCTCGCCATCTTCATTCATAGCATCTTCTACCATGATATCAATCATCTTTTCGACAGCGTCATCAATCTTCTCTTCTATACTATCTTCCGTACTTTCTTCATTCTCTTCTCCAGCTTCCTCCATGCCATTTCCATCTTCAGATCCAGTATCCAGTTCACCAGGATCTTTCTCACTTCCTTCATCGCCGTTTTCATTCTTCTCCGTTTCTTCATCACTTTGATCGCTAACCCCTTCCATACTAGCCCCTTCATTACCAGTCTCTTCATTACTAACTCCCATCGGCGCGGGATTGGCTAGTTGACTAGAAGCTTCCGATGATTGTTGCTTGAGGTTCAAAAGACGCTCGATAGTGTTGGAAAGCCAGGAAGAGTCGAAGTCCACTTCGATGGAAGTACCGAAGAGAGAATTGACCGAAGCCATGTCTTCTCGTCTACAGCGTAACATATCCTCGCACAAAGGCATTAAAGAGTCATCATTTAGACCCGTTTCAGACTCAGATAAAGCCTCACGCTTCATGTTGTAATTGGCATTTAGACCTACTTCATTGTAAAATGATCCTACCAAGTACTGATGAAGCTCGATAAACTGCGTCAGATACGAACCGTTGTTGCTCGGAGGATTTTGCATACGTATGCCGTCCAGGAACCTGTTCTCTGCTATGGAGGCAAGGTGACCATCAGTAATGTCTTTCAGGAATTGATCAGCCGCTAGTCGACTAGAGTCATCTGGAGCTGTGATTAGAGCTAAGACACGAAGCATAACGTCTGCTGTACGGATTGTCAAAAGGTTCTCTGAAATGAGAGCAGCATAACGTGCCATCATAGGGTAGAGCCCTTGCCACATTGTATCGTTGCGAATAAGAACTGCATCTGGCTCATGGTTTGGATCTGTTGAGGAGATGTAATATTCTGCTGAAAAGTTCAATGATGGATTTGCTACCATGTATCTAGTCGGACGATAGTAGATATCTGGCTCACCTCCAGCAGCTCCTACAAAAGCATAGATTGAAGAATCGGACGGATTTTTCTTGTCACGAGCAATGATACATGATCCGTTGACTAAAAGATAGTTCTCCAGGTATTGACGTGGGATCGAGTCCGGTAAATTGGTATACCGAAACATTTTTTGCAGTCTAGCGAGCATGTAGTTAATTATTGATGCTGATGATTTTGACTTGTCTGTTACGAACTCTAAGCATCGTCTGTTCGTAAACAAGAATGACTGAAAGTACTGAAAATCTTGAACCATGTAAACCTCCTTTTTTGATATGATATATAGAAAGTAGGACCCAAAATGAGTACCTAATTTGTTTTCGGGTAGCCTAGTTGACTAGAAGACTTTTGGACCAGTGGCTTGCGAAATATAGACATAGGATAAATCCTATAAGATAGCCAACTAGACCACCTT
>JAEEGH010019446.1_pt1 | contig 14242 bp, 6 predicted proteins | sample 9134181 | NCBI WGS metagenome assembly JAEEGH01 (sample SAMN16246544, study PRJNA631951) | gut metagenome | biome: gut microbiome; feature: rumen; material: DP-attached | host: Bos | place: Iran: Karaj | collected 2018-10 | reverse complement strand
TATTGGAGAACCTTCAATACCGCATAGAGCACAACGTTGTGGCTCGGCATTTTTTCGTTGGTAAAGTCGAAGGGGTCTCCGACGCCCTCGGCGTTAGTGTACCAGCCTTTGAAATAGTAGCCCTCCGGCACAACGACCGAATCAGTGTATTTATTTGCACCGGCAAGAGTCTGGGAATAATAATACGAATCCGTTTCCGTCGTATTGCCGAGGTTAAATGTAAGCGTATACTGCTTGGGCGTGTAGAAGAAATATATATGATAATCGCTCTGCGACGGGTTTTCACTGTTCGTGTGTTTATTGGGGTCGTAGCAGCTGTATATGAGATCATAACCATCGATTGCGTCAGTCAGCTGGAACTGCGGTTCAAGGTTGGATATGATCGGTTTGGGCGAATCAGCTGATTCGATGAAGTAATGTCCCAAAATCTCGCTCTTATCGCCTACAGTATGCTCCTGACTCCATGTCGTCAGCCTATATCCCGTGTAATATTCTCCCTGAACGGTAGTCTGAGTAATATCGTACGTTCCGAAAATCGCCTCGTAAAGAATATGATACTGCTTAAATCTGTTTTCATTATTTTCCTCACCGAAGTAAGCAACGAGGTGATGCACTTGATTTGCATTGATTATATCGGTTCCGGCGCGGTTGCTGCAAAGCTCCGCAGACATATATTCGTAAACACCGTTGATATCGGGGTTTGCACCCTGCTGATTGCCTACGGTTAAACGTTCGTTTGCAATTCTGCAGTACAGGCTTCCGTAATACGCCGCCCAGATATACAGCGTCTTTCCTCTGCCCGGCTGATTTGAAAAGCTGAAGTTCGGATTCGTGGGCGTGGGCCATCTGTCCCCGATATATGCGCCGTACTTGGCTTCGATAACGTAAAGGTTTGTATCCGAAACCGGATCGTAGTCGCCCATAACGTTCTGATTTGTCGTAACGTATTCGGACGTGTACGTTTCATTGGTTGGCAGATAGGTCATGGAATACAGACCCGCGTAGGATGCTCCGGGATTTCGGCCGGTGGCGCCCGGCGTCGGGTATCCTAAAGCATGAACTTTGGGGTCGTTGTACATGAATTCTATCCAGTTGCCGTCCCAAAGATCATCCGTTTTCTGGTGACCGCTGTTCTTTACATAGCCGTCGCGGCCGATGTGGAATACAAGTTTGAAGACCTTGCGGCTGAAATATACGTTGAAAATTGTGCTTCCGTCGCCTTTGATTACCGTTGATACGTCTGACAAGGCGGTATTCAGGTCGTAAAACTTTTCCTCGCCGGGAAGCACTGCGTTTATATCGTCAAGATAGTTCCGGTCAAGAATTCCGACAGCGCTTTCCGTATAACTTTCAAGCTGGCTCAACGTAATCGGAGAGCCGGAAACAAACGTGCTGCCTATTGTGCCGGATTGTGTATTCAGTTCCGAAGTAGAAATGATTTTTACAGCGCTGGCGGTATAATCGTCCACAGGATTCAGCGGTGCGGAATAGTTTTTATCCTGTGCGTTTTCCGTCCAGTAAATTACGGTAATCATGGATTCGTCCGGTGCCCATTTTGCATACAGCGTAAGACGGTCAAGCGGATCAAAGAAGCGCAGTTTTCCGCCGGAAATCTGAAACAGCTTATAACCGCTGTCGTTGTTGTTCAGCGTTCCGTTTCCGCCTCCGTTATCCGTAACGCTCCAGGTACCGCTGTTATATACCGTACCGTCTGCGTTCGCAACCTTTACGGCCGTCGTATTGACCGTAACGGTATGCGTGACGTATTGTCCCATAGCGTCGAGCGTAAGATAGTTGACATCTACGTCATCCGGAACAGACAGGTTCGTTATGTCGCCCGTGGTCGGATCCGTTTTGGCAAATGCATACCATCCGTCGAATACATAGCCCGAACGCGATGAAGTGTCAAGTTCGGTAAATACGTTTCTGTCGGCGGTATCCTGCGGCGGATTTGATTCCGTTGCACGTCCCCAGGACTCCAAAAAGCGGGAAGCAACATAGGTTGCTCCGCTGCCGCTTACACCGGAGAAAAAGTCAACCCAGCGAGCTTCTATGAAGATGGGGTACAAATCAATATTCTCTACCCCTGTAAGACCGGTCGTCAGATATACGCCGTCTCTTCCCGGATCGCTGAGAGGAGCGCCGGAGTACTCTACCGTCTGCATTGCAACCCACTCGTCCAGCGTCGAGTTATAGTATTCCCAGCCGGTGAAGACAAGGTGTACCGGGTCTGTGCTGTTTGAGCGTATATCACTGATTTTAATATCTATGGAAGATGCGCTGCCCGAAGCAATAAGCTTACGCGTCATCAGGTTGTTCGAGCCGAGCGTATTTCTGGGGCGCAGCATGAAATTGATAAAATGGTATTTTTCAAACATAGGCGCAAGGAAGACGTGTATGCTTCCGTTTGAATCTACCTCTCCGGAGCCGCTGACGCCGTTCAGAGACCAGTCCACCGTGTCGCCTATATCAACGTTTGTCTGCATTATTGAAATCGCGCTTTCAAAAACGATACGATCCGGATTTTCCGGCCACGTATAGTAAAGCTTCTGATTTGACGTTCCTATGCCGTAATCGTTCGTCGTTCCGCCGAGCACGTACGGATCTACCACGTACCATCCGTAGAAATAATTGGATCCTTCGTTTATAGGGTCGGCAATCAATTCCAGAGATTCGCCGTCCCTCAGAATCTGGGTTTTTTGAAATTCGTTATTTTTGTTTTTAAATTGATAGGGATTTCCCATATAGTAGGCGTTGACGCCGTCGGTGCCGTCGGTAACGCCGATATTGCTGATAAAATGAAACTCAACGCGCGGAGTAATTACGGTTCCGCCTTCGTGGCCGATAACAACGTATACCGAGAAACTGTCCGTGGTAAACTTTACCGTTTCTCCGGTTACGGTGCTTTTTACGTTGTGAGCCGTGAGACTGCCGTTTTGTCCGTCCTCTGCAAAGTGGAGAACGTTTACGTTTGCATATTTGTTCAGCGCAGAGCCGATCATGCAGATACTTACGTCAACGTCGTCCTCCGGCTCATATATGCGGCTGTTGTCGTTTTCGTCCACAATCTTAATGTCGAAAATTCTGGAAAAATCAATGTTTTCAGCCGTTGTTCCCATTTTTTTCGCGGAAGCGGTCACGTATCCGTTATAGCCGGAGTCGCCGGGCTGCAGCTCGTGTACGAGAAGCTCCGTGCCCTCCATGGGAATACCCGAAGTATTTTTATAAGTTACATTAATTTCATAAGTGTTTCCGTCTGAAGCCTCAATAGTTGCGGTCAGTTTAGTTTCCACAACCGCATAAACGGAGAAGTTTTCCGCGTCGAACGAAATTTCTTTTCCGCTTACCGAAACGTCTTTTGCCACAAGCTCGGCGTCGGAATCCGTGTCTTCCATATGATAAACGTTTACCGCTTTCACGTTCAATGCGTCGGATTTTATCTTCACCGAAACCGTTTCATCCGGCTGCCATGCTATATCCAGGAATTTCATTACGGAATTCTGGTAAATCTTTATATCATAAGCGACAAGCGCCTTTTTGCCGTCTATTTCCGCTTCAACCTGATTTGCCTCGATTATCGCGCTGCGCGGCAGATTTCCGGTGATAATGACGTCGTCGTTTTCGAATACGGAATCCGGATACAGAACGTTGCGTACGGCGTTTACCGCATGGCTGAACAAATCCTCCGCAAACGAGCCGTCAAATAAAGACAGCGCGTAGGTTGAGAAGTGTTCGGCTTCAAATTCGATTTCGCCTTTTTCGGGTTTTACGGTGTCAACGAGTTCAAACTCGGGTCCGCTCTTCTTTTCGTCGTCTACGTGGTATATATGAACCGCGTTTATTTCCTCGGCGTTTTCAAGGAAAAAGTGAACGTGAACCTTTTTGTCGGCAGGCTGCCAAGTCTTGCCCTTTTTCTTTTGATTTTCGTTCGCGTATATTTTGATGTCGTATGCCGCAACGACGTATTCGCCGGAAATTTCAACCTTGACAGGTTCTGCGTCGACAACGGCGTTTTTCGGCATCTTTCCTGTCAAGTAAACGTCGTCGTTTGCCCAGATTGCGTTTTCGGGCTCGTAGTATACAAGCTCGGGTTCATCGTCTTCGCCGTTTTCGTCTTTGGGATCGGGATAGGAAAGCGTGATAACTACGGGTTTTCTGTTTTCCGTAATCGTAAGAGTCGTAAGTTCAAAATAATCGTTCGCCGTAAGAGCGATGCTTCCGAGGTTGTTGCCCCTTACAGTATCGATTAAAAGCGAGATAAGTTTGCTGTCAACGACAAGCTTCGAATTATTGTCGGGTTTTCTTCCGACAGCGTCCAGAACGTCCTTCAGCAATACCGTTTTCTTTTTAAAAACGTAATCCGTGTCGACGTTCACGATCTTTGTATCTTTCGTCTCAGGAGCATTGTCCGACAATTCGAATTTTTCGGACTGATCTTCGGATTTTTCTTCGGTTTCTTTTTCTCCGCCTTTTTCTTCGGCAGGCTCTTCTTTTTCGGATTTTTCGCCGTTTTCGCCGTCTTTCGTTTCGGCGGGCTCTTCTTTGTCGGACTTTTCGCCGTTTTCGCCGTCTTTCGTTTCGGCGGGCTCTTCTTTGTCGGATTTTTCGCCGTTTTCGCCGTCTTTCGTTTCGGCGGGCTCTTCTTTTTCGATATTATCGGCATTTTCGACGTTCTCCGGCGATTCGGAGGAATCTCCGTCCTGCGCAATATCGATATTTTCCGCGGATTCGTTTACGCCATCCGTTTCTTCTATCGTAACAGACTCGGACATGGACGTACTTACAACGTTTTCGGAGTCATCGTCCGCATTTAACGTTGCGGAAAAAACGCCCAGCGATGAATTGAAGCAGAAAAATACTGCCAGAAACAGCGCCGAAGCTCGTTTCATAATTCCGAACATGTCCTCATCTCCTTTACGTTTTATTTGGCGTCTTTGCCATGTTTTTTATCGGTTTTCCGACGTTTCTGGGAAATAATCTGTTCCCCGGCAACTGCCTTTTCGGTCAGTTTTAGCGTTTTTCGTTTTTAATGAACCTTTGTTTCCTGCTTCGTTTTTTCTTCAGGATTTCCGTCTTGCGGTTCGGGCGGATATTCCACGCCGTCTTCCGTCTTTTTACGGTATCTTGCAAGAATTACGTCCGTCAGCCAGCAACACAAAAGGAAAAGCAGCATCAAAGGCGTCCAGCGGTCAATCAATATCATCGGAAGCCGCATATCTTCCGTCAGTATAAACGTGATAAGCGCGGCAACGCTGATAATAGCTTCCATCACTATACCGATGCGGAATCGGCGTAAGAATTTTTTTACCTTATAATACAGATCTTCGACTGCCGTATCAAATTCATCTTCCGTTATCTCAACCTGTACGAGCGGCGTTGCGCCGTCATTTGCTTTTTTCCTGTTCTCGAGTGCCTGCTTGTATATGCCTTCACGTACAAATTTTTCTCTTTCGCGAAGTTCTTTAGCCTTCCACAGTTCCTTTTTCTGTTCGTTAACCTTTTCCATCATCTTTCCGCGCCCGTACTTTGCCTTCAAGTGTAAAACAGGGAACAGAATATATATGGTTAAAATCAGCGCAATCAAATTTACAAGCGCCCATGCGGGACGTCCGTTTACGTTATAACTCGTACCCGTGGGCTTGAAATAATCAATAATCGTTTCAATCGGGTTTTTAGATCCGTCTCCGTCTGCGTCGCCATTGCCGTCTCCGTCGCCATCGCCGTTTCCGTCGCCGCCGTTTCCGCCGTCAGACATTCCCGAACCGTTTCCGCCGCCGCTGCCGCCGGTTCCGCCCTGCGTTCCTTTATCGGTGACAGGCTTATATACTATGTAAAGCTCAATATCGTTTTCAAGCACGGTATTGAAATCGAACGAATCTCCGTCGGGAGTTCTCGACCAGTATGCTTCATAGCCGTCTTTTTCGGGAATATCAAGCTTTTCAGCCTTGAATCCCTCGTCCCCGCCTACCGTCTTTTCTTCAATTAAATTGCCGTTTTCATCGTAATATTTTACGGAACAGTCGTCTTTAGGGACAGGCTTATAAACGATATACAGTTTTGTTTCGCCGTTAACAGGCTTTGTAAAATCGAACTCCGTATCGCCGTCTGCTCTGTCGGACCAGTATGCGTAATAACCGTCTTTTGCGGGTATTGCAAGATTTTCCGCATTGCTTCCCGCATTGACGGTTTTTGCATCGACAACAGTCGAGCCGTCTTCATTATAATAGGTAACGGTATACTGATTTGCGTTATAGTATGCGTACAAATTGCGGTTTGAAGTTATAAGAGTATCAAAGTCGAATCTGTTTCCAAACTGATCGCCCCAGTAAGCGAACGTATATCCTTCTTTTTCGGGAGCGTCGGGCGCCGTAGCCTTTGTGTCGGAAGGTACTCTTTCATACAGGTAAGAGTCCGTGTCGTCCGGATCTCTGAAGAAGTACACGTTATAATACTTATTGCCTCCGTCGGCAGGACCCGCGTCCTTGGGGTTATCCGTATTATCCGTAGGATTTATGTAATTACGTTCTTCTCCGGGATGTCCCTCAAGTGCAGCAAAAACCACCAGACGTCCGTCTGTCAACGCGCTTACGCAAGTGGAAAGCGCAAGAATTTTAGATGCTTTCCCGGCTGTCTCTTCATCGTATTGTATGGCGTTATCCTTTATGAATTCGACAATATCTTTTATTTTTCTGTCGCCGCCGATGTTATAGACCTTATTCTCATAAGCGTCGGTACCGAGAACTCCGAAAATTTTAAAGTCGTATATTTTATCCTTCGTTACCAGTATTCCCTCGCGGTGCTCGTTGAAAAAGTCGTCATTTTTAAATTCATCAAGCGCTCCAAACATCGCGCCGTTATCCATATGATGTCCGTAGATCACGTTATAGTTATCACCGAAATCATACGAATTCGCCGTCGCAAGGTAAATCGCACCAGTCAGACTGGGGTCTCCGTATATATCGTTATGGGCATAGTAAACGTCGTCCTCGCCTTGAACTACCGGGTAGTCGATGGTCGTATCGTATACGGTGATCCATGCGCGGTAATTCTTTATAATTTCCTGCATTGCTTCCCACGTTTCCTGCGGGACCTTATCGTTATCTATGTCGCTGAGGTCGGGTTTATATTCCCTGAGAACGTCCCATGCGGAATAAGCTTGATTCTGCACGTAAAAAGTATCATAGAGGACGTAGCCGCTGTAAAGTATCAGCGCTGATGCAAGAAGTCCTGAAAACAGCGAAACTACTGCGTTTCCGCCAAGACCCATAAAAGCAGTAAATCTTTTTATGACGTTAGACACAAAGCTCTTGCTCTTGCCTGCACGTAATTGCGGATCTTTCAGGTCGTTGATCATGCTTCGTCCTCCTTTCTTCTTTATTTTTTCGTTATTTCATATTTACAAATTCGACCGTCTCAGAATTGTAATTACCGTACCGATAAAATCCTCTTTCGTTACCGGGCCGAACACACGGCTATCCGTTCCGTTCGTTCTGGAATCCGAAAGTACGAAAAACTCTCCTTCTCCGAGAGTAACCGGGTACGTGGTATAGCCCTCATACGGCGAGGTGCTGTAAAAGATGTTGCTTTCTATCATTTTATTGCCGTTGACAATCAAATGCTGGTCGCTCGTTATTTCCACGGTATCTCCCGCGACGGCAACCACGCGCGCAATCCAGAGATGTTTTTCTCCGTTCGTGTCCGGGGTTTCCTTTGAAATCACGATAATGTCCTGAGCGCGTACGTTTTTGTCAAGACGGTAGAATAAAACTATATCTCCGGCGTCAATTCGCGGATACATGTCGGCGTTCGGCATCCGTGTAATTCCCACCACCTTGAAAAGAAGAATCCAAAGGATAAGTACAAGCAAAAAGAGGCGCAGAGCGAGATACTGATAGCTCCGTACAGACTTCTCCGATTTTTTTATCTTTTTCGCGGTCTTTTCCGCCTTTTCTTCCTTTTCTTCCTGTTCATTCGCCAGGCGGTTCTGCTCTTCCTCTAAGGTTTCCTGTCGAATAATGTTTTCAGATGATGCGTTGTTCAATTTTTCGCCTCCCACATCATGATATTGCCGGCCACACGGTCGGGGTTATCAGGATATAATAGTGGTTTTTCACTTTTGAAGCGTCGATTCTTCAAATTCATTTGTTGCTGCTTTGCCGCCAAACGGCTGGCAGACGCTTCCGGAAACCCGGGAGCATCTGTCAGCCGCCTGCCGCAGGGGCAGGCGGTTCAATTGCTTGTATTCCGTGATTTTACGTTAGAAACTCTATTATGCTTCTTCCTCTTCACGCTTATATTTTTTGCTCAGGAGGAGAAGTGCAAGTCCTCCGCCTAAAATCATAGCGTAAGGAGCTATACGTACAACGTATCCGGTCGGCGAGATGATAGCCAGATTGTTGGTTACCTGGATAGCAACGTTGCTGTCTGCAGCCGGAGCGGATGCCTGTGCATAAGTTGTGGTATCGTTCTGGTCCATCGTTGCAGCTTTGCTGTCGGAGGAAAGAGCAGCCGTACCGCCGGTCCATACAACGTCTGTTGCACTTCCGGAGCCGATTGTCTCGGTCGCGGTGGTCGTATAAGTCGTTCCGATAACGTTGTTGGTTTCCGTTACGGCAACCTTGGTTCCGTCCGGAATACCGATGTACTTAACCGTTGCGCCGTTTGCGATAGCCGGAGAACCGTCTTTATCGGCAGTTCCTACAGCGTTTGCACCGCCTACGGGAACGATAGTATCGGCAGCTGTAATTACTGTGCCGTTAACGGTCGTTGCATTCGCTGCGTTGCCGCTTCCGGTTGTAACCTGTGCCGTTCCTGTTGTTTCAACGGCAAACTGGAAAGAGCCTGTAGCGTCGCCGGCAGTCCAGGATGCGTCGAACGGGAACTTGTTGCTGTTCATGGTAGCGTCACCGTTCAAAGTCTTGCCGATTGTGAGGTTGTATGTATGATATTCGTCAGCCGTAGTAATGTTTGCTGCGGAGTCAGAATCAACAAAACCGTTGGTCTTTGTTGTTGCGTCGGTTACATCCGTAGTTCCGAGCGAGCTGTCAAGACATACGTAACCGTAAACTCTCCACCAGCCTGCGCGGTTAACGTCGCTGGGGTCTCCGGATGCGTCTTTTCCGTAATCAGCGCTTCTCATAACGTAAACGTCAAGATAACGGGTAGCGGAACCGCTTCCGTCGGTTACGCCGGACGTTGTATAGGATGAAGCGGTTTCAACGATCTTGTAGCGATATACGCCGGGCTGTGTGAACACAACGTTCGAAAAATCGATCGTCAGGTTTTTATAGTTTGCCGTGCCGGTTTCGGATGCGTCGAGGATGTCGGCGTTTGTCCAGACAATAACCGGAGTTCCGGATGCGGAGCCTTCACCTGTTGCCGTCATATTTGTGGTTATGCCGGCCAGAGCTGTGGCTGTTACAGCAAGACCGCTGTAGTGGTCAGGGTCCGTGTTGTTTGCAGTGGAAGTAGAGTCGGTAATGGTTACCAGTTCGGATCCGCTTGCAGCCGTAATGCTATAGGAATAATTGATTTGCGGTCCGTAAATATACGTCTCGTCAGGGTTATAAACGGTTATCTCTTTCTTGAGATTTATAACCTTGTCGTTTACGTTCGGAGTATCAGCGACGGTATAACCGCCCACCTCACCGTCGGTAAGGCTTACGTCCGCAAACACGGTTGCGCTCATTGCCATCATCACTGCGAGTGCAAGCAGAAGAGCGCCGAGTTTCTTGAGTTGTTTCATTTCTTTTGTTCCTTTCAAATATGTTTTTCGGGGGCTTGGTTCGGGATTTGCCGTTTTGCCTCAGTCGTCATTCCTTCGCCCCCGTTCGGGAAATTCTTACTTTGGCATTGTTTGGGGATTTGGTTTATTTTCCTTCAAGCTTTTGCTCTTTTCACATGCTTTAAGTTATGCCCCGTAAAAGCACTTGAGGAAAAGCTATCCGGAGAAGCCGAGGTTCACCCCGAATTCTGTGGCGTTTTGTGCGCACACAATGCTTTGTGTTTCTTTGCACACCCAAACAGCATCTCCTCCTTTCGACATGTGCAAGAACTGTATATCAATCTGCGCTCCGAAGCGCCGTTTTTCTCCGTTTTTTCTTGAATTTTAAACGTTTTAAAAAACGGCGCGCGGTTCACAGAATAATACAACTAATTTTTATAAGAATTCTTATAATATTCCTATTTAACAATTAATTATATAATAAGAATTTCTATTTGTCAATATTTTATCAAAGTTTTTTGTGAATTTTTTGTAAATTTTTCGAAGCTGCGTACGACCGGACGCCCGTTACCTTAATTTATGCGTGAATTTCTCACTTTATAAGTATCTGCGCCAAGGTATTGGGTTCCATTTCGAGATAAAGCTCCGCTTTCTTTCCGCTCGTAACGAAGCTTACCGCCTTTTTATAGTCGTTGTTTGCGTCAACGATATAAACTTCCGCAAGCGAGCCCGCCTTTACGCCGTCAAGATTTACCTTTATCTTTTTGGCTTTGAGCTTATCGGTATTGTCGTAGTACGAAATAAGAAGCGCTTTCTTGTCTCCCTTTGCGGCGGCAAGCGTGTAAACGTTCTTATTGTCGCTTTCGGCTTTGCACTGGTTTGAAAGCTTATACAGCTCGTTGAAGGTTACAAACGACCAGTACGGTTTGAGAATTGTCGACGGAGACCTTCCGAACAGTCCGTTGAAGGAATTCTGCGGACGCGCGTCGTAATACATGAGCATATCGATATGCGTATTCTGCGCTGCTATCTGGCACGCCGAAACGAAAGCCGCGCCCTTTATCGACTGAATCGTCTGATATGTAAGTCCCATATCCTCGCCCCACCATGAGCCGTACAGATAGTTCCATTCGTCGAGAATCTTCTCAACCTTTCCGTAGCCGTACTTTTCGAGGTATTTCTGCTGTCTTTCGGCAAGGTCTACCATCGTTTTGGGCTCGTTGGGATAGCAGTGGTACGAATAGAAGTCCATGGGAACCTTATGAGCCTTCATATACTTTAAGAAGCCTTCTTTTTCGTCATAGCTGCAGAACGCCGGGCCGCCTATTTTGAGCTTCGGGAACTTTTTCTTTAAGTATTTTGCGACGATTTCAAAAAATTCGTAGAACTGTTCGTCGGTGCCCTGCCAGCAGAGCTTCGTATCGTTCGGGCCTAAGCAGTCGAACTCGTTCCAGATTTCCCAATACTCCATTTTGAAGCGGAACCCGTCCGCCCAGCCTTCGGTATAGTGTCTTATGATGTGCTCGCAGATTCTCGCCCACTTTTTGAAATCTTTCGGAGGGAACGTTCCGTACTTCTTTTCCTCGTGCTCGATTCTGTGTCCGAGACGGTAGAACATGTGCGTGCCGGCTTTTTCACAATCCTTTACGTACTTGTCGGTGTAGAAGAAGTCGTAGCTTGCGGGGTCGTTTTCGTCAGCGTTGAAATCGGGGAACACGTACGCCACGTCAACCGTGTGTTCCGCACCGTACATGCGTGAGAATGAAGCGTCGTGATTTCTTGCGTAGGGAATTCCCGCCTTTTTGAAAAGGTCGATGTTGCCGCCGAATCTGCCGCCGCCGACAGGTCCGTTGTTTACGGCGTGCATTGGTTTGATTTTGCCGATGATTTCATTGAATTTTACGTTGATTTCCGCCATTTTTTTCACCTCTGTATTTTATTTTTATATTTTTTCAAGTTCGATAAGGTATGAAGCGTTAAGTCCGAAATCAAGTACGGGTGCGAAGCGGTCGCCCGTGAAAATTTCTTCTCTTACTTCTTCAAGGTCGTGTTCTTCGTCGAGAAGGAAATATTTTGCCCTGACTCCGTTCTCTCCGCAAAAACCGCTTACGTCGATTTTTATTCTTTCGGCGGGAGTATCGTCGTCCTCGGCAAAGTGCGTCGCCATAATCGCCGCCTTGTTTCCCGAAATTGCGGCGCAGGCGTATGCGTTGCCGGAAAAGCTTGTTTCGCAGCAGGTTCCGAGTTTATAAAGCGTATTGAACATCTTGAAAGGATAGTATCCTTTAAGCACGTCGCATACAAGATCGGTGCTGTACAATCCGTTCATCGAGCAGGGGCGTGCGTCGTAATACATAAGCATATCGAGAGGTTCGCTCTGTCCTATGCACATTACCGCCGCCGTGTAAGCCGCGCCTTTCAGGCTCTTTTCGGCTCTGAGCGAGTATATCCAGTCGTCGCCGATAAAGCTTCTGACGTAGTTCCACTCGTCGAGAATGCTTTCCGTTTCGGTAAAGCCCGCGTTATCAAGAATTTCTCTAAACGTGCGTATATTTTTCTTTACGACCTCGGTTTCCCTCGTATAGCAGTGCCACGAGAAGAAGTCGAGCGGCGCTTTGAGCTGTGCAATGAATTCTCTCGCCCAGTCAATGTCCCAGCACAGTGCGGGACCGCCCACTTTTATACCGGGGCAGGTCGCTTTGAGGTGTTTTGCCGCAATATCGTAAAGTTCGAAATACTGCTCCTTCGTGCCGCCCCAGCACGCCTCATAATCGGGCTCGTTCCAGATTTCCCAGTATTTCATGTCGTAATGAAAACCGTCCGCCCAGCCTTCGGTATAGTGTTTAACTATATGTTCGCATATTCTCGCCCATTTTGCAAAATCCTTGGGCGGAAGTATGTTGTATTTCTTCTGCCAGTGCTCGATTTTTGAGCCGAGCCTGTAAAACGTCTTGGTACCCGCGAAATCTATCGTATGCAGATATTCGTCGGTCAGCGTGAAATCATAATTTGCGGGATCGTTTTCGTCGGCGTCGAAATTTGTAAATATGTTCGCCACGTCAACGCAGTGCTCTCCTCCGTAGGTCGAGAAAAACGATGCGTCGTGTATTCTCGCATACGGTATTCCCGCGTCCCTGTATGTATCTATATTCGTAATTCTCTGGTCCTCGCTGAACTTGTAAACGGGTCCGTTGTTCACCGCGTGCATGGGTTTTGCCTTTCCCGTAATCCTGCTGAAATCAACCTTAATTTGCGACATGTCTCTACTCCTTTTGAATTTTTGTTCTAATATATCTATTTTATCATTTTATTATATCATCCGGTCATGTTATTGTCAATATTTTTTTGCCCTCAAACCTCTTTGTTTTGCGGAAAAAGCATTTTTTAATTTTTGTCTTGAAAAAGAAAAAAAGTTGGTGTATAATCATATTTGCAAAGTAAAAATACGTTTCCGTAGCTCAGCAGGATAGAGCAGCCGCCTCCTAAGCGGCAGGTCGGGTGTTCGAATCACCTCGGGAACGCCAAAATCCCCCGAAAACATAGTTTTCGGGGGATTTTTTAAGTAATAAGTAAGAGTGAATAGTGAAGAAGTATGGTGCAAAATCGCAAAAGCGATTTTGTTTTTTGAGAAAGTTTAATATTTTGTTGCAACGGAACATGATTATTCGATGGAAACAGTTACTTCATCAGCGGATATTATCATTTCAAAACATGAAACGCTTTCGTCATCCAACAAACTAATAACGACGGTCCCATCCCGATATTCGGCATTCAGAATGCTTACAAATTCTCCGGTAGGATCTCCATCTTCACAAGAATATAAACTCACATTATGAAAAACTGCTTTGACAATACCATTTTCCGGCATGCTTTCAACATAGTCTTTTTGCATCCAAAATGCAAGATTGATGTTTAGTGTAACAGTTTGGTTATGGTCATCTGTTTCAATTGATTCAATGTAACTATCGTGTAAGTTGTAATCGCTAATAAATTTATCAATTTTCATTTTGTACTCCTTAATTAGGTAAAATGTGTGATTCTTTTGAGCCTTTTGAACATGGATTTCCATTTTTGTCAAGATACATATCTGAACTGTTATGGGCATCTGGGTTCAATATGTGATAATGGTTCTTGCCTGAAAAACCAGGTTCTCCAGACTTACCCTTGTCGTATCGAATTTTAAGTCCATTATTTGGATTTTGATAAGTAGTAGATCCTTTCTGCTCTTGTTTAGGATGCGAAATATTTACCCATCCTTCCGATAAAAGATCATCGCCTGTTTTCGGTAATGATGATGCCGTTGCAACAATATCGCCTTTTGTTCCAGTGTATTTATAACTTAAAGGCTTGCTCATCTCGCCTGCCTCCTTTCGAAGGCTAGCGCGGTGCGGCTTGGATAAGAAACGACGTTAATTCCTTGTGCGATTAATTTTTTGAAGCAAGAATAATTTGCAGAACCGTAAACGAGAATGGTGTGCGGTTTGCGGACGCGGACGAGTTCTTCCAACCCTTCTTCGA